>Ga0181344_1000132_pt1 | contig 30555 bp, 48 predicted proteins | sample Su13VDMLBDD_FD_130098 | JGI IMG/M metagenome (GOLD analysis project Ga0181344, IMG submission 130098) | Freshwater viral communities from Lake Michigan, USA - Su13.VD.MLB.D.D | ecosystem: Environmental > Aquatic > Freshwater > Lake | place: USA: Michigan | collected 2013-07-15
CCATTTTTATATATGTTCCAAATTTAGTTTTTACTTCCATAACATTCAAGTTTTTTATCCGTTACATTCCACAAATCTTTTTTTCCTTCCGTCATATGACAGTTGTGTTTCTTTCCGGTTCTTTTACCGAACTCCACAATCATATCATTATGACGATTACGAATGATGTGGGGACATTCTTTACAGGGTTTTTTCATATTTTATCTAAGATTGAATCAATATACTTTTTTACGTCTCTTAACAATTCTGATTCGTATTTACCCTCAAAGAGATTAACCTGATAAGAATGCCATTTGGTAAATCTACTATCGTCTTTTTGGACTGTACGTGGATCTCTACGTCTGAAGGAGTCTTTAACTTTTGACCCTTCAAACTTCCATATTGTTACCCCACGATATACCCTTTTAGTTTCTTTAGTTGTCCACATGGGTACAAAGATAAAAAATGTTTTTTAATTTTACAAACTAAATTCAAACAATTTCATTAATATAAACTCTACCACCAAAGTATTCAGATGTAACATATCTTCCAAGTGAGTTTTCTCTGATTGTCATGTAACGAAATCTATAGTCCTCACCAAATGTGTCAAGTCCAACCCATTTGATTTTGTTTCCTTTTACGTGACATAGAATCTTAAAAGTTTTCTTGTTATAATATTTGTTGTTGACGTATACCGTTGCTTTCATATCTCTTATTTTTTCTACAAAGATATGGATCAAACAAAAAACCCACAACCTGTTAAAGTGTGGGTTTCGGATTATCTTCTTTTAAAGTTGTATTCGGTTTCTATTTTCCGTTTACCATACTTCTTTTCCATAAGTTTTTGATGTAATTCCCAATCTAATATTGATTCGTTTGTTTGTTCTTTTTCGTCAGGAATCAAAGCATAAATTTTTGATATTCTTTTAATAAGGTTTGTTGCAATATAATTAAATCTTTCACATTCATCTACAAAAAATTGTGATTCTTTGTTTTGATATTTTGTCACATGGTTTATAAACTTATGTCTTATTTTTTCTTTTTCTTCATTCTGTTTGAATTGTTTATTAAACATTTGCATCATAGCCCCTCCAAACATTTGTGCTAGTTTTTCTTGATGTGAATAAAAGTAATTATCAAAAAAGTCTACTTTTGAATTTGCTAAATTTATATAAACTAATTTTAGAACAAAATGAATTTTTTCACTTTCTGACATTGTACTTGGGTCATTTCCCGTATGTTCAATAAGATCATCAACCCTATCCATTTCATTTAATAAACCGTTCATAAAGTAATCAAAAGAAAAGTTTTGTATTTCTTTTAATTCAATAAAAACAGGATCGTTTACCATAAAATCATAAAATTGTTCTTTAGTTATTCCTTTTTGAGTCATTCTTGTTGCAACCTCTGTTGGTCTAACTAAATTTTCTGACATCTGTATAAAATAACTATATCTCATAAATTTTTCTATTACCGGTATTCCAAATCTAAGTCTACCTGATGAATATGTCTGATAGTCGGCAATATCTCCAACAAGACCTTGAGTTTTTTTGTCTCTATCATATCTATGTTTTAATTCATGAGCCATTACAGAAATATTTTGTATTTCATCTGAAGATAAAGTTTTTGCCAAATCGCTTCCTTCCCAATCTCCAGGAACAACAAAGTTAATAGTTAACATTAGTTCTTTACTTTTAACATTTACTTGCATCATTATCCCTTCATCAAATTCAAATTCATTTGAAACCCCCATTGAGGCTATAACAGGCTTTCCATCATATTCATCAACCTGTTCAACATGTACCGATACATGAACAGTCTCTATTGTAAGGTCGGAAACTATTAATTTTTCATTAGTTAATTCAAATTCATAATCTTCAGACTCGTAATTAATACTCTTTAATAGATCTAAAACTCTGTAATAGAGTTTTTCTCCGGCTTCCATTATACCTTTTGGTACGCCTACGGCCTCACTTAAAAGTTTTTTACTTAACTGATCTAATTGTCTTTCTGTTAAAATGATTTTCTTCATACACTATAAATATATTGGAGTTGTGATTTAACCCACAACCCCAACTAAACCATCAAAATGGTGATCTCCATTCATTTCAAAAGCAACCGGTCTTTTATCCATTATTTTGATTATATCATCAATACTATATGGGTCCATACCATTACCATCAACACCAACATCCATTTTTTTACCGTTACCAAATTTACGGTCTTCAGGTAAATGAACGTGACCATGAAGGTGAATAACTCCTTTGTTCATTCCATGCCAACTTTGTAGTGGATAGTGACATAAAACAAAATCCCTATCATTTATTTTTACTTCCAAATAATGTTGTACACTTAAAAATCTACCTTGGGCGTGATCTCTATTGTTTTCTATATGGTGATCGTGGTTACCTAATATCAAGTGAATATTATGGCAAACCAATCTTTCCAAAAAGATACCAATATTATCAAACCCACCAAATGAAACATCACCTAACATAATTAATGTATCATCTTGACCAACATAATGATTTATACCATCAATTAGTCTTTCGTTCATTTGTTCAATAGTTTGGAAATCCCTAGTTGAGTCTGTGGGAATTTCTCCATCTTTTGTTCTCCAATTTGTTACACCACGAACAATATTTTTGTGACCGTAGTGTGTGTCTGAAGTTATATAAACTTTTCCTGTTGTTAATATTTTTTTAAATCCCATAATTTTTATTTTTAAGGTAAATCATCAGAATATTCCTGTCTCAAATAATAACCCCGATCTGGATAAAAATTATTCGGGACATTACTAATTGTTTGATTTGGTTGGGTTGTCATTAATCTTCTTATTTTATCAAGTATTCCATCTGATCTAGTGTCTCTTATAGATCCAAGGTCAAAATCTACCCTTCTAGTATTCCACAATCTATTTGCAACTTCATCCCTTGATAATATACCATCATTATCATTTATTCTAACTTGTGGGTAGTCCGTTATTCTTCTTACACTTCTTACATTATCTCCCCACCCAATTAAATCCCCAGTTGTATCATCCTTTTGTAATTCTTTTCTAATTTTTAAAAACAATTCATCAGGAATAAAGTTAATAAACATCGGGTCAACTTCTTTATCTAATTGGTCCCAACCTTGGAACTTATTTGTTTTAAATTCCCTTGAAAATGCAAATTTTGTATCCGTCCTTTTATTTAATACATAAATCAACCTATGTGTTATTAAGTATTGATTCCAATACTTTTCTTGTGTCACACACCATTTTGTGTTAGCTCCATATACTTTAGATGCTTCAAAACTTAATGGTGTTAGAATAAACCATGTGTCATCTTCGTGAATCTTTAATATTTCTTTTTCAAGTTTTTTTCTGTTTTCTATTTCTTGGGCAAGAACAACAGATTCATTTAATTCTAAAAAATTATCGTACTGACTAATATCTTTAATTTTAATTCTATTTGCCTTTGAATGTCTTTCAAACTCATTTAGAGTTTCAATCTCACCAGAACCAAATAGGAATACACCCATATATCCCATAAATTCATCTTTGTTAGAACTGTAGTAGTCACTATCATTTTTAAAATTCTTAATTAAGAACTCTGTGTATTTATGCGAATCCGTTGGGTCCAGAAAAGATATAATATCAATTAATGATATATTCAGATCCGGATGTTGTTCTTTTAATCTATCTAATCTACTCATAATTTTAAATCAAACCTATCTTTCATCATTTGTAATTTATCTTGAGGAACTCCGTGTTGGTTGATCCCACCATGTCTATTTTCTACGACAAGTGAAAACACGGTATATCCAAATTCATTTGCCAAATTAAAATACGGTTCCATTTCCCATTCTTGGGTTGATGTGTTTGACACAACAATCTTTGGGTACTCTAATATCATATCTGATTTAACAAACCCCTGGCACCACTGGTGTGCGTCTTTTATTTTTGTTACGTCAAACTTATAGTTCCCTTCCTCATCAATGAAGAACATATCAGCCTCGTAGTGTTGTCCACCTAATGTTTTGGCAAACGTTGATTTTCCTGAACCAGGAATTCCTCTTACAATATATAATACTTTTTCCATACTCTTAAACTTTAACCCAACTTGATGCGTTTTCAGGGTTTACTTTAATTAAACCTTTTTCAATTAAATCATACGCAATACCCCAAGATTTATATGCGATAACCTTGTCGTGACCTTTTTTATTTTTAGTTTCAAGAAAAATATAGTCAAAAATCCAAACCACACCTTCTTTTTCAAGTTTGTCTAAAAATAATTGTTCTCTCTTGTTAACTTTCATAAAACAAAGATAACATAATTTTTTTTATAAAACAAAAAAAGGAACCAAAAAGATTCCTTTTTTTAGGGTCGTCCATAACGGATCGATCTGCCACCACCTTGTTTTTAACTCAAACAAAGAAACTATCTTGTTACAAGGGCTTCAATTTTACTCTTAACCTGCTCGGTCATTGTAATTTCTTTTACGTTAGTTACAATAACAGATTCTTTAAGAATTTTATTAGGTATGTTTACAAAGAACGTATCTCCGTTGAAGAATGTGAGGTCCTCTCCCAATTCTACACAACCATGTACCATTTTCAAAAAAAGTTTAAACTGTACTTGATCCATAAAAGTTTCGTTGACCAAATCACCAAACTTTTCATTCATAACTCTAATATTGAAACCGACTTTATTCATACTACAAATATATAGGAATTATTTTATATAAACAAATTTTTTTACTAAATAACTTCTTCTTTCCATATTTTATTCAACTCATCCTCACTTACTCTTTGATTAAGATCTGAAAATCTATGGGTTAAAATTTTAACAAAACGAATCCTTTCTTTAGCCAACTCAGGATTAAAAGACATTTCAATAAGTGAGTCACTCAAATGAGAATTAATTACGATACTTAGTGTGATTGATTTCATATTTTTTATTTCTACAAATATAAAGGAATAAATGTAAAATAAAAAAACCCACAAAAAAAATTTTACTTTATTTGTGGGTTCAATTTTGATAAACCATTACTGATTTTGAAAGGGTGTAATGTTTTTTTGTGTTAAATAAATATAACACAATTATGTGAAAGTCAATGTTTATTAAAAATATTTGTAATTATTTTACGAAATTCTTTATTTCTACTACCTATAGGGTTAGTTTCTTTAGTAAAGTACCCGCATTTTGAATGTTCGTGACCATCTTTGGCCTTTTTTATGTCGGGATTTAAATTTTCCTTTGTTTCATATAAAAACACATACATAAGACCTTTTTTTGTTTCTTTATCTTTTTTATACATGTTAAAAATATCCACTATTTTTAAATTATCTTTTAGTCTTATGTTTGTTTCTTCATGGAACTCTCTTAAAGCCGCCTCTTTAGGCGTTTCCCCATCTTCAATTCCCCCTGAAGGTATAGACCACTCGTTAGGTAGTGACTCATCTGGAGATCTTTTACATAGTAAAATTTTATCACCATTTTTAACCACAACTCCTGAATATCTTTTAAATTCTTCCATAGTATAATATTTATAAATATGGATATAATAATAAATAATAACAAATACACTGTCAAACCTGTTATGACACATAAAGACATTGCAAATGGTATGATGAATAAAAAATTTGACAATGATTTTGACGGTATGTTATTTTTAATGGATGATGATAGTCATAGTTTTTGGATGAAAAATTGTATTATACCTTTAGATATAATATTCATAAAAGATAATAAGATTTCCAATATACACCATAACTGTAAACCTTGTAATTCAAATCACTGTGAAAGATATAAAGGATCCGGTGATATGATATTAGAAATACCTGGAGGTCAATGTAAAGAATATAAGATTAATGAAGGTGACGAAATTATCTTTCAGAGTTAATTTTAGTCTGTAGAATTTCGTAAAACTTTTGTTGTATTTCTTTTGTTAGATCAACATAACTTTTTTGTCCATTCCCATCTTTTTTTCTATATAAAAAACTAATACCTGAAATGTTGGTAATACATTTGTGTCCACCTGAATTGGCATTTATAATGTCTCTACCATTTAATACAACTTTGTCCAATAATGCAACTTGTTTTAAAGTTAAAGATCTGTAAGGTCTATTCATTATATTTTCTATAATTGGAAATAAAGATTCTTTTTTTCCAAATACTTTTAATGAAGGACTTTTCCCATATATTGCCATAAAATCTTTAAATGTAAATCCTACCGATTTGAATGTTGCCTTTTGTTCTGAAACAACTTTCAATGTTGATAAAGGAACTATGATACTTTCAAGTTCAGGATTCATTTCATCTAAAACTTCATTTTTTATTTCACCTAAATCAACCCCTTTAAGTGCTCTTTCTTTTTTATATGGATTACATGATGCCTGAACTAACCCCATTGGCCAAGCAATAACTAAAAAGTCAGCGTCAGGATTATTTTTAAAAGGGGTGTATCTATCATATGAACCTTGTGGTGTCATATACCCTCCACCATATTGTACTAATATATTACCACTAACATTTACGTTAGGACTAATATTCATGTTTTGGATGTATTTTTGTTGGTTTTGTGTTAGTTTTTCTTCATCATCAAAACCTTCTCTTTTCATTATTGATTTAATTTTCAATAGTATGTTAAGTAATGAAGGTTTACAGTCTAAAACTAATTCCTCTAAGAACCCTGGTTTGTTTTTAAATGCTAATAGTAATTTGTTTGCAACTAAACCCATTAACATTTTATTTCTTTTAATGTCAGAATTTCTATCTATCTTAAATAGATAATTTATAACTTCATCAACAGATATATTATATTGTGCAAAATTAGCGGAATCTACTGTAGAGATTAAAGTTATATCATCATTTGTAAAGATCTCTTTAGGTGAAATACTTTGTGAAATTGTCTCAACATTTGATCTTGAGCTCTTAAATGATGTTGACGTTCCCTTTTCAACGCCAGCTTGTGTATCGTGGTGATCCGTGTGTATAACAAACATTGGTTTACCGTGAGCAAAATCAACCAAAACTGGCATTATATCTCCATTTGCGTCTAATTTTTTAATTGCAAATTCTTTATCCCCGTATTGGATTATTTCAGCGTCTACAACATCAATTCCGTTGTTTTCCAAATACTCTTTCATTGCAATTGCGGTGGTAACCCCATCCAAATCTTGGTGAAAATAAATTTTAGCCTTAGGGTATCTTTTGGCCAATTTATTTACGTCTCTTATTCCTGATTCTGATAATATTTTTTTTCTCATATGATATAAATATCAAATATTAACAATTAATTTTTTGTGGTTGTTAATAAAAAATATATCTTTGTTAATAACATTAAAAACTAATAGATATGAAAGAGAAATTTAAATTACTTATGGAAAGGTCTAAACCAACCTTTAAAAAAATTATGGTTATGTTTGTGTTGTCAATTACATTAATTTGTGGATTTTCAATTGGTTATCTTTATAATAAAACATATTCACCAAAAACACCTTCAATAAAAATGATTTCACTTGATAAGTCTGAAGTTAATTTGGCGATAGATGAAAACAATCATTTAATGGTTATTAACAAAAACACAGGAGATTATACTATTTACGAAGATTCTATTGGGGTTTCTATTTTTAATATGTACGCAAGAAACATTATAAGCAAATAATATGAAATCACTTGTAGTATACCTTATATTTTGTGTTGGGGTGATCTATTACTCATTTTCATTAAGTGATGTGTTACCGAATAATGTTAATCTAAGTAGTAAAAGCAATTTCAAAAATAAGAAGTTTAATTCTATGGAGATGTTTAATTTAATTGAGAGGTACTCAGAAAAATATAACATACCTAAATATATTGCTTATAATGTTGCATATAGGGAGACGAGGTACATGGGACCATTTCATTGGTCATATAACCCTAATCAAGAATCTTGTGTGGGGGCTGTGGGTCCAATGCAAGTATTACCCTCAACCTGTAATTGGATTAATAATTCAAATTATACTAAAATGGAGTTAATGTTTGATGTAGAATTAAATGTTATGACCAGTATGAAACTTTTAAATAAGCTTTATAAACAATATAAAAATTGGTCTTTAGTTTGTGGGTGGTATAATACAGGTAAACCAATAGTTAATGAATATGCTAAATATTGTTCCAACAATAAAGATTATAAGTCTAAATGGTTATCAATTAACTAAAATTCACATATATTGTGATCCCCAAAAATATTGTCGTATTCATCTTCCATTGTAATAAATAGTAGATAAAAATAAAACTCCCATTGATTATAGTGGGAGTTCTTTTATTTGTTCTAAAGTTTTAAAGTATTCTACTCTTGTTTTTGCAATTTCGGAATAGTTTGGTGATAATTCAATACCCAACCATCTACGTTCTAATATCTGAGCTGCAACTAATGTTGTTCCTGAACCAGCAAATGGATCTAAAATTACATCGTTCTTGTAGGATAAAATCTTAATCGCCTTGGTTGGGATATCCATTGAAAATGTTGCTTTGGTAAGGGATTTAGTGTCAGCAAAATAATTCCACTGACCAAAAACAAGTTCCATAAATTCTTTTTTGTCTGTTTCTTCATAAACTACTTTCTTTTTTGTTGTTCCATCTGGTTGTTCAACCTCAGTTGGTACTCCCTTCCATTGTGGTTCACCTTTTATTTTTTTTATGTGATTTTTCTTATATGCCAAAATAACACATTCTTTTGGGTTATAAATGTATGGTGAAGATGGTGACATCCAAGATCCCCAAGCGGTTGTTTTACTTCTATGTGGTGAGTCCTCCTCAAGATCTACAATTCCAAAAAACCCATATCCTATTTCTTTCATTATCTGCCACATTTCAGAAACAAAAAAAATTCTTCCGCCTTTCTTTTGTCTATTAATCTCATACGGAATATTAAGTGCAATTCTTCCATCGTCTTTTAATAATCTATAAGTTTCAGTCAACCAATTTCTTGCAAATACTTTATAATCCTCAAATTCAATATCATCTTCATGTACGTCATAATCAATACCAACACCATAAGGTGGTGATGTAACAACCAAATCAACACTATTTTCTGGTAATGTTTTCATTACCTCAACGCAATCTCCGTTTATAATTTTTCCTGTTTCTATCATTTTTCTAATATAATTTTATTATCTAATATACTTTTATTTATCAACAACATATCTGGAGTTGTTTTAATCATTAAAGACATGTTACTTTTAGATCTTATTGATAAATCATTTTCAAATGTATCTATTTTAGATTCAAGTCTTGTTATTGAAGTATACGTACCTGTTTTTAACTTATCAATCTCTTTTTCTCCAAACTTTTTAATTTCGTCTAAATAAAATATGGGGACCCTTTTTAAAAGTGTTTTGTTTTTAAATGATATCCAATCTTGTTGGTTATTTTCGTTTTGGGAAAAGACATTCTTTAAACCTTTTTCTAAATTTTCAACATTTAAAAAATCTATTTGTACTTTAAATATATAATTTACGTAGTCCTCGGTAACAATTACATTGGTTATACCCTCTTGTTGTTTTAATTTATTTTTTAATTCTGTTATTTTTTGTTTTATGTTGTTTTCTTTTGGTATTTTTTCGCCGTACAAACTATCTAAAGATAAGATAGATTTAACTTTTATTTTACTTGAGCTTAGGTTTAAAGTATATTTAAAAGTTCCGGACCCATCATTGTTAATTTTTAAGTCATCTATTATTTCAATACAAGAAGTTAAAAAAAAGATAAATAAAAAATAAAAATATTTCATTTTTTATCTAAAGTTTCTATATGATGTTGTAAATACCAAAGAGCCTTCTTAAGGTCTTCTATTTCTTTATCTTTATTTTTTTTACCCGCTCTTGATATATATTTTACTGTATTTCCTAAACTAAAACCCAAGTCCCAAGCATCAATAACCTTGATTGCTTCGTATGGATTCTCTTCACCACCGTAATGGTTAGGATGATTTACTTGTTCCATTTAAATAATTTCTTTTACTTTTTTAAGATTTTCTAAAGTTTTTTTCTGATTGATATAAGAAATTAATTTTCTTTTAAAGATTGGTAAAAGTGTTTCGTGTATTGGGAAGTCTCCTTTACTAATCATTTCAAAAACAGGTAATTTATTATTTTCAGAATTCCACATTGAAAAGTTATTGATTATTTTGGTGATAGTCAAATTTTTCAAATCGGAATAAATTAGATTTACTTTTGTTTTACTTTCTGGAGATCCTTTTGCTGCCGGTTTTATATTGTATTCCCAAACATAAATTTTATTTTCTTTTGTGTCACTATAATAAAAAAACCCAGTATCTGAAATTGTTTCCTTAGCTCTTTTATTAGGTTTCATATCCACATTTTCATAAACTATAGTCCAAACAGATTTTGCAATATTGAAGTACTCTAACATTCTAGGGGCACTATAACTTAATATCTGTAAGAACTCTTTTGCCTCATCGTCATTTATTTCAGGTATGTCTTTTAATTTAAGGTCTTTTACCAATAACTCATCGTCAACAGAATCTAGCTTCTTATTTGTGTATATGATTTTTTTATCCTTTATCAGTGTTTGGACATTTGCCAAATGTAATGATAACTCAATAAATCCAGGATAAAGTTCCATCTTATCAAGTTTTTCTCCCATTTTTTGGAAGTATGATAGTAACTTATATTCTTTGTGTTCACTGTCAATTGGTTTTTCGAACATCCAATCGGTGTTCATTAAAAATTCTATTTTCTTTTTTCTCGCCATTTGACATAATAATAACCATAATATCTTAGTCAGTAAAGATTAATCTAATCTCATTACAACATAATCAGTACCATTAATGTTAACAGTATCATAATCACCATCATAACTATTTAATTGTCCGTATTCGCCATTTCTAACTAAATCATTTAATAATTCACCAGTATCTATCCAATCAGAAATATCATAACCCATATTAGTTAACCATCTAGAAACATCATAACCAATCTCATCATCCAAATAACTTTCAACGGCACTTTCAATACTATCTTCATCAGGGTCTCCATCTGGTTCATCTTTTATAGATTCAATTTCAGATTCTATATCATCAATCCTTTCTTCACGATTAGTTTTGTGTTCCTCAGTATCCTCGTCCTCATATATTTGATGTGGTGGAATAACTTGACCTTCATCATTATATAGTACCCAATTATTACCTTCTCTTCTATACTGAAGACTATTGTTTTCAGCATCCATAAAATCAAATGTCCCGTCTTTTTCTTTTGTTGGGTACATAATTGGAGCTCTTACTCCCTCACTATCATAAACCCATCTTTCCATTTCAAGTAACCAAATTTCTTCTTCTTGGTCATCACTTAATTCTTTTCCAACCCCATAACTATCAGGATCCTCTCTAACCCATTCTTCAACAGCATCTCTAAAATACTCTTTAACCCTATCTTCATCTATGTAATTGGATAAATAATTATTGTCAAAATAATTTGAAGCGTCGTCAACCATTTCACCATAGTAAATTTCTAAAGAACTATCGGCATCACTATACGTTCCTACCGCATATCTTTGTTTAGTTGATAGTGATTCAAATTCATTTAATTCATAGTGCGAACCAGAAGGATATAAATCATAAACATCAACTCTATCTGATAATAAATCATCTCTTTCTTCTTCAAGTTCTGATTGTTTGTCTGTAATCTCATCAAATTTTTCACTATAGTTTTCGTCACCAGAATCTAAATTTTCTTGTTCTTCCTCAAGTGATTGTATTTCTTCTTCTATTTCTCTTACCCTTTCTTTATAATCATCAGTTAGAGTTTCTAAATTACCATTATTAACCGCATATTCAAATGCCGCATTTGCCATTTCTCCTTCTGTATCGGTATCATTAGGGTCCCATTCATTATCTTTTCTTTTTTCATTTTGTTCATCATATTTTGCCTTTTGTTTTCTTCTTTCCACTACTTGTTCGTATGGAGTATTCCAAAAAGTTTTATATCCACCAACAACAACGTCATCAAGACTTTTTATACCGGTATAAGATACATTTAAATTACCTGTAACTTCAATATTTCCTAATTTATATATTCTTTGTTTACCATCAATTTTACTAACATCTAAATCACCTTTTACTATAAGTTTTTTATCTCTAAACTGTGGCAAATATGGTATAGCATGAGCCATAAACCCAACTTGTCTTAGGTATTGAATGTAGTCTTCTGGAGTAATGTAAACCTTTTCTACCTCATCCTCTTTTAATAATTTAAGAATGTTTTTTACTATTACATTTTCAGTAAGTCTTAATTTATTATTCATATAATATAAATATAAAACATTTACAAATAGTACATTATAGTGATATTTATAATCAAATAAACCTATTTAAAAACAATTTGTTATGGGATGTGGTTGCAAAAATAAAGGAAATCAACCTTCTACACCTTCTCAACAGTCTGCAGGACAACAAACTACGTCTGTTAAGAATCAGTCTGTTCAAGAATCAGTAAAGAAGATAGTTGAAAAATACTACAATAAAAAGTAATTAATTCCTTTGGCCAAAGAAAAATTAAGGTGGAATTTTTTTTCCACCTTTTTTGTATTTATGGTATATGGCAGAATTAAATAATTTTATAGAGTGGTTTCATGGTGATGAAGAAGATTATAAAAAACTTTTAAAGGTTTTTAGGTCAACTCGTAATTTTTTAACTTTCTTATTAAGAAATAATAAATTAGGTACGATCGATTATACTTACATACCAGATTATGAGTTTATAAATGATCCTAAATTATTTGAATTTTTAAGTGACAACAACTTAATTAGTCTTGACAATATTTCTTCAACATACAATAACATTGAGGAATTTATTAAAAACAATTTATTATTATACTACCTTGATTCTAATTATGAAGATGCAATGTCTTTTATTACTCAAGAATTAATAACAGATGTTGTCTATAGAAATGACGGATTTTATTTAAAATTAAGGGACCGTAGTGAACTTGCAGAATTTTTCTGCTCAAGAGGTAGGGGTGATGTTGGTGCTGTAGACGTTGCAAAACAAATTTTAAATGATGAAGGTTTAGGTCATGATTGGCATTTTGATTATGATAGAAATGTGGATGATACTATAGATGAATTGGATGATTCAAATTTATCTTCCTTGGGTGATTTAATATTTAAAGAAATTGGTAATGTCGAACTTTCTTTAGAGGATTATGATTCAGACTTTTTTCAAAATTTATCTGAAGAACAAGGAACTGAGGGTTACTTTATGTTAAGATCTGAGGATATTAAATCATTACTTTCAGATGATGATGCAATTAATGAAATTTGTAGTAAAGATTTAGATGATTTAGGTGGTAACCTAAGAAATTTATACTGGAATGCAGAGAATAGTGCTTACGAAGATGAGTTATATGATTTGGTTTATGATGGACTTAATTTATATTTTGTTGGTAGAATAGATGAAGTACCATACAAGGTTGGGGATAAAACAAAATATAATCTGTTTATGAAAATACGAGACTTTGAGGGTGATATAAGGAAATTTTTAAACGATAATACCGGCTCAGTTTATAACGATTCATTTTTAGAATACTTTGGTAGTTACACGGAATTGTTTAAAGGTTTAATATATAATGATGAAGCTGAATGTATTGACTTTAGCATTCCTGACTATCCTGATTATAGAAGAACACAAAAAAACATAAACCAAATGTTTAATGATTATATATGAGTAATGATGAATTAATAGATATGTTTAATTCCGCCCATTGGGATAAAATTGAGCCTATATTTAAGTCGGTAGAAAGATTTATTTCATATATAAAAGGGATTGGTAAATTAAGTAAAATTGATTTATATTCCGTTTATCGTGAGTCCAATGATAATACCTTTTTTAACCAACTTTGTGTTAGTCTACTTAAAGAATATGGTGTTGATCACTTTTTACCTCTTCTTGGGGATGTTAAAAAAATTGGGGATGACTATTATCTTAAATTAGACAAATTAGTTGGGTTATCCAATTTATTTGATGATAGTAATTATAGGTCCATGTCAAATAGAGAGATAGCTGAAAGAGTTTTAGGCGAAGATTGGTTCGAGATGTTTTCTGACACAGTTTATAATTACTATGATGATATTGTGGAAGAATTAAATGAAAAAAATTTAAATGAGTTAAAAGAAATAACACTTAGAGATTTAAAAAATCAAAATATGGATTCTAATGAGTTTGGTGGTATTTTCTTTTCTGAAAACTCAAATGAAGAAGGTTATGTTACTATTAATTATAATAATATAAACTATGTTTTATCAGATCATAAAGTCTTTAATGAACTACTTAATTCAGGTTATCTAGATGAATTAAGAGGTAATCTAAGAAGTTTACATAATATGGCATATAACGAAGCATGGAACGATGAGGTATTTGAAGATATTAAAAATGAATTAAATAGTTTTATCGACACAGAATTTAAGTGGGATCAGGATGAAAATAAAAAATATTACGTATTATGTAAAATTAAAAATTTAAAGTCAGATCTATATGAATATTTTAATTGTATGGAAGATTATGATTATAATATTTTTGATGAAAGATATTACTTGGATATGTTAAGTAGGTATTTTGAATACTGTAGTGATTTTTTAGATTTTAGAACTCCAGAATATTCCGATTCTTATAGAGTTAAACAGTACATTAATGACTCATTTTTAGATTACGTCTATTAACTATTTATATTATCAAATAAAACTCATATTCATTATAAAAAAATAGATTATGAGATTATTAAACAAAAATTCAAAAAGATTTATAATAAACTTATTTTCTGATTTTATTCTTTCCAAGATAAATAGATCAGAAAAAAGTATAATACAAGTCTCAGACTGTGATAACTTTGTTGTAGTTAAGGGTAAAAGTACCAGTAAAGATATTCTTGATTTATTGGCAATAAAAGATGAATTCTTTGGTAAGTTTAAAGATATTCTTGATGAAGTCGGTATTGATCATATGAATATAATTGACCTCATCTCTTATGGATCAAAGGTTGGTCCTATTGAAAGTGGGTGGATCAACGTAAATAAAAATTTATATATTGAGGATCAAGAACCTTTATCAAATATGATCATTACTTCAGAGTTCCCTTATGGTCATAGTTTAGAATGTGGTAGATCTATGTTATATTACTCCAATTACATTTTTAACCATATGTATAGTTTGTTAGGCGTAAATGATTTAAAGTTTTATTTCACCACTGATATTGACTCTGAAGAGGACTTTAAAATAAATATAGTTTCCAACTCTAAAATTAATAAAGAAAAAATTAAATCCTTAATATTAGATGTTTTTAACTTTGATTTAAAGGACTTTAACGATTCTTTGGTTGGGTATGATCTAATTGAGGATTTAACTCATCAAAATAAAGAAAAACCATATATGAGACAGGATAAATTAGAACATGTAATTATGTTATAAATAAAAACCACCTTTAAGGTGGTTTTTTTAGTTTTCTAAAAATTCTTTTATTATTTTTACTCCTTCCTCAAGCTCATCAAAATCTCTTTCAGGAGCATAAAGTTTAGTTTTTGGTTTTTTAGAATCTGGAGATTCTATTGTCATAAATGATGGAACATATTCACTTCCTGTAATTTCAACAAAAATATCATATTCATCTTTATAATCATCAATATCTCTATCTAAAAAATCAATACCTTCATCATCCAACATATCTTTAAAATCGTGACAATGTGGGCAACTTTTCATGGTGTAAAGTACTACTAATTTATCCATATTTTTAATTCTTACCTACTTTTAAAAGTAGTACTATCTTTTTGATAGTTGTTTATGTTTTGCCCATAGGCATCACAAGTGGCGTTAGATGTTTTACAAGAAAACATTAAAAACAAAACTGAAATAAATAAAATTATTTTATACATATTAATTTAATAAAAGGGTTTTAACCAAATTTTTTATACTATCCTCATTTAACACACCAACTCTAGTTTCCACGACCTCTTTTTTATCAAAGATCTTTACTGTAGGTATATTTCTTATTCCGTATTTTACACTAAATTCTCTATTGTTATCTACATTCATTGTATACATCTCAACCTCAGTTGAGTTCTCGTTGGATACCTTTTCAAATATCGGTTTCATCATCCTACATGGTCCGCACCATTCGGCCCAAAACTCTACTATAACTTTTTTTCCTGAAATTATTTTTTCATTTAGCTCATCACTACTTATTTCCATTCTATTTTAATTTTATTAAACTTTTTATGAAGAATTTAACTTCTTCTATGTTTTGTGAGTTAAAGTATACCATTGTCTGATAACTTTTCTCTATCACATCTTTTTTTGATAAATATATAAAAATGTCGGACTTATTCCTAAAAATCGCATCAACATACGAAAAAGCATTTTCATAAACTGAAACATCACAGTATTCCAAAACAAAATTTTTTTCTAACAACAATTCAGGGGTAAGAATTAATGTCCCTTCTATTTTTATTTTAGATAATACAGTCCCTTCTTTATTTTGGGTGGATCTTAAAAAATCCTCTTCTTTTTCAAAATAATTTTTTCTCGTCATAACTGTAATAATAAAATAAAGTGGTGAAAAGTCACCACTTTATTTTTAAATCATAACTTCGGCCAACTCCCAAAGTTTTGTGTTTATTGTATTTTGTGCGATTATATTGTCAATTTTTCTCATTTTAGAAGTCCTACCTCTTTGATTTAAAACTTGCACTCCACCTCTAATAAATTTTTCCTGTACGGTGTTAAATACTCTCCAAAGATCATCACCTTCATCTTCATTACGATTTGGTGTTAGAAGTCCTGCAATCTCCATATCAGAAAATGTTTTTTCTGCGTTAAATCTAATTTTTGCGGATTCTTGTACAAATTTAATTTTTTCTTCTGTAGATAATTCTTTAGACATCATACGACTAACAGAATTTTCAATCATAGGTAGTTTTTTAGAGAAATTATCCGCAAGTTCTTTTACGTCATCCAATTGGAAATGATTATGTCTCATTTTGAATTTTTCAGCAACCGCAGTAGGTACTGTTAATCCGTTAGAACAAACCAATCTAAATAAACCGGCACTTAACGAAAAAGCAGAAGTACCATTGTGAGAATTTTTAACAATGGCTTCAACCAAAGTGTCCCCAACTTTAGGGAGTTGGCTATTTCTGAATCTGATTTCATGTAGTGAATGGATGCCTTTACCTGTTTGTTTGACTGACGCAATCTGCCAACCTTCACGATCAAAAAATTCTAAGACTTGGTCTGTTGGTACAAATGTGTACTTATCTGTCATCTTTGGAGATGCGGATGTTGCAAATACTGAAGGGGCGTTTGTTTTAATTAATTCTGGAGTATAGATCATGATTTGTTGATTTAAAATTACAATACAAATATAAAGGTTTTTTTTTAATCAACAAATTTAATTTAAAATAATATCACCAAATTTTGTTCTTTGTATTATTTTATTTATTTCTATTTTCTTTTCTTCCTCTAATATTGGTAACTTTAATTCCAAGACAACCTCAACAATTTGATTTTTTGTTAGAATATAATCATCACCTTTTTCAAAGTTCCTAATCGATCTTTCTTTTAATTTTTTGTAAAAATCTTCTTTCTGTAAATTACCAATTAAAACCATAAGATCATTAGGGTTATTTTCAAAAAAATTGATTAAGTTACTTATATAAATTTCTATATCTACGTTTTTCATATTAGCTAGTTGGGCAACCTCTTTTTTCTCTAAGTTCTTTAGGGAAATTAACAATAAAGAAATCTTCGGTTGGGATCATGTATTTAAATAATTCTTTTGGTAGTCTTTTCATATCAATACTTGAGTCCATTACAGATAAGAAAGTTAAACAATGTAAATTAGCAATTGATTTTGGTAATGTTGTAAGTTCTTTATTACCTGTAACATTTAAGAAACCTAACATTCTACATTCTCCAATTGATTCGGGTAAACTTTTTATGATATTATCAGCAACAAGAGTTTTTAAATTTTTAAATCTTGATATATTAGCTGGAACATCAAATGGTTTTATACCATCTTTCTTACATTCTAAATTAATAAATTTGGTATCTTCAGGTATTATTTCAAATAAGTTTTCTAAACCAAACATAATTGCAAATTTTGCCGCCGCATCATCAGGGAATGTTATTGGTAAATAAGATAGATCTAAATTTTTCTTACTTATTTGTTCTGTATATGCATTCATTAATGCCTCATGATATGGTGCCATTTCATCACTTTCAATCAGTGAAACGTCAGCAGGTGTTAATTTATCGATATCGGTTAACAATAATGATTTTCTTTTCTTAGATAAATAATAATCCTTACTTTCTTTATCTGTAACCTTTAACATAGGTCCTGTAATTTTACCGTCCATTCCAATATACTTGTGTCTCAAATATGGAGTAAAATTTGCCCAAATTATGGCTCCATTTGCTAATGTTGACAGATCTGGTGTTCTTAATTCTAACCATAACTCAACATTCTCTTCCGACCCTAATTCTTTAATCGCATCATTTGTGGTTAAATTTTTTCTCTCAAATGACATCATCATACTTTGTTGCTCATTTGAGAATGGGTTTGGTACAAAATATTTTTCTCTACCTCTTAAGTTAGGTATTTTTTGTATTATTTCAGACCAAGGCATAACAGTAGAACCCGCAAATCTTCCACTATTGCTTCCATCGGCCAATCTAAACTGAACGTTGTTTCTCCAATCGTAATCAACTAATATAACAACGGCATAGTTAAGATCACTTTCCTTTAAGTTTTTATTAATCACATAATATAAAGTTAAGTTTTGTCTTAATCTATAGTTATAATAATAGTTTGAGGATCCTTCCCATGAAGTACACCATCTTCTATCAGGTGCAAATTTCTTTCTAATGTTAATACATTTATGTTTTTGATCAGGAGCAAAAATTAAAATATCGTCATCCTCATAAGCAATATCAACATCGGTTACGTCAACCTCTGGCATCTTGTACTCATCTTGCATTGGGAGAACGTCAACAACATGTTCAAACTCAACAAAAGTCATCATTCCTGCAGGTTTTGTATTAATTGGTACCAAAGGATAGTTGGCAACATATCTGTCAACTCTATTTATAATTTGTTCTATATTTTCTTGTGGATTTTCTTTAATTAACTTTTCAGTTAATTTATCTTTCATAAAACTCTCAAAATCTTTTCTAATAAGGGCCGATAATTCTAAAGAAGTCATGTTAAGAACATCTTTTTTGAACCTTTTAGGGTCTATCGCCTTCATTTCAAAAAATTTCTTAATATTTAATTTAGTTAGTCTTTTGTCGGCTCCCGCATTTTTCTTAATGAATTCATTATAAACATCATCAAAAGTTTTTTTAGATTTTTGACTTTCGGATTTAGCAATTACCGTATCTTTTAATCTTTGATAATCATAACTAAAGATATCTCTTTCATTACCAGGTAAAGTACCTTTAAATCTTTCAAAATCAGCAATATTTTGTTTTATAATTTCTACATCATCTTCTGTTTGCCCAGAAAATTTACCTATAAGTTTTTTAACTGTCGATTCTGGATATTCTAATAGAATTATATTTTTTCTAATTGTGTTTTCTTTAACTATATTTGATAATAATTTAACAAGTTCCATGATATTTTTTATTTAATAAATATTCTAAATATAAAAAAAATCTTAATAGTTCATTATTAATATCTCTTCTCCCATATTCTGTTTTTCACCTTTCTTTGCGGCTGCGGCTTTTGCAAATTCTTTAGATTCCCACCTATACTCATTTTTAGGGAACCATTCTGATAATAATGGAAAATCATAATATGATAATGAGAACTTTCCTTGTACGTTTTTTAAGGTATTTGCTAACCTCTCGTGATCTTGTCTATCGAAATCATGGTTTGAGTAATAATTCTCAGTTTTCCAATAAGGAGGATCCAAATAAATGTATGTTGATGGTGAATCATATTTATTAATAACGTCAGAAAAATCCATATTTTCAACTTCGGTAATTTTTAAAAAGTGGTCCACCCAATCAGGTTTAGATAACTTATCTCTAAATGTAAGATACTTTGATTTATATTTTCCTTTAAGATCTATAAAATTAGATGTCTCAGGTTTTGACCCACTAAATACTTGTGTAAGAATATAAACATATTTAGCAGCAACTTCATAATCACCAGGTTCTACGCTGAAACCTTGATTAAAAATTTCAGCTTGGAACCTTATAAACTGATCCTTATAAATTTGAGGTGTTACATCAATACCCTGTTTTTGACAGTCAATTGAATTAATGGCCCTTAATAATTCAGATGGGTTTTGGACACACTTGAATAGGTTGTAATTAAGTGGGTTAAAGTCGTTATAAACAACCTTATTTAGGTTAGGGTATTGTTTTAAATCCATATTATAAAAACACCAAAACATTCCTCCAAATGTTTCAAGATATGTCTCCATATTCTTATCATAGAATGGGACTATCCACTTACCAATTTTACTTTTACCTCCGATATAACTTAACATGTTAAAAAAGTAATAAACTTATATTGATTAATCAACATAAAAATTTTTTTATATTTTATTTGGCGGTTAGTAAAAAAACACTATCTTTGTATTGTTGATGTGGTTAACACATAACAAAATGGATGACTTGGTACACCATTTAAAAAACGCAAGTCGTGATGTCATCTTACGGTTATTAGAGACAGGTTAATTACCTTCCTAACAGGAAAACAATAAGGGGGATTTGTCCCCCTTTTTTTATTTTTAGACTATTTATTATAGTAATGAAAATTTTAAACGTACTTAAAAAAATAATCCTTGAGGATCGTAGTAGACATCATAGATTATTTACCGCACCAGAAGGACCTAAATTTATTGCAACAACACATCAAACTTCTGATAGAAAAAGTAATTTAAGTTATGATGAAATAAAAGATATAATATTAAATGCGATCGATTCAGGTAGTAATATACACACGAGGGTTGGAGTTCCAAACTTAATGCTTTCACGTTTAATAAAAGACAAATACAAAAAAATATTATACGAATTTTCTAAAGATCCTGAAGAAAAAAAAATAAAATTTGTTTTTAAAAGAGAAGACAATGAAGACGAAGAAGTATTTGATTATATCGAATTTATTTTAGCCAGGGATTCAGATGACACTTTTTTAATTGTATCTAGTACATTTTCTGAAGATGGTAGTTATCTAAAACTATATGGTAAAGATGTTGTCCAAGCAAGAAAAGTAATATTAGAAAAGTATTTTCATTTAAGAACTGTAATATTATAATTAATATATGGAAAAGAAAGAAGCAACTAAAGTTACTGGATGTAGGAAATGTAACAAAGGACAAGAAAATTTACAAATGTTTTTAGTTATCTCAGGTGGAATATTATTTTCATTGGCAATATATGGTGCCGTTAGATTGATTCAAGATATTGCATCTTGGTTTTAATCTCTATCATATTTCAAATAAGGTCTTATCAATAAATCCCCAACTATATTCTGTAGTCTAAACCCTTTACCCTTTACTCTTAATGGTTTAGAAGTGTCTATGTGCTTTGGGAAATTAATTGATATATCCCCTTCGGGGTGTGGGATCATAAAATTATCTTTTTTAAGATCATCTAAATTAAAAAATTTATTATAGATTAAATGTTCTCCAATTTTTTCAAACCCACTTTCGTTCGTTAGTATTATCTTAACTATTAGGTCCCCATATATACCATCAATATAGTCTCCCATATCCCCAAGTCTTAACATTTGTCCGTCATCAATACCGTGTGGTATTTTAATTTCTACCGTTTTAATTTCATCCTTTGTGCCGGCACCATGACAAGCATAACAAGCGTTAGTTAAAGTGGTTCCATGACCTTTACAAGACTCACAAGGCATCTGTACCATTTGAACGAACATCCCACTACCCATTTGCTTCCAAAGAACCCCTTCCCCATTACAAGTATTACAAACTTTTTTATCACCACCTGTACCATTACATGGGTCACATTTTTCTTTCCTTTTATAATTTATACTTACTTTTTCGTTTTTATAACTTTTTAATATGTCAACGGAAACATTTACAACTCTTGATGGTTTTCTCTGTTGTCTAAATTGTGTTGTAAACATATTGAACATATCCCCAAAACCATTAAAATTGCCCCCACCAAAAGGATTCTTTCTCTGATTATCATACTGTACTCGTTTAGTTTCATCACCTATTGTATCATAAGCCGCTGATATTTTTTTAAAGAGCTCCTCATCTCCCCCTTTATCTGGATGATTTTCTTTAGCCAATTTTCTATATGCCTTTTTAATGTCTTCTTGTGTTGACGTTTCCTCAACACCTAAAATAGAGTAATAATTTTCAGCGTTCATTTATTATTTATTTTTAGTATTATTTGTAATATAAGATAAAAAATATGAAATATCTAATAGTTCTATTTAAAAATAAAAAAAGAAAAAAGATTTTAAACAAATTTAAAACATTAGAAAGGGCAAATTTATATTTTGAGAAACTAATTTTTAAAAATAAAGAAATAAAATTTCCCGTTGAGTTTGAAAATGGTAGTCGTTCTAAATATGAAATTGGTTTTTTAGAATCGGGATCAACAAATTTCGATCTTTATTTTGTAAAAGACTCTCTTGGTAGACAAATTAAAGTTGAGTTAGATGACGATGATTATAGGTTATTAAAAATAATGAATTACAACATTGAAGAGTACATATATGATGTAAATCAGAAAAAAAAGATTTCCTTTAACACATTTATTAAAACTTATTTACCTAAATCAGGAATAAAACTATTATCAAAACTTAATAATAAAATATCTATACAAAATGACGATGAGGTTAATTTAGTTTCCTTAAAATCAATAGATGAGTGTTCAAGATTTATGGATATCCTGGAGGGTTATTTAATTAATGAGGGTAGGTTGGATTGTCTATTAGTGAAAGACACATCAAAACAACAAAAAAAATACTTATATGATGTGTTAGAAAAAAAAGGAATTAGTAAATCATTTCTTTATAGAAGATTTACTACCTTTTCTAAAGAATAACTTTTTCCAAAAACTTACTTTTTCTTCTATGATTTCTTCTTCTTTAGTATTATAAATTTCATTATTAATAAAAACTATTTCTTTTCCTGAGATATCTATTTTAAATCTCATTTTATTTTTATCTATTTTTCTAAAATTTTTTTGTATACTTTTAAAATCATCATCATTTAATTCAAAAATTAATATCTGTTTACTATTTGGGAATAGTTCTTCTGCCGCTTCTGTTATTAAATTTAATTTTTCTAAGATATCTTCAATATTTTTTTTATCTTCTGCCATATAGTAAGTTTCTTAGGTTTTTTAGGTAATATTTCTTCTTTTTTAAATTTTTTAATTTGATTTATTAGTTTTGTTTTATCTACATCTAATTCTTTCAAATCTTTTTCCATTTCATTTTTTAACCAATCAATTTCAGCCTCCAATTTGCTTTTCTTCTTCGTCATCTTCTAATTCAATTTTAGGTGATTTTATCTCAAACTTTAAACCTTGTAAATCATTTAATTTTTGTTTTTCAAAAATATTTTTTAATTCGTCGATCTTCTGTTGAAATAGTCTTTCTTTTTCTTCCCTCTCCTTATTATATGCAATTATATTTTTTATATTGGTTATCTGACTATCTACCGATTGCTCATTAAACTCACTTACAAATGAAAAAAGTCTTGTGTTTGGTGTGCTTGTTTTATTTTCTAAAACACTTTTTTCATCTACAAATTTTTTAGGTAGTTTCCATGTGTCAGGAAACTCAATATCAAAAGACAAATAGGTTTTTAATTTTCTAACCGATTGTATATACGGAAATAATATATTAAACTCTTGGAACATGCTCATGTGTTTGTTTGTATTAAAAATGTTATTATATATGTTATAATTAAACCGTAAAAAAATATTTCCCTACCACTAAAAACCATTGGTTTAGGATCTGTTTGTAGTAGGGAAATGATAAACTTAAAAAAAATTCTAGACATCGATAATATCGAAAATATAAATACAAAAAGATATATTGTATAAATGTTAGTCATATTATGCCTTTTTACTATCTAAAATTTCACCTCTTAGTTGTTGTAATAAAGCCTTTAACTCTTGAGCAGATTTTCTAGCTCTTGTTCCAGCACTTTTATTACCCCCATAAAATTTTGTTGTATCTAAACTAAGTTGTTCAGTTAAAACTTTAATTTGTTCAAGTGTTTCCATTTTTTATTATTATAGGTTTATTTAGTTTAAAAATATTAATTTTAAAATCTTAGTAAATATTAAACACTTAAATTGTTGTCTAACGATTTATATATGTTTAACATTATATCTAAATCAGATTGTGTGAATGTCTTTTCTATGTTGAATATGTCGTCAAAAAAATCCCCAATAGAGTCTTTTATTTTCTTATCGTTTTGATTGTAAAATATTTCAATAAAAAAAGATAGGAAATAATTATAATGATCTCCCTCATTGGTAAAAAAAATACTTTCCTTACTAAAATTTTCTATTGTTCTATTCCAACACCATTTAAAGTGATTTACAATGTCTTCTTCTGACATTTTTATTTTTGTTTCTAAATTATCTTCCTCCCCTAAAAAAGTATTCTTAACAATATCATATAATGAATATGAAAAATCATAATATAATTCTAATTTTTCAGGTAAGATATTATTCATCTTAAACCATATGTCAATATCTTCCTTATTAATAGGTTTTGATATGTAGTTAAAAAAATTATCCATAGAGGTCATCTATGGATAATTATAAGTCATTATATTTTTATGTAAATTATTGTGTTTTTCTATTATAACCAATAAGATTGCCAATTCTATTTAACTCTTCATTGACATTTTTAGATTTTTTAGATTTTTGTTTACCCCCATTCTCAACTTTATTTAAAAGATCTGAAGCATCATCTTTACCTGGTCTGTCTTTAACTATTGGTTGTGGTGATTTATTATATGCCTTTCTCTTAATTTGTGCCAACATATTTTTTTCTCTTATTTCATTTCTTTTTTTGTTTGTTGGTGTTTCAACAGCATTACCCCATTTAGGATTATTCCCTGTTTTTGAGGATCCTACAATGTTTGATTCTACCCATTCTTCATTTGGCCCAATTTCATCATAATCAATATTTTCAAGTGCAGCTGCGGTAAAATTCTCTACGTACTCAGCAACACTATCTGAAGGGACATAAGCCATTTTATCCATTTTTTTCAATTCACCATTACCCATAGGGAAATGATCGGGATCCATATTAAAAGATTCTTTTGACCCATCTTTCATATAGTCTTTCATTTTTTTACCAACCTCCTTATAATAATCAGTATTATTTTTTCCTGACTTATCAAAAGATTTTTCATATTCGGAATAACCTCTTGTTTTTTTGGATGGTTTTAATTTTTCCTCAGCCAAATTTTCAATTAGATTAACAACCTGTTCTTCTGTTAATCTAAAAGATTTACCTAATTTTTCGTTATATATTTCATATTCATACATTTTTGTTCTGAAAGTTTTTTCACCATCATTCCAAAAATCTGAAGTGGATTTCGCCCTATCTATTGTGTCGGTATCTAATTCTATCTCATAAACAGGTGATCCATTCCACTCATCCTCCTGATCTTCTTTATCAAAGAATCTACCTCTCATTGATTTAAAATCATCTTCATCATCAGGGATTCCCATATCAGGATATTCATCGTCAAACTCCATGTCCATATTTGGGGAATGTTTCATCCCTAAATAAGTACCGTCAGGCTTAAAAGTTGGTAACTCATCAGGATTACTAATATCCATATCCTGATCATCAAAATCTGGTCTCCAATTATCATCAACACCCTTCATATATTCTTCATCATCAAACTCTAATAAATCAGATTCTTTCATACCACATTCTGTACATTCTCCTTCTAGTTTCATTCCACCACATTCACAAATATCATTTTCATTTACCTCCAACTCATAAATTGTGTCATCCTCCTCTAAAGAAGATCTATCCATATATTCTTTATTACCTAATTTAAATTTTTCACCTTTTTTTGTTCTTCTAAGAGCGTCTGTAAAAGCATTTCCTTCTTCCATTTCTTCCTCGACATAGTCAAAAGAACCACCGGCTTTATTAAATTTTGTTGTGTTATATTTTTCTGATATAAAATTTCTATAATTTTTCATTTCTTTTTTAATTATAAATATATGGTTAGTCAAGTTTATTCATCTCGTTTGAGATAATACCTTTTATAATATCTTCGTGAATACCGTACATATTACTTATCCTTTTTATTGTATTAACTACCGATTGATTTTCAAAAATATTAATAGCTTTGATATCCCCTTGGTTACAATAAGGAAAACGTTTACATTTTTTTTTAACCTGTACGAATTTTCCGCCAGGTATTTGTGTTTTTGACCTTCCTCTCCAATCTTTTTTACTAGTTGATTTAGCCCAAGCTCCTGTTGTTTCATAAGATCCTGAAGAAGCTGAAGATGTTGCTTCAGTTGCTTCAATTTTTTTTGGTTCTTCACCCGAAAATAGAGTCTCGTAAGATCCTGAACTTCCTCCAGTTGATGTTGTTTCTTTTGTTTCTTTCTTAACTTTTTTAGTGTTAAGTATTTTTTCTAAAAATTCTTTAATTTCTTCAGGATTTTTTAAAAATTTTTTTATTTCTTCTTTTATTTTATTATTAGAAAGTTTTTTGTTTTTTATTAAATTATAAATTTTAATAATATCATTTTTATCTTTCAAAAAATCTAAATAATGATTTTTTATGTTATCATCATTATCTTCTTCTGTTTGGATATTGGATAACAATTCATTTTTTGATTGTATTGCGTCAGAAGGGTCAAGTTGACTTCCATCTTCATAACCTCTTGCATTTGCGATTACTTCAGAAAAACTTTTTGATATTGCACCCTTCCAATCTTCCATTTTTATTTAAAAACTAAAATATATGTTAATCCCCCAACTATTGTTCCTGAAATAATTTCAATAATTGTGTTTTTTCTTTTTATTTTCTTTATGTCTTTTCTTAATTCTTTATTTTCGGTATCTAAAAGTTTAACCTTTTCTTCGGTGTCTTTTATAATGGTTTCATTATTTTTGTCTTTTTGTTCTAAAAACTTAACAATACCTTCTTCTTTAGTTACCTTATTTTCTAACTCTTGTATTTCTTTTTTATCTAAAAGTGATTGTTTTTTTAAATTGTCTAAATCGTTTAAATCTAACAATATTTGTTTACCCACACTTACCGGGAAACAAATATTAGTGGTGTCTTCTTTTTGTGGTTTAGTTTGACTAAATCCGACTAACGAAATCATAAAGAATGTGAATAAAATAATTTTTTTCATAATTAATACTTGTATCTTTGTTTAAATGAACTATCTATTTCTTTTTTGTTCATTCCTGTTATTTGTTCTTTTTTCTGTTCATAATAATTGTTTATAGTGGTTTTTTCACTTTTTATTTTAGAAATATTTTCATCAATTACCTTAATATCTTTCTTATAAGAACTTATTGAGTCGTTTAGTTGTTTCTGTAATCCTTTAATATTATTAATATTTTTATCCAATTGATCTAATTTATATTTTAATAATTCAGATCTATCTTCGATTGGTTTAAATACTTTTATTAGAATTACAGTTAATAACAATGTTAATACTACTAACATTATATCTTTAAAATTTTTAGTTAAAAATGTTCTCATTTATTTTTTGGTGTTTTTTTTCTATTTGCAATTACTTTAGACCATTTAGTTTTAAACTTCTCATAATAAGTTCTTAGTTTTGTAATAAATCCAACAAATTCATCGTTTATATTGATCATATCTCCGTTAATATAAACACCATTTGTTTCCCCTATTGAGAAGAAGAACTCAATGTCTAGGTCTTGTATTTTACCTGACCACTCAACGTTATTTGGATATAAATTCAATGTGTTAAAATCAACAAGATCTGAAACTTCATTAGTAAAATCGTCCATTGTTTCTTGATATGCCGTTTTATCGTCTGTAGTTAATTGTAACTCATTTTTGTCTTTACCATTAATGCTCATTAGTCCACCAGAAATTCTGTATGTTTTTTTCTTTTCAAATTTTCTATCTGAAGGTGTTTCTTCATTGTTTTCTTCTTCATCACTTTCAATTTCCGCGGTCTCATACTCATCATCACTTTCATTTAACAACCCATAATATTTGTTTAATATTTCGGTTGATTCATTTACAGATTCTCTATTTAAAAGATTTCTAGAAGCCGATAGTAATTTTTTTATTTCGTCGTGTCTATTCATTTTTTAATAATTTACCAAATAATTCAAAATCGAAAGCCGGACTTAAATCTGTAATTTCACTTAAAAAATTACTTTTTGTTACCACACCCTCAAAATTTTCAATACCATTTATTTTTGTATTGTGCCCCAAAGTTTTGACATTTATTAAATTATCATTACATAATTTCAAACATAACTCTGAAGTTGATAACATTTGTTCTTCAGTGTATGGTTGCCAATAATAATAATCTCTCCATTTTCTTTGGAAGACTTTACTATTATAAATAGTACCAATCCAGTTAATGTATGCATTTTTAAGTGGTTGTTTTTCTAACCAACCTAAATTTTCTAAGCACACAAAAATTGCGTTTTTGTTTATTTCGTTTTTAAAAAAAAATTTAGAGTATTGATTGTCTTCTAATAGTTTAATTACTTTACCTTCCCTATCTATAAAATAGTTAGGTATCTTACTGTAAGATCCATTATGCCTATGTTTTAATGCGGTTAAATATTCTTCAGAATTTCTACTAGAATGTAATAATATTATCTGTTTTTTTACTTCAGAAATATTTTCATTTTTAAAGTTACCATATTTAATTACTTCCATCATTCTTTCTTATAGACTAATCTTTTTTTGTTATCAGAAATAATTTCTTCATTTTTTTGTAATTCAAAAATACCCTTATAATTGAATAAATCTTCATCACTTACTTGGTCGGTACTTGGTCGGTACTTAGTCGGTACTTGGTCGGTATCATGTACGATATCTTGGGGGGTATGATGTGTTAAATAACATTCAGGAATCTCAACCTCATCATGTACGGTATCATGTATGGTATCATGTATGGTAACTTGAGGGGTAACTTGGGGGGTAACTTGGGGGGTGTTCTCTTTTCTTTTTGATTTAAACGCTTGATTTGTTGCAATAACCAAAGTGATCGCTAATGGATCAAAAACAAATATTAAAATCAGTATAAATAAATTTGCAGTACTTTTAACGTCCCAATTAAGTAATTCACCAACATATTTGATCGCACCAAGTTCACTACTATTAATATCTTGTGATTGCATATCAAGGATCTGAACATCAAGTTTTGTAATACTATCATTATACCCATCTATTCTCTTTGAGATCGTATCTCTTCTTGTTTGTGCCTCTTTAAGTTGTAGTTCAAAAGACTTTCTATTTGCGTTATTAGCCCTTGTTACTAATTGACCCGTTCTTTGGTCCACAGTTTGTGTTGTCGTATTGTTTGATAACCCATCCCTTAATTTTGTAATATCACTATCAAGAGTTGTTTTTTCTTTTGTTAATTCAGTTTTTATTTCTTCAAACCTTTTTTTCTTAACTTCAACATTCTTTACCTGTTTTTCACTTATCTCAAGTTTTGCTATGTTCCCTTGAAACCCTGTACTTAATAATCCATAGATACCCAAAGAAGTGATTATCGATAATGTTATTAGTGCAATTGTCAAATATATTTTAAGAGCACCATAAGTTTCTTTCCATTTGTCGTGAAGATACGTAGCAATTGCTATTTTTGATATTTCAAGGAATGATCCCATTATAATCACAGGAATCGCAACACCAACAAAAACTATGGATAATCCAACAACACTGTAATATGCCGCAGTTGATGACAACCCTAAAGCACAAAACAATAAAAACCAAGGTAAAAATTTATCTTTCATATTAAAATATTATAACTAATAAATATTAAAGATAAATAAAAACCCCCACCGGCGCCGATGGAGGTAGTGTGGTTTCATTTTACCATTTAGATAAAATTGAGGATTTTCACCCAGGAGTCATCGTGCCCCATTACGCCGAGTTATATGGGTAATCTCGGTTCAACCCATTTTAACGATCCTCAATTGTAAACCCAGAAGAATCAACTTCAGGTCCGTTATCAATTACCGTCTCAACAACAATTTCTCCACCTATGAACCTGGATACTGATGAATATTCAATTTCAACGTCCCCTTCAATGGTTTTTTTGAACTCGTTGTATTGTTCTTCGTTTTCAAATGAACCACACTGTGTTGCGGGTGAGTTGTATGTCTTTATCCTATATGACCCATAAGGGGTTTTAAGTTCTGAAAATTCCATAATAAGATTTTCAAATGTATAATTGTCAGTCCCATCTTCTGTTACAAGTTTACCATTCTCATCTCTTTTATAAAATGCCGATCTATGATAACCACAATTATTACATCCCACATATTCTTCCCCTGTCTTATAATAGAAGTCACTAAAAGCTTCGTGTTTACA
>Ga0181344_1000133_pt1 | contig 30456 bp, 18 predicted proteins | sample Su13VDMLBDD_FD_130098 | JGI IMG/M metagenome (GOLD analysis project Ga0181344, IMG submission 130098) | Freshwater viral communities from Lake Michigan, USA - Su13.VD.MLB.D.D | ecosystem: Environmental > Aquatic > Freshwater > Lake | place: USA: Michigan | collected 2013-07-15
AGCCGCCGCGGCAAATGGATTATTATCTCTAAAGTTTAAAAAGTTAACTGCTCCTAATAACTGCAATGCAGCGGATCTAGTATTTAAGAACATAATAGCTCCGGTAGATCCATTTACCCAATTGCTCCATCTGGAAGTTTCTCTATCATTGCCAATGCTTTTGTTTTTACCATTGATCATTCTATATAATATATCTTCAAGAGCTTCTCTAACGCGTGTACCATATAAAGCTTCTACCTTATTCATATTAGGCCCGGTTAGCCTTCCGTTATCCCAAGTACCAAATATCTCTTCTACATTGTCTATGAATTCGCCTAAGAATTTTTTTCTACCAGCTCCTTCTGTAAGATTATGCAAATCAGATATAATTGTATTAGAATCCCAATATTCTTCTGGCGTAACCCACCCTTTGCCTTGTCTTCCTGTAACAATTAATCCATTTTTAAAAGCGCTTAATTGTGCATCATCATTAACAAGTTTTGTTAATTTAGCAATATCTCTTTTAGATATACCTGGAATTTCTACATCAGATTCATTCCATATTGCAACACGAATCGCTTGATCATAAGTAAAATCTCCATCTGGAGTTAAACTTTCTAATTTTTTACTAATATCCGGAAATAAATTAAGTAAAGCTTTATAGTTCTTTTTAATAGACTGTCTAGCTGCATCCATTAAATCGTTACCGTTTGAATATGGTTTTAATAATGCGTCAGCAAAGAATTTTTTATGCTGTTCTCCTTTAGCGCCTTTGCCCATGAAATTATATAATAACAACTCAAAGTCAGCTGCTGATGGTGGAACATAAAAATCAAACTTTCCTTTATCAACTCCTCTTCTTCTAGCAACAATGTCAGAAAATACCTTAAATCTTTCCGTGCCCGTATTCTCTTCAAGAATTTTATTAAAGTCATAGCTCATAGATTTACTAAACTTTGCACGAGCCTGTTGAATTTTAGATTTAACATCTAATACGTCTAAAGCATTTTTAACAGCATTTACATTTGGTAAATGATCATCAGCAAAATAAAAATCATTATAACCATCATTTGCTTTTTGAACAATCCAATCAGCCTTTGCTTGAGGGCTACTATTACCTAATCCTGTTATGTTTTCCAATGGTATCTCTATACCTATAGAATCTAAGAATTCTTTAATTGGGACTGCTGAATCAGCTGGTCTTGCTGTAAGTATAAAGAAATTTTCTGGTCCGAACTTGCCAATCATTTTCTTCATCTTTTCAACCATTGGCCCTGGTTTACCATCAACTACTTTACTGAATTCAGAAAAATCAAATGCAGCTCCTTCGGCTAATAATCTAGATCCTTCTTTAGCAAATTCTGCACCATTTAATTTACCCTCTTCCCCATCAGGCATTATGTATAGCACATTACTTTTTGTTAATCCAACAGTATCGTCAAAGTCAAACACGGAAATACCTTTTGATGTTTTAGAATCTTTTGATAACGATTTTGTTATAGCTTGTAATTTGCCATTGTTTTTATTTGCTTCAACAAGAGTGTTGGACGATTCAACAAATTCTTTTCCAAGTGTTATGTTTGGATTATCTAACCCCTTTAAATGCCACATAAAGTCTTTAGCAAATGTAGCAATATTATAATATCTGGCTTCTTCCGTGTCGTCTCCAGCTATTCCTTCTCTTTGAAAACCTTCACTAGAAATTATTTTATCCATGCTACTCGGTATGACCCCTGCATGGAAATCGCTCATTACCTCATCAAATAATTCCCTTCTTTTTTCTTTTAATTTTTTCCTTTCTTCTTCAGATAATTCTTTAGATACATCTTGATTATTTTTAAATACCTCATGTAATTGCCATTTAGTCTTATCAACACTTTTTAAATGCTCATATATTAATGTTCCAAAATCTTTTGGACCGGATTCTGGATCAAATACCCATTTGGCAACTGCAGCTTTTCTTAATGGCGTTTGTTGATTTGTGTTTAAACTTGACCAAAGCATTGCTTTAGTGTCTTTATCAACGCCGTTATTTGGATCATTATACCAATCTAACAACTCAAATAAGAAATCTTGATTTTCCTTTGCAGTAGCTTTTTGATTTTCTAAATATTCTTTATTATTTCTATTTGCAAATAGGTCTTTAGCACTATCTTTAATATATCCTTTTCTATTGCGACCAAATGACTTAGGAGCATTTTCTCCTAATGCATTTTTTGCAAATGCCCAAAAGGAAGGTTTATTTGAGAATAATTGATAAGATATTTTTTTAGCGACGTATTCTCCTTTTTTATTTGTTCTCAAACGCGGGGTTTGTGTTTTTAAGGTTACTAAAGTATTACCTTCTTTTTCTTGTATTTCTGTTATAAAGCTATCATCTCCAATTTGTGCTTGCGAAGCCAAAAATGTACCCATTTTTCTTATCATTGAATTTAGCATCTCCCCGCTATATTTTTCACCTAAATAAGATATAAAATTACTAGCATATGCATGGGCTGCCCCTATTTTAGTCTCATTTGTAAATAATACAGAGGCATTCGCATTTGTTCTACTATTTAATATATCTAATCTATTACTATTTCTTTCTAAAGAAGCCTTTATCCATTTTCCAAAATCAAAATTACTGCTTTGCTCTCCAGGTTCTTTAAATGCTTTTGCTAATTTAGGTGTATAATATTTTTTTATATCCTCCGCTAAAGAATTTAGATCTTTATCAGGTATAACACCATTTCCATAAACTTTACGCAAAGCTTTAAGTATATCTTCTTTTTTAGGTAAAACACCATAATTAATATTGGCTAATTCAAAACCAAAAGCATTAATATTTTCGTCTATATAGTTTCTTTGCTCCTCACTAAAATTATTATATGTTACAGAATATTTAGAATTACCTCTTTCTGCATCTTTTCTAAAAGTAATAGGAAAATTTTCTAATATTTCAACACCAAGTCTTGTTTGATTTGCAGTTAAAGCGTCGAATATAGGCCCTTGCTCCTCAAGATCTTTATTTATGATATCAAATGCAGATTCTTCAGCAACAGCCTTAGCTCCAGACTCTTTTCTACCACGTATAGGATTACCGTCAGGACCAATAAATTGTCCTAAGTAGTCTGTATCAGAAATGTTATTAAATGCATTAGGAAGTCTTCTAACCAACTCTGCACCAGATGTTCTACCAGCGTTGTCAGTTGAAACGGATTCTCTATCTATTTTTTGGTCAACCCAATTAGGATAACTAACCCATTTTCCATCTATTTTTTTCTGTATTGCCTGAGGTATACCACCTTGACCGTTAGCACCCATTAACCAGGTGGTGGTCATGTTCTCTAACATGTATCGTTTATTTTTTAATAACCAATTTACTAATTCGTTATCTTTTTTGCCACCCATTGCTTTTTTAACATCAATGTCTAATTGTTTACCAATAGCATCTCTAATTTCCGCAATTAATGGAGTAATTGTACGATTTAATGAAATAGGTGCGTCAATACGTGACTTTAAAGTACGAAGCTGAGTTACGATCTTGTCTGACATTGTTTTTAAGACCGTAGGCTCAAAAACATTTGACTCTAATGCGTTTTTATATTTTGGTTTTTCTTTTGCTTCAGAGACAGTTTCTTCAGCCATTAACCCTTTCTCTTCCGTAACATCTTTCTTAAAGTCTCCTTCTAATACCCTTCTAGATGCAGCAATAGCTCTTAAAGGTAATTGTCTGTTTATATAAGCAGCTAAAGGTATGCCTTTTTCTGGTTTATAACTTTTAATAAGGTAAAGAATACCGCCATCACCTGTTTCAATTTCATCAGTAAGTAATTCTCTGTCAAAGCCTGGAGCGTCTCTACGCTTATCTACTATTCTTTTTGTAATAGGTTTAAATAAGTTAATAATATCCTGCGCGGCATCAACTCCTTTTTCATCATATAATTTTTGAACTTTTTCAGAAGCAACAGATCCTTTCTCAGATTTAACAATTTCTTTAACTTCGTCTTCATCTGATATTTCTTTTTTAATTTCTTTTTTAGGAGCTTCTTCTGGAGCAGCTTTTGCTTTCTCCATTTCTATATCTAAATTATCAAGACGACTAATATAATCATCATAATCAATTTCATCATTTTGAAATTGACTTTCTAATTTATCTATTTTATTTTGTACTTCATTAATTCTAGTAATCGAAAATGCTGCGGTTTTTCTTTTTTCATCATCCCCACCTATTATTTCGCCTGAAAAAGCTATTGTATTTTGCGGTTTCTTTTTACCAAAATGAGCTTCTCTATTGTAATTTTTTACAAGCTCATAAACATATGCACCCTGGTCTTCCTTAAATTTAGGAAATCCGGGAGGTAGTAATTTATTTATAAAATTCCTAATTGCATTTAATGAGTCCTTTGGCAGTTCTACCCCATCTGCTGAAATATCAGATAAAGCATTCAGTGCCTCTTCGTAATAGTCTTTATTTTTTATAAGATCACCGTTCTCGTCTCTTAATCTTAATTTTTTTCCATTTTTCTCATATGTCTCGCTATAACTAGAGTCTATTCTTTGTGAAACCAATGCGTATAAATCTGGATCATATTTTTCAAGATACTCAAGCAAATCTTTACCCGCTTGATTTATTTTGCCTTGATCTGCAAAAGCTTTTTTAACTGCAGAGTGTAAAACCTCATGCGATCCTACTCCTGTTCGACTATTTTTAGCGGCGTTTTTTATATGTATTAAAGCAAAGTCTCTGGTTATTCCGTCTTCACCTTTAATTGGCACATTAGTTGCATCAGTCAACCCCTCTTCTATACCATTTGCAAAGTCAGCCTTGCTAGAAGCAGGTTCATTAGATTTATTATAAAACTCTATTATTTCTTTATCTGCATTAGGCCCTTCAAATACTTTTATATTTACGTCAACTCCGTTGCTTTTAGCAAAAGCCTCAGCATTTTTAATTCCTTCTTTTATAAGTTTAGCATAATGATCATCTACATAATTTTCTTTTGCTCTTTTTTTAATTTCTTCTTGAGTAGTATCCTTTCCTTCCGACTCAAGCTCTGTTTTTGCCTTACTAAATAATTCATTTTTTGTACTGCTATTTAAACCATTAAAAGCATTAACAACTTTACCGTAACTAAGTTTCTGCATTTTAAAATTATACATTTCGTAACCAGTTGTAAGATCAAATTCAAATCTAGTAGATTGATTTGCTTTTATATTGTTTTCTTTAATTGTAGGGTCAGTTAATAAAGTTTCTCTTTGACCAACTAATTCATTAAATTTACCTCTATAGTAATTTTCTAATGTTTTTAATTGACTTGGACTTAAATTTGGGTCAGCAACGGCTTCTGAGAAGTCTTTATTTACTTCTCCAATCTGTCTATTAATATCACCAATTTCTTTAGCTTGCTCAAGTGTTATATCAACACCAACCCTATCAACAATACTATTTTCAATTTCTTGGCTTTCTCCAACTAACTCTTCAATTAATTTTTGTACTGGAGGAGGTTGCATTGGCAAAGGGGTGCTCTGGTCTTTTTTATAACCTTCAACGCCTGTTAATTCACTAATTTGATTAACAATATCCTTCATTCTACGGCTTTGCTTTTTATCTGCTAATTCACTTGCAACCGCTCTTTTAACAACTTTATATGCATCAATTCCTCCAAATCCAACACCGGCAACTCCACCTTGAGTATAAGATTCTAATCCTCCTTCAAATATATTTTTGTTTTCACCAAATATGTATTTATCAACAAAGTTATCTACCGTGGTTGTACCAAGTTCCGAAAGACCTTCTATATTAAAGTTCTTAGCTGAGTTTTTACCCGCCCATAACAAAGCGTCTTTTATAGTTTTTTTAGGCAACATTCTAGCAGCGGTGCCAACTCCCTTAAGTATTTTTAATGTACCTAACATCTCAAATCCAACCTCTGCTCCACCGTATATTGCTTTCCCTAAAAACTTTTTGTATTCAGGAAGATTTAATAAATCAGTATCGGCCTTAATTTGTTGTTGCAATTGAGCTTTTTCAAACCCATCAGTTGTATTATTAAGAGCGAATGTGTTTTCGCTTAGTCTTTGCTTAGCTGCTTCCGCGTCAAGCATTATTTGAGTTGCTTTTCCGCCATATCCGCTAGCAAAAAATAATGGTAATGCAGCGGATCCAGTAAACGCCATTCCAATAGATGGAAGAGTATTTACGGTAGCACCCATTAACCAATTACCAGCATCATCCATGCTTCTAATCTCATCAACCCCTATGCTTTTTTGGTATTGTTGTTTTTGCTTTTCTAATTCTCTTGATACATGTAATAACCCCGTTGCATCCGCTTTAACTACATCTTCTTGAGACATTCCTAAAACTGCCGCACTTCCATAAGCAGCAAGATCATTAAGAGCCATACCTACATTTGCTAAGGTTGATTTAGTTGAATTTGCTAATTGGCTTATTCTACTATAATTCGCGCTAAACGATGTAAGCGACGGTGCTAAAACCCCTCTTGTGTAATCTAATTCTTTCTGTAATTGACTTTCTTTATTAACTATATCATTTTGCTCGTCTATTAAGTCTAATGATCTTTTCTTTAATATTGCTAATCCTTCTGGAGTAGGAGATTTTTTATATAACTCTGCATCCGTATTGAAGTCTTTTACTTTAGTTTTATAATTGTCTATATCTTGAACCAATGCTTTTTCAGCATACTTAGAATCATTTATTTTTTCTTGCATTAATATTTGCAAGTTTTTTCTATCCTTTGGATCTAAATTTCTTGCATAATTAGTAGAAGCTCTGTTTACAAATTTTTCTTTTCTGTCTCTATCCCATGCATCAATCCTACTTTGCTCCAATTGTAAAGGGGCATTAGGATTTTTTTCCCATTGTTTATAAATATAATAATCCTCAGGGTTTTCAAATGATTCTTTTTTTACTAATGATTTAACTTGAGCAGCTCCACCAGCACCACCACCTATTGACGCCAAAGCAGCAGTACTAGATGATTCTATATTCTCAAAACTATCTATTATGCTTTTAGTTGCTTGTGTTCTTTTTTCTTTTTCAGATAATGTAGGAGGTGTAATCTTTTCCCATAAATCTGGATATTTTTTTCTTGATAAAGATTTTACTTTATTATAATATGTTTTATCTCCGAAGTCTGATATGAATTTATTCATACCTTTTACATCGTCTAATTCGAAGAAAGTACCATCTTGTTTATAGCCAACCCCAGCCTCTTCCCCAATTTTTTTAATAGCTACTCTATCGCCAAACTTTGTTGCTTCAAGTCCTAATCTATTTATTTTTTTATTTAAATTATTTGTAGTTTCTTCAGCACTTTCTCGGTCAATGTCATAATCAATACTATATGGATTCTTAAAACTAAGTTCCTCTAAAGCAACTTTACGTCTGTAATCACTAGTATCATCTAAATATTTTTGTTTTTCTTCAGTTTCTTTTAGCGCTGCCTGCTCTTCTTTTAATTTTTTAGCATCTTCTTTAGCCCACATAACACTCCTTTTTGAGATAGGAGTTGCTGGAGCGCCAAATTCAAAAAAGTCAACAGACGAAGGCGCAGCGATAGCTTCATCAAGCATTTTTTTACCAATAGCCTCTTCTTTTCTTTTTTTAGTTGCTTTTTTAGCAAACTTATCAAATGATTCAGTGGCTTTTGATTCTAATGATTGTTGGAAAAAAGATTTTCTTCCACTCGCGGCTTTTTTTTCTTCTGCTTTTTTCTTTTTTTTCTTTTCCTCTTCGGTATCTTCAATTATAGTTACTGATGGATCAAATAAACTATCGTCCACAGTCATATCAATATTATTAGACAGCCCTGAAAATATGTCAGCTTCTTCTTGATTTAATTCTTGATCATCTAAATTTTCTTCGTAATCTGATAATGCCATAAATTTATTTTATTATTGAGGGATTATTTGCATATTATATTTTCCATCTGTTCCTTTTTTAACAAGGAAAGTTTTTGTTATTATTTTATCACCAACAGGCATTGGTAATTCATATAATATTTCTTTTGCATTTTCATTTAATTTTTTAGCTTCCTCAAATTTTTTGTTAATTTCAAAATAATAATTTTTTCCACCTTTTTTAGCCGCTGCATGAGCTTTGCTTAGCTTTTCATCATTTATAAGAGTATTCAATTTCTTTTCTACTTCTATCTCTTCATTGCTAACAAAATATTTTTCACCAATAGCTTGTTTTTTAGGTATAGATTGCAAAATAGCAGCTCTCATGTTATGCTCAAGCCCTGTCATTAAATCCGTATTATCTAAAGGTATTGTTTCATTATAGTAATTTTTGTTATCCATTTCTTTAATATTTACATACTTAAGGTATGGGTCTTGTCCTTCGTACTCTTTATTGCCTGCCGTACGAGAAATTGTTGGTTTAACCTGATTATAGTAAAGAGAAGCAGCTTCATTTTGCGTTGCCGCGCTAGAACCATTTAAAGATTTAACATTAGTCTTTAAAGTTTCATCATCTCCTATTTTTTTAATATCAGGAGTTTTAAATAATTGCCTATATATTCCGCTTTGATTTCCTGCACCAACTTGCTCGGCTTCACCCATTCCGCTTTCTAAATATTCAGGGGCAATATTAGCAGTAGGAACACCATCTTTTTGCTCAAAAATATATGGAGCAATCGTTTTTATTTTATCTACTTTGCCTACATATGTTTTATTATACACAATACCATTAGGCATATTGCCATCCAATGCTTTTGCTAAATTTGTTGCACTTATAAATTCTTCTTTAATTTTATCACCATCCTGTACCTTTAATGTATACCCCCTTTGTGTATAATCATAACGGCCATCAGAATCTTTAAAAAATGAAGGCTGCAATTTTTCGCCATTATTATTCATAACAGCTTCTAATGCTTCAATATATACTGGATTTGATGCTTGTATATTTATACTACCTTCGGATCCAGGTACAAATTTTTTAGCTTTTTCGTACGTGCCAATTTGGCCGTTTAAATCACCAGCAGCATTAGCAAAACCATCTACGCTTGCAATAATTTGAGCAGACCTTCTCCTGTCTTCTGGAGTAGCTGCGCCAAACCCAATTCTTTTTTGTATTTCTTTATATTCTTTTATAGCTCCTTCATAACAGTCATAGTTTAATCCTGTATTAGCTTTGCCTTTACCTTTTTCTAAAATTACTTGTAACTGACCGGCTTTTTCTTCAGCCCCCTCAATTATTTTTTTATTTCTTTCAGCGGTTAGTTTATGCTCTTCGTCTATTTTATTTATAGTGGTAATAGTAGATTTAGTAACTTTATCAAGCATGCCTTGCAACGCTCTTGACTGTTGTGTTAAATCATATTGGCCCTCTATTTCTGCTGGATTTTCGTATGCTCCCATTTATATATTTTTATTTTATTATTATATTGTAGGTGTAGTTGAACTATATGCAAAGGATGGTTCAGAAGAAAAACTTTGAGCCCCTGAAGAAAATGAATTATTTGCATTTTGCCCTCCGGAACTTCCAGATCCACTTGTTCCAGCAAGTGTTTGAAATATAGAACCTATATTCCCAACGGCGCCAGTAATAGCTGAGAAAGCATCGGAGCCCGCTTGATTATATTGGGCATTTGCCAATCCTAATTGAGAAGCAACTCTTTGAATTTTTTGATTCTCTCTAGTTTCTCTTGCATTAAACATAAATTGTTCTCCGGATGCTTTAGCTTCTTGTATTCTTTGCGCTTCGCTTAATCTAGCAGCTTCTACTCTATTTGCTTCAGCTAATTTAATCTTATCAATTTCTTGTTGGCCCTGTGCTTTTAATTGGTCATTTTTAGCTTCTTGTTGTTCTAAATTAGCAGATATACCTTGTTTAGCTTTTAATGCGGCGTTTGCTAATGCAGTTGCACCACCAGCGCTAGATCCAGTTTCCCTTAATGTATCTAAAGTATTTGCTAAAGAAACATCAATTTGTTCTGCCTCAAATTTAGAAGCCTGAGTTGCAACGCCTAAGTTTGCATAAGCATTTCTTACTAATGAAGAATTATCTTTTATTAATGCACTCATGTCCGTAGTAGCCGCCCACGGATTTACAATAGCCTGTCGACTATTCTCTAATCTGTTAAGTTCTATACCAAGTCTTTGGCGTTCCGCATCCGCAGCTCTTTGTCTACTTCTTGCTTCTGCGTTACCCATTATTCCGCCGACAATATTCACTCCGGCTCCAATTAATGCTCCTGCAAACATATTTTATTATTTTATATTTATATTTATTTTTTAATTGAATCTAGTATGATGATTCTACATATTCTCCAGATACAGAAAATAATTCTGCTTTAGGGTATTGTTGTGATCTGCTTCCCGTTGGGTCTGCAGTAGGTGTATTATTAAACAGAAAAGTTGTGGTGGCATAAAATCCTTTTGCCCCTGACATCGCTTGACCGTGTACAATTTCTCCGTATGTAGCCGGTGTAGTATTTATAAGATTGCCAAAGTATTTATTTTCTTTTCTTTTAAAATTATTTAAAAACAATTGGTTCTCTAAGTCAAATAAACTAGCCGCATTTGTTGCAATACTAATTGGAGCAGCGGTATCTGAATTAGTATAAAACTCAGTCATTGTCCACCCGGTTGTTCCTTCGTAATTAATAGTATTAAAGTTTTTACTTAAAGAAACACTTGGATTAAATACCAATGTAACCTGTGAATTATATTGATCCCCATAAAAATTGCTATAAGGGGTAATTGTTGAAGTTGGATCAGCATAATGTTGCCAAATATTACCTTCTTTAAATGTGTAAAAATTATTTCTTAAACTAGCAGAAAAATTTGGTTTATATGAGTATCTACTAACCCATCCTTTAACGTCTTCATCAAAAGATAATGTTTGGAAATTTGAAGTATTAGAAGGCTGTAGTGATACAACATATTGTTTATTATGTTGATCCCATCCACCAACTATTTTACCTGTTTTACCTACGGCAGCAAGATTATCTCTAAAGAAATCTAACATGCCATACCCAGATATCTCTTCTATACCATCCTGCGATAATCTTAATACCACATTTTGGTTTCTGTCAGTAAAGTATTTTCTATAACCAAAAACAGCAAAACTTTCAGGGTTATTAGATATACCATAATTACCAGCATACGATTGAATCTGGCCAATTACCTGAGCTCCTGAAGTAGTCATTGGCTGTCCTTCTGCGGAATAAATAGCGTCTTTATCAATTAAAGCTCTACTTACTTTTCTTTCTTGGAAAATTATAAGGTTAGTATCTTCTGCGTACAATTTTTGTATTGATCCTTGTGATGGATCTGCAGATCTAACTATATCATTCCCTACTGGAAATTGATTTGTATTATTTATACCAGTTCTAGAATTGAATATACCAGAATAAATCATGGAATTAATTCTATTTTGCTGTTGTGGATAGTCTTCAGCTAAATATGCTTTAACACCAAAATCAACTGAAGTATTATTATAGCCGCCTCTAATTCTTGCTTCTTCTACATACCAATCATTTGGCCCTGAATCATAAGCAGCTGGTATATGAGTAAAATCTGTTATTTCTCCAAATTGTATTATTGTGTTTTCTGGTATTTCAACAGGCACTGCATCAACAGTGGTTATTATACCAGTCACATTATCATAGTAAAGAATAGTATTGTAAAATGTTTCTCCGTCAATTACATAACTGAATGATTGCCCAACACCAATAAAGGCATTAGGCAATAATAAAGTTATTGTTGTTGATCCAACGGCGGTGACCCCATCGGTAGCACTCTCTGTAGAAAGTACATCTACAATAGAATCCATTTTTTTTAACCAAAAAGCATTAAAATATTTTAGTTCTAAGGTTGCTGCCATATTTAATAATTACTTGTTTTTTTATGTTTTTAAGGTATTTCAGTATATTGGAATAGATTTCTTCCGTAGTTTTGTATTGCAGGACCTATAGCTAATTTCCAAGCGGTTTTAACCGTATTTCCAGGAGACACAATAGGGACTACAGCTCCACTTGCATCAAATTTGGCACAAAAATATTGCTTATCTGTAGGAGCCGGCATGCCAGCAAATGGTGGCCCAACTGAATAATCTAAATCTTTATTCAAATATATATAGAATTTATCTGCAACCGGAGGAATCCATACTTCTGTTAAATCAGAATTTACATAGAATTGGGTAACATGTAACCCGTTATTTGTAGCTGCCCATACTGTTCCAGGAACTAATGGGTGGGTTTCAAACGTAAATGAGGTTCCTGTTGGCACAGCAATTAAAGCCTGTTGAGACAATGTTACTGTATTAGTAGCAGTATCTATATCCGTAATTTGGGCATTTGTTCCAAAATATCCTGCATTTACAGCCACATATAACCCACGAACTAATTGAGGGTCAATTACATCTAATACAAGCTTATTTGATCCAACAGCTGGCCCCTGCGGTGTTGGTTGAAATGTTGTAGCCGTTGTAGAAAAGTCAAATTCAGGAATAGCGTCTTGTGTATCATATGGTACACCTGACGGATAATCTGTAAGATCCCACTCGTTCTTAATAGCAACATTATATTCTATTGCAGTTGTTGCAGGAGGTGGGAAAGGAGCGTCTTCAACCGGTTCACTTGGTAATACCGGTGGAACAAAATTACCTGAAAGATAGTCGTAATTTGCATCCTTTATTATAACATATCCTTTAAAAGGACGATTACAAGGGTCAGGTGCAACATCTGGATTGCCTACAGCAAAAGTGTTCTTTAAAACTAAACAATATTCCCCAGCTACAGCTGTGACGAATTTAGTACTTCTATTTGCATAAGAGTCTTGATTCAAAGTTTTAGCCAAACTTATATTAAGCCCATAATCTATTGCCCCTGTTGATGGGTTTACTAACCCAGTACTCCAATTAGTTGAAGAAGGGAATAATACCCCATTTTCATCTAATACAGCTTGCCATGTATTAGTATTAGGTGCACTCATAAGTGGTCTATAATATAATATAAAACTTATATCCCCGTTTCGGTTTTCATTTATAGAACTAAATCCTTCCGAGATTACTTCCCACTCCAAAGCCCCTTGTGTTAACCCTGTTGGAGCCCCTAATGGTGGCGGAGCTACGCCATTTGCAATTTGAACATTTGTATAATTTTGAAATGCTTTACTTGGAGCAGGAGGGGTTGTTGCCGTAATATCTGGCAGACCATTATTTATATGTGTTACTGGATCTAAAACTAAATTATCTACACCAATATGTATTGCGCTATAACCTGCTCCGGTTTCTGGATCTAATGTACAATTGAATCCAAAAGCATACGCAGAAGCATTTCCGCCTTCAAAATATTGTAAATAATCATTAACCGGTTTTGGACCAATTGTTATACGAACAATAATTGTTTCAGATAAGGTTTGAAATGCCCCGGTTCCAACCAATGGGTTTCCTGGGACAGGCGGTATTACAGCGTCTCTAACCCTAACATTAAGATCATATACTCCTAATGGTATTGTAGCGTCTGTTAGATCTATTCGGCCAGTTGCATAATCTATAGCAAACCAATTACCCTCATTGCCACTTAATATGTCAAAGTATAAATCTTTTTGCGTTAAAGTACCATGCGTTCCATTAACAGCGGTAACTGTGGTTACATTAGAGGTTACAGTTTGGGTTGCAAAGGCATTATAGTAAGGATATTCATGTAAAAATGTTGGTTGAATATTCCCTAATCTACCTGTAAAAGATAAATCTGCAAATTGACCAGGAATACCCCATTCCACTCTAACTACAAAGTTGAAACTTGAATTTGTATTTGTTGTAATAGCTCCTCTATCAAAAACAAAGTTTGAAGGTGGTGTTATTTTTATTCTATAAAGACCCGTAGTTATTTCTTCTAATAAGAAATTTGACGTATATGTAACACCGTTACCATCTTTTACCTCAAATAAATAAGGTGTTGACAAAGGAATTATTGTAAATCCGGTATTGTTTTCTATGTAAAATTCATCTGTTATAAACGGACAATCAGGATCTCCTGTTGCACTAGGATCGGTGTTAGTGCCTAATGGATCTTGATTTTCAAAAAATTTAAATCCTAAATCACTAAATCTTGTTGGGCCATCAAATCCAGTAAGTACATCCCAATTTAAATCAGATATATAACCTGTTGATGAGGTTTCCCAAAATAATGCCAATAAGGAATCTACTGGTCTTGTTTCATATACTCCCAAAAACGGAATCATATCTATACTAGGCACCCCTATTGGGTTTATTGTTGATACGCGACCAATACTTGGATTAGTTTGTAATTGATAAAAATTTAATCCAGCGGTACCTTTAACGTTGGTAACATCATTTGCTAAAAAGTTATAGTCTGTAGCTGTTGCTATAGCTGTAACTGTATCTGGTTGTCTTGTTGGAAAATATTGTGTGCTTTCCGCTGATGTAACTATATAATTTATATATGGAGCATATATGGCTCCTAATGTTGCGCGGGTTGTATTAGAAGGCGTAAAAGTTATCACTCCGTAATCCTCATTGGTAAAATGTAACACGGTGCCTAATGGTACATTAACTGGGAGGGGAGCTGTAAGATTAACACTGTTTGGAGGACCATAGGTGAGTACCTCAGCATCATAGGTTGTTCCCGCAATTTCATAAGTAAATACATCTCCTGGGCTTATAACAGGATGTGGTATATCCACAAGTATAGTTGTAGCGCCGCTTAGAGTTGGATTACCTAATGATAAACATTCATATGTTAAATATGTATTTGAAGTAACAACAGTATTTGCCATCCATTCATCTGGATTTGGAATATATGTATCAGGATATGTTGGTAAATTTTCAATAGGCTTATTTGCTTCTACAGATTGAATACCGTCTCCAACACGTATATCTTGTAATGCTGTTAGGTTATCCGCTATTAAGTATCTTATGCTTGTTGCGTATGGATCATTTATAATAAAATTAACATCAGCTAATAATGAGAAAGTTTTTGCAATATTTGATACCTTACCAAATAATTGCACGCTACTTCTATATAACTTTTGATCTGGTCCAACTTCTACTAAGTCTCTTGGTACTTTGTTTATATTATCATTTATTAATACAATATGACCGGTTTTACCGTCTTCTCCAACAGGAAATTCAGTCATATTAATACCATTTTCTAAAGATGGTGTTGTAGTTGTAACCGGTGATGGGCCAGGCGTTGTAGTGGTTGTATATAAAACTTGCGATCCTGAAGTTTGAGCAGTAGGATAACCGTCAAGCATTCCAGGTAAATAAACATTATAATATTCTTGTTGCTGTTGTTTTACTACAACCTTATAAGAGTACCACCCGATTTCATTTATTGAATATGCAAATTTAGTATTAGGGGTAGGGCTAAGAGAAGAATCAAAAAGGTACATTGCACTGATTTCTCCATCCGTGCTAACCACGTATGGTCCGCTGCCTGTTCCTGTTGTTGGTGCTACTACTTTAACGTAGTCTTTATATTTTCCTCTAAGACTATCTCCTTCTTGTGGAATAGTATTTATAATTCCACTAGCTGTATTTAATGTGAAAGTATATTCATAAAGATTCGTTGATGGATTTTGTACATTATAAGTTGCTCCTGTTAATATAGAAAACCCTCCAACAGCTGTAGGTTCAGCATATAATCCCGGAGTTCCATTTGGAATACTTCTTGTTGAACTAATTGGATCATTAATTAATACTAATAATGCATTACCAAACCAATTACGAACATCAGGCATTCCAGGCATGTCCTCGCTTTGATAAGGAGCATATACGGTTGATCCACCAAAACTAGCAGATGTGCTTCCGCCTGTTACAGTTGTTAAATCTAATGTGGATAATATTACAGATGATTGTCTTCCAAATTTATCTGCTAATACAAAACCTACTTGGTAATTTCTATTTTGTTTTAATGTATGATTTGGATATTCTACAAAGTTAGTAAATATATCACTTTTAGGTTGTACTGCGGTATTATAGTTTATATTTTGCGGAGCAGTATATGAATTGTAAAAATTACCATATATTACTCTATTGCCAACAATTTCTTGAGCTAAAGCTCTTGTAGGCACATTATCATATACACGAGTCAACTGATCTTCCGGTAATGTTTTGTATGGTTTTTGTGATTGATATGGATAGTTATACACGCTAACACCTGCATAAATTCCAGTTTCTATTTCTTCATATGATATACTATCTAAAACTTTTACAGCAAGCGAGTCTGACTCCTTGTATAATATATCTAATTGTGTAATTTTATATGAATCTCTTATAAGGGATCCTTTATCTGGCATGGGTATTAATAATTCAATATTATTAATATTATTTTCCATCCAGTTTATTACAGTACTTTTGTAAGCATCCGTTTCATCCCCGTTTATAAAATAACCTTTTTGTTTTGGTATATATGTTATTTGCGTAAATGGGGCAAATAAAGAATACTCATTATCATCAAACTTAAAACGATAACTAAATCTTACATATTTGTCTTCTAAGAATGATGGATCACCAGGCCAATCTGGATTATCAGTTTGGTTGGTCATTGTAGACTCCAAAAAAGTTAAAACTTCTCCAGGAGCAAGTGAAATAGGATCATAAAATTCAACTACTCCGCTATCAAAATCCATTACATATGTATAATCACTGCCGTCAGTAGAACTGGAAATCATAGTCATCCCTGCTCTAATTTTACCGGTTTGTGGAATTACATTATAGGTGGTATCACTACCCGAATCAACAATAGCTGTTGCTTTTCTAAATAATGATATTGGTTCAACCGGAGCATATTTAGCTACAGATATTTGAGCTTCATCATAGTAATAAGATGGATCTAAAATAGCTGTGTTAACATTTATTTTTCTGGGTTGATTTCTATTGTCTGTAAAGAATAATAAACTCTCTATAAGGTTTACTCCAAGCACATGATTAGTGGTAGAAAAATTTAAGAAAGTTCCTTGTACAATAGTTTTATATTGAGGCGTTACATTATAATCGTATACTGTAATCTTCATTATCCAGCCATTAGCCGGAGTGGGTTGGGTATTTAGATCACTATCACATAAAATTATTTGTGAAGGATTTGGATCCGTATAATTTGTTAAGAACTGGTATATTCTATTGTTTTGATCATCCATAAATATACCAATACAGGTAAGTCCATAGTCCTCACTTTCCTCATCAAAATTATTTAAAGCAAAGTTACCTAAAATATTTTGAGCTGTACCAATGTCAGAACTTTCTGATTTACCTATTGTTATATTTAAAGCGTCTCTATATTCATTACTTGGGATAAGTCTATCATCCAAGTCTTTGTTCATTTTGGATGATAAGAAACTATTTTTTACTTCAGCCATTTAATTTAGTGTTTAATCCATTTAGATTGTCCTCTCAATACTTGAGTAATTTCTTCTAGCTTAATATTAGATAATCTAATTTTAGCGTTTCTTAACTTAGCATTCTTTTCTTGTCTAAGTCTGTTGATAATATATTCAGGTTGATTAACTCTTAATGATATTATTGCATGGATAATATGAGCATACATAGCTTCTTCCGCCATCTTAGGTACTCTTGTATCTAAATCATAAGCTAAACCATCAGATATATATTCAAATACTATTATTTTATTTATTAGATTGCTACTGAATGATATTTTACCTTCTCTATCATCTATTGTAAACCAACCATTACTATTAGAATATTGTGGGTCTAATCCATATCTTTGTCCAAAGAAACCATAATACAACCATTGATCATAACCATAACCATAACCCATTGCTCCCCATCCATTATTACCATAATCATTTACAATATCATTATTATTTCTTTTCCATCTAAATTCCGTTATAGAGGTCCCTTCTATATTGTTACCAAAGTTGTCCTGCAACGGTTCCCCACTATTATCCTGTAATGGTTTTTCATAAGGGATAGTTGTTAAGTTGTTGGTAGGATATATTGGGTGTTTTATACCTTGATGGTCAATCCATGCTAATTTAACATAATTAACATAATCTTGAGGTAATATAACACTTAAGGAATGAGGCACAGTTAACTCTTGTGATTTAATGCTTTTTAATGTATCATAACTAAATTCTTGTAATCCTCGTTTTGCATGAAAAATTACATCAGTACGTTTTGCTTGCTGAATAAGTTTCCCATCCCCAACATAAGCAACCATAAAGTTGTTTATAATATCATTTAAAGTAATATAAGCATAACTTCCATAATTATCCTCTGTAGTTTGACCATATGCCTTCTCTGCTTGGTTCAATCCATATTGTCCACCATCTAACTTTTTTAATTGTACAACAATATACAAATCTTGGTCCGGCGCGGTTGGGAAAACTATTGCATTATCTACAACCTCATAGTATAATACATATTCTTCAAAAGTGCCGGGTTGAGCTGTTTGACTGGTATATAATTTAAAATTGTTTAAAGCATAATTAATATTATTTGGATCCCAAGCATCTGGCCCTCCAAATATTAAGTCTGTATTAAAAGTAGTTAGGAATGTAGTTGTATTATCGTCACCTATAAAACCCTGTGCTCCTTCGTAATATTGTCTATTATTTTCGGTTATTAAACCGTTATTTGGTATTGGCATACTTTATTAGCTTTTTGAATTAATATTTTCAGCCTGCGCTTGTTGTGCTGCTATTTGGATTATCTGCGGATCTTTTATAACTATCCCAGAATAAAGTAATATTCTTGTTATTAAATTTGTTTGTTCTATTGGATGCAATTCAAAATCAACTGATGTTGTTGAGTTATATACATATTGATAGTTTGTTCCTAATGTAAAATTCCACACAGGATCCAAAGGTTTTCTAATATATGTACATGAAATTACATTGCCAGTAATTGTTTTTGGATATATATAAATTCTTTCGTTTTTATATGTATATACTGGCCAATAAAGAGAAGGTTTTGTTAATGGTGATAAGTTTAGTTCTAGAAGCTCATTAGGCTGCACGTATTGAACTATTTTATCGTCTTTATATATTACGGTCCCTAACTTATAAAAGTTTGTAGGGTTTGGTGTAGTGTAGTAATCCGAAATAGGAGTACATGCTCCCTCTGTTTGGAATATTTCTATTTTTTCTTGTAAGTTTTTAACACGATTAGCATATTCGCTATCGTTTTCCGGCACACGTAGTTGTTGATTAAGATCCTCAAAATACTCATTGAATATTTCAAGTTGAACTTGCGTTGCGGTTTTATTAAATTCATCAGGAGTTAAATAACCTCTTTGTTCTTTATTGATTATTAATAAAACAGTTCTATAAACTGTATCTACATTTATTGCCATCTTCTATATTTATTATAATATTTAGGCGGTAACCTCAGCCACCGCCTATATATTAGTATTACGTATTATTTAAGTTTTTTCTCTATTGCCTTAAAGATTTCTACGCCTTCATCTGTTTTGAAAAATGCAGCCATTGCTGAGTATGGATTTTCATCAAATGGAACGGTCATTAATTTTCTTCCGTTCTCTCCCCAAGTAAATGTTCTTTGGTCTTGTGATAATTTTATAATCCCTACTTCCGATGCTCTAATAGCCATATTTCTTAATGGGACATTCTCATCATTTGCTAAGTCTAAAAATAATGCTGGATTTTTTCTAGCAAGTAAAAGTAAGTCTCTCTTAATTTCTTTAGAACTCATTTTATTTACTCTTGATCCCACTTCAACTCTTACAATAGCTTCTGCCATATCAATATCCATATCAAATGCAGCGTTCATTGCTTGAACCTCTAATTCTAGATTATCTAATGTATCTTCAGCAATTGCAACAGCATTGAATTCTCTGTATTTTTTATTTAAAGCTGGATGATAAATAGATAATAATTTTTGTAAATTTTGTCTTTCTTTTGGAACATTAAGAACTCCATTTTCAAACATAATATGTCCTAATGTAGATTGTCCTTTTTGTTCACTAACTAATGGAGAATTCTGATTTGTTGCATAACGTAATTCTTCTTGCTCTCCAGTTTCTTTGTTAAACCATAATAAAGGGTATCTAACTGAGTGTCTGCTTTGTAAGGTATACGTTAAACCAGCATGACTGTCCGCTATAATATAGGTGCGGTCTTTAATTTCCCAAGTTGGTTTTTGTGGTTCTTTTTTTACCGGTTTTGTAGTTTCAACCACTTCGGTATATTCTTGCGTTGCGATTTCTTCGTCAACTAAAGTTTCTTTTGCTTTTGCGTTTGGTCTTGTTGCCATAATATAATATAATTTAATAATTGTTTTAAAAGAGTAATAACTACCCCCGTCAGTTCAACGAGGGTAATTACCACTTAGTTGTTATACAGTAGCTGTAAACAATACGAAGTTATTAGCTCCTTGAGTTACTAAACATCTTTCTGATAAGAAGTGAACTTGCATTGCATCTAAATCAGATGTGTAAGCTCCTCCAACAGATCCAGTGATCCAAGATTTCATACGTCTATCATCAGCTTGATTAGCTCTATAACGAACGTGTAAGAATGGACGACGGATGTTTGTTCCTAATTGTTGATCGTAAACTGTAGAAGTACCAGCTGGAACTAATACACCATCAATAGAAGTATTGATCATACCACCACGAGTAGAAGCATCATTTAAGTATTTCCAGTCAGTTTTGTAGAAATCGTAAGATCCTCTTCTGAATCCAGAGAAACCTAAGTTAAGTGCCATTTGCTCAGAGTTTTCGAATAAACCGTAAGCAACACCACCAGCAGCTCCAGAAGATAAAGAAGCAAGCATATCATCAAAATCAAGAGATGTAGCTCTGTTCAAGAATAACATGTTCTCTTCAATAGCCCCTTGAGTGTCTAAGTTTTTCAAAATTGAATCAAAATCAGATAAACCAGCAGCAGCAGTAAAGTTGTTAACTACGTTACCTCTTTCTTTAATTGCAGCGAATAAACCTTGAGTTCCTTTAAGCCCATTTCCAGTATCCAAAGTAGATGTTCCAGAAACTAATTCACCCTCAATTACAGACATTTCTAAATAATCCTCAAAACGTAATCTTGTTTCAGATTCAGCTTTTAAATACCATAAGAAACCACCTGTTCCATCTTCAGTAGCAACTTCAACCCATCCAATTTGAGCAGTATCAGATCCAGATACTTGGTATCTTTCTTTAATAATGATTGGAGAGTTACTAAATTGTGTAAATGATGGAGTTACAGAGTTTAATGATTGATCTGTAGTACCTTTTCTAAATTCAGATCCATAAACAAAGATTTTAAGATCTTCAGCACCTGTAAAGTCAACTGGTCCACTAACCAAAGTAGATTGAGTATATGGTTTAACCTCAAGTAATGCTGGGTTAGTATCTCCACCAGTTCCTGTTGCAGCATCTGCAGTAGAATCGGTAACATAAACTTTAAGTTCTTTTCCTGTAGAAGGACTCATAACTACTAAAGTTTGTCCAACAGAAATTACGTTGTTTACAAAGTTTGGTCCATTTGTAGAATCAGTAACAAAACTTAATTGAACACCACTATCACAAGTTACTTCTTTGTAAGCAATGTGTAAACGGTTTTGTTCAGACCAAACTACTTGGTCAGAAGACATAGGCATTTCAGCTCCTACCATTCTTAAAAACCCAGAAAGAGTTCTATTTCCATAACGCTCTACTTCAGCTTCATAGATTTCTGGTAAATATTGTTGTGCGAAATCGTTGCCAGAACCATCAGTAAAATTTAAATAGTTGGTTTCTAAGGCTTGTTGTTTTTGAGACGGTTTAATTGTCCCAAACATTGGGGTCACATTTGACATAATCCTTTAATTTTTAATTGTTAATTATCTTTTTATTTTTAATTTTGTAGAATCAACCCCATTAATTGCTTTTACCTTCCATCCATTAACAAATCCATTATCCGCAGGAGATTGTCTTGCAGTGGTGGTTATATTATTAGATTTAGCAACAACCTCTTTAATTGCATCGGCTTTGCCTTGCTCATAAAAATGTTTTGCAATAGTATCAGCGTTCTCAGCGGCGTACATCGCTTTATGGTACCCTTTAACATCTCTAACCGATCCATCTTCATTTAAGAACTTCTTAATAAGATTGGTGATATTGGATTGTTTTTCAGCTACCGCTTCCGGGTTTGAAACTCCATATCTAAAACTTTTCTCACCTAAATTGAAATCAAAACCTTTGAATTCTTGGGTAAACAATGTTTTAGTCTCAGCTTTAAACCTAGAATGTTGCGTCTCTGCTTTTTGTTGATCCTGATTGTATCGGTTGAAAAAGTCCATAGCTTTTTGTTGCTCTTGAGTAGTTCCAGGACGTAATTTGATTTCGTCATAGTATTTACTTTTGATTGTCTCCAAATAAGTTTTGGCTTTTGCAACTTCCTCTTTAAATGCGAGTCTTTTTTTTCTGACATCTCGCTCGTCATCTATATCCTCATCATAGTCAAAAGTATCTTCAATTAAGAAGTCAATTTCTTCCATGTTTAAATGCGGTCTTGTTTGCTTATAGTATTCCTTTAACAAGGTATCACTATCTGTATTTGAATAATCAGCATTAAGTCTTACGTAATCTTCTACAGTTCCGCCAGTTTCTTCCATAAAGCTAACAAGCTTTTCTACATTTTCTGGTAATTTTCTACCTGTTGCCGCTTGCTCTTGAATATGTTGGTTTAATTCTGCTGTAACGTTCTCAACTTCTTGAACTATTTCTTGTTCATTGATTTCTTCAATAACATTTTCAGTGGTCCCTTCGTTTCTTTGTCCCACTTCTTGCAATTCCATTTCGGGCTGTTCTGCGCGTAACACGCTGCTCTCTGTGCTTTGTTCTTGAATGGCATTTTCTGGTTGATTAGGTATTACTACTTTTGTTATTTCTTCTGCTGGTTTTGCAGCTGATAGGTCTACTTTTGTAGGCTCATCTGATTTTGTTAATTTTTTAGGGGTAGCTCTTTTGGCTTTTAATTTAAATTCCCCTTCTTGTTTTACTGATTCTGACATGATATAATATTATAAAATTGGTTAATAAAAATTTATTTAGGTTCAAATTGTGCTAAATCAAAACCATCTAAGTTATCGAATCCAGCTGATTCAAAATCTTTTGGAGGTAAATTATTTTGTCTTTGATTAGTTAATTCAGATTGTATTGTTCCTCTTAATTTTTCTCTTTGATCCTTTTTGTCTTCGGCCATTGACATTTTTGATGTAACGACTTGTGATTGCACTTGTGCTAATTGCATATTATATTGGAATTCTAACTCCATTAATTGCCTTTTTAATTCAGCTTCACGCTGCATTTTTTCTATCTCAAATTGATTTTTAGCTTGTGCAACCTGTATTTGTGTTTGGGATAATGCTTGTTGTTTTTGTACTTCCGACATCGCTGCAGATTCTGCTACTTGAGCATTTGCTTGAGCTTGAGCCTGAATATTTGCTTGTTGCATTGCTTGCTCTTGAAGCATCTTACGCTTACGTTTATATTTCAACGCTTGATTAGCAAGTTTGATATTATTAATTTCTCTAATATCAATTGCATCCTCTAAATCAATTCCTCCTGACTGTAATGCAATTTGTATATTTTGTTCTAACTGTGCTTTTTCTTCTTCATCAGGTTCTACTTCTAAAGAAATACCAAAATCTTGAATATCTAATTGTTCTAATTCTTTAAGTGTTTCTACGTTATATAAAGAAATACTATTTTTTAATGAATCAGCCGTGATAGGAAATTTTAATGCATCAGCCACTCTTTTAGATATATTCTCACATACTCTTAAAGTTAAAAATAAACTTCCATCTAATATGTGTCTTGTTGCGGTATTTGATGAAGCTGCTGCCATTTTTTGTAGTCCTACTAAGGAATCTCTATTAGGCATACTACCGTCTCTTGCTTCGTTTAATCCGGTAACATCACGTATCATTTGTAAATAATATTGATACGCTGAAATTAACGATTGTATTTTTGCTCCGGCTGCAGATGTTTGCAATTCTTGGATAGGCACTTTACCTTGGTTAACGCCACCATCTTGCGACATAGATCTACCAACAATACTACCGGTTTGGAAATACATATTTAATGCTTCTGCCGGATTATAGTTTGTACCATTTCCTAAATCAACTTCTGCTAATCCATCAACGTCTACAAATACACCATCAGGTACCATTTTAGCTAATACCTGTTGCAGTTTTAAGTGCGTTAATTGGATCATATCCGCGAAAGTAGTAATTCTACTTACTAATGATTCAATTCTTCCTCTGTACATTCTAGGCGCAACAATAGCATAATTCATATCTACCTTTGTGGTATCGGCTAAGGGTCTTGTCATGTTTTCACATAACTCCCATCTAAGCATTTGATTGTGACCTAATATTTTTGCTCCAGAATATAAAACTTCAATACTTCTAGAAACCACATCAAAGTTATCACTTGGAGGCGGATTAAAGAAGTCTGTTTTTTGCAATGCTTTTTCTAAACCTTGCTCTGTTTGTTTTATTTTAAATACTTGATTAGAATATGTTTTATATTCAAAATATAATACTTGTACAATGTTTCCATCTTGGTATGACCCGTTGAAATTTCTTGTGTAACTTGTATTACCCTGGTATTTTTCAATTTCTCTTAATTCATCAACACCAATATTCGGAAATTCTTTTTTTAATTCCTGTAGTCCAATAGATTTTACTTCACCAACATAATATATATCGGAGAAGTTTGGATCTTCTGTATAAGAATAAACAAGGTTTACTGGATCTACATAATCAATTTCAATGCTATTAGACTTATTAAAACTCGTTTTAGCACAAGCAATACCTAATACCGTTAGATCATAATTTAATCTTTTATTAATTAAATCGTAATTATTGTTTGCTAAAAAATTACTTATTAATTCTTCTTCCGCAATTTCAACCGCTTGTTTGTACGATAATTGCATATGCAATGCTAATTGTTCGTCGTCTTCTGGCAGCATATCAGGATTTGCAGATTGGTATAAATCCGCTCCTAGTTTATTTTTTAATTCTGCAAGTAGCTCTTTAGCTTGCATATCATTAGTAAGAGCCTGTGTATACCGCGTTTTTGCAGCAACTGAATATGGATCCTGAGCAACGGCTTTTACTTTATAATTTCTACTTGATATTCCATTTACAACAATATCAACAAATTTAGGTATAACAGGTACTGGTTTCCAGTCTATATTTAAATAAGATAAATCGCCATTAATAGCCATTTCATCTTTATACTTTTGAACACTTTGTTCTCCTCTAGCGTATAATCTTAAATTATGGTATCTTTGCCAGTTGTTGTTCCATCTACCATTTGCTCCACCAGTTCCAGAGTTACCATTGAACCATTCGTATTCAATAGCCTGCCCAACTAATGTGCCATATTCTAGACTTTGTTTTTCTTCATCCGGTACAACCTGACTTGGGAAAGAACTGTTACTATTGGTATAAATCATTTATTATATTATTTCGGAGGAGTCTCCATTATTGTTATATTTTTTAAATCCTAATCCAAACTTAGGTATTTCATAAGGTGTAGTAGGAACATATAAATGTTTATTACAAGCCATTATTGCTAAACCTGAACTAATAGAAGCATCATGCTTTGTTCTATTGTTTATGTTAAATCTTGCCCAATCTTCCAATGTTTTTTGGAAATACATACTACCATATTGTTCATTATTATAACCAACATTATTTTCTATGTACGTCTCAATAGCTGAAGCGTGAGCTTGCATTATATCTTGTGAGGAGTTTGGTATACCGCCTATTTCTTTTTCGGCTGGTGATAGTTTATTCCAAACTTTATCTGGTCTATTTATTGAAAACCCTCTATAACCTCTTCTTTTTAAATAATATAAAAGTCTTGGCTTATTATTTTCTGCTAATATAGGCATTCCGTAAAATACCAAAGCCATAAGAACATCTTCAAAAAAAATCTCAGCTGTTTGAGGTCTTGCAATATATTCTAAAAAGAAATGATTAGGAGGAACATCTTCCATGGTAAACTTTGTTAATCCATGAAGTGCTCCATTAGATCCCCTGCTTACATCTACTGTTCCTGATATATCATAACTATCACAACCAAATGCGCCACAGTGTTCATTGCCTGGGTATTTAAGCCCATTCCTTATAATTACACGGTTTTGAAGATGTTTAGGTGGTATCCAAGAAATTAAAAATCTTCCGTCCTTATTTGGATAAAAAATTACTTGCGAATCTTGTATTCCATTTTCCCATTGAAAACTACCTCGTGTTAAAACACTTGAATTTCTAAGGTCATCATTGTAATCTATTTGTTCGTATATCTTAGTAAGATTAAACAAAGATTGTTTTGCTTCATCTCTAAATGCATGTTGTTCTGTTCTTGGAAACTGACGGTAATATTCATTTAAACCATCTTGATCACTCTTTAAGCCATCTACTTCATTCTGCCAATGTTCAATAACACCATATTCAATCCAATTTCCATCTACACCTTTTATCGGGGTTTTTGGAGTGTCGAAGACAGGTAAGCCATAAGTATCAATGAATCCCTCGTAGGACCATTCCATAGGTATGAACAAACTATATAATCCTGAACTAGTCTGTCCATTGCGGTTTCTTTTTGTAACGTCGGAATCATAATATAATTTTTTAAAATTATCTCCTCCTTTATCTAAAGCATTTGATGTTGATCCCATCATACACTTACCAATAATTCTACTACCTAAACGCAAACACGTTTTAGTAACACGCCAGTTGTTTAATATATTATCCGGCTTTAACCATTTACCACTTTCATCATGTACGAGTAACTTTAATTTCTCCCCATCATAAGAGTTGTCTCCGGTATTCTTCCAGTCAATTGTAGTGTCTAATCCTTCTAATTCTATAACAGTTTCGTTTGCGTCTAATTTTCTTCTTGTAAATTTAGAAGCCGGAACTCTATATGCCAACTCTGTTTTTGGACGGTCCATACCGTCTTGTATTGGTTTGAAAAAGAAAGGATAGTTAATAGAGATTGGAACAACTTTATCTGTAAACATTGTTTTAGCATCCTGTCCAGATTTTGATAGTATACCAAATCTTGAGTCGCTTGATATAGTTGCTTGGTTTACTAATTCTGCAGAAGACATAAATGAAAATCCGGAACGTCTATTTTTTAAATAACACATTCCATAACATCTTGTATCCGCCTTACAAGCCTCCCAAAATATGAAGAACAATCTATTTGATTCCCTAAAATCTGGCGCACCTACGTCTATCTTGCTCCATTGCAAGTACATATAATGTGTGCCAGTTATATAGGTTGGTATTCCATTGTTATTAAAGTATACACCTTCATCTCTATATTTAAATTCAGCATCTACATAATCGTACCACTGCTCTTTAAAATGATCTGGATATTTATTCCAATCAAATACATTCTTTATTTTATCTAACTCTTTTGGGTATTCTATTTTTTCCCAATACTGTTCTTCTTTTTTATTAGATCTAGAATATACTTTTTCTACTTCAGGTAAGGCTATCTTTAAATTTTGGATTTCATATATCTCACCAATCTTTCCAGTTTTACTAATAACAACCATATCATGGTCTTTATTATATCCATATGCCCATTTTTTATTACGATTGTTTTGCTTTATAACGCTTTGCTTAACGTAATTGGGTACAACTCTAAATAAATTTTGTTCGTACATTATTTAGATCTCCCTTCTGCAAAACCTTTAAATACTTTTTGTGCAGTATCTTTTGCTGTTTCCTCGTCGTTTAATATTCTTTCTTCGAGTTCAATACGGTTGAGTATTTCAAATGCGTCAAAGATAGCTAGCTTTTTTGTTGCTGCAGCGTTCTTTAATTTATCTGCTGCTAAATCATCTTCGCCGTTATCTAAAATAGCTTCTTCAGCTACTTTGATTAATTCCAATACTGCTTTGTGCCCAGATTGGATTATAGCTAGCTTCGTCTCCTTTATATTCATACTTAATTACAATATCATTAGATTTCATACAATATAATCGCTCCCCATCTATTATAAAGTCATATTCCCCGTAAGGAGTATAACCCACTAAGTCTCCAGGATTGATTTTAAGCTTATTTAAAGAACTATTTCCATATTTTAATATACCAATAAGCTTTTGTTCCTTATCGAGCTTTAAATAGTCAATATTCTTTAATGGTTTTATAAAACACCTATCGCCAAATGATTTCCATTCAGCATCTGTTTTATATAAATATATCTGATCAAGATCACAAAAGTAAAGGTCATCTTTAAAATAAGCTCTACTGTTTTTTATTTTGCCTCTTATATCATAAAACTTTCTAAATACATTATGATGTATCACAACAATGTCTCCCGCTTTTATATCTGTAGTATATGCTAATGGTACTGAAACTACCTCTGCAAAATTATTAACAGATTTAAAACTTTCTATTTGGGTGTTTAGTATAAGATCTTTATCTCCTACTTTGACTTTGTTGTTGTATCGATCTCCATTTATTGGACGAACGATAAAACTAAAGACGCTTTTCATTAATATTCTAAAACTTTTAGCATTTTATTAAATTTGTTTTATTTATATAAGTGCCATCTAAATAAGATCTCAATGTCCTTGGCTTTATTCCTATAACATTTGCGGCTTCTTTATAACTTTCCCAAAATATGCCTGTAGATAAATCTAATATTGGTCTACATAAATTTGGTAATTTTAAATCTTTATTCCAAGCTAATTGGGTTTTGCCTCTTTTAAAAGTATTTCCAGTTGCTCTAATTTTAGCAGCATCTTTCATTTCTTTCGTCCATACAGGAGATCCATACCCGCCTTCTTTCATGTTATATGTTTGAGAGGATGAAACAAATTCTTCGTTTACATAAAAACTTTCAAATTCATAAGCCTCATCTTTATCCTCAAATATTCCTAATATAAATGAATAAAAATTTTCTTTACCATATTTTTTAATTGCGGCTTTTATAGCTTTACCACTTCCCATATAATTGTCATTTATATTTTCAGTTTCATGAACCCCTATATACGACTTCTGATTGATTTTATTAATTATGCAATATGATATATACATAATTAATATTCTAAGTCAAACTCCACGCTGATTGCCATATTTGCATTGAATTTCTTCCAAGGCATAACTTCATCTGCTTTTTTTATATATATATTATACGAAGAGTCTTTATCATTAAACTTTATATAAGCTATTTCATGCCCACCATATACTTGCTGTCCAACAGAATAGTGCATAGCCTCATTTTTGTAGTCTACGCCTATACTTATTTTTCTAATAACCGAGTCCATTATTTTGCTTCTTCAGCATTCTCTTCTATTACAGTGTAAGTTCCATCTTCTAAATTAATATTGATAGGACCATATTCCTCTTGTAATAAGTTTTTATAATCTTCAACTGCTTTATTAACTTCAGCTAATTGGTGTAAGAATCCATGCTTTTGTGATTCCAATATTCCAATGTTTGTTAACAATGCGTTAATGTCTTTTTGTTGATTTACAATTGTTTCTAATTGTACTGCTGTAATTTGTTTTACTACGTCCATTTTTATTTAATTTAATTGTTTATTATGATAATGTTAAAAGATATTTTGTTTTAGCTGCTTTACCAGATAATTCTTGAGCCATATTTTCTACGTCCCAAAATTTATTAGACTCAGCGTGATTCATTAATTCTTCAGCGAATTTAAGTATTCTGTCAACAACTTCCATAGAGTCAGCTTTATTACCAATTAATTCAATCTTCATTGCCTGAATTCTTTTTCCGGTATAACCCATTAGTTTTTCAATAACCTCGTCTTTGAATTCTTGTATGTATTCATATAATTCTCCAGTAGCTTTATGCTCTGCAAAACTTCTAGTTTCCCAATGAATCATATGAATTTGCTCCTGAAAGAATGTTAACTTTCCTGCTATTTCTTCTGTTGTCATTTTATTTTATTATTATGTTGGGCAAGTAAGCAATGGGGCTTTTACTCTTCCAGTTGCAGTTGTCACTTGGTATCCACCAATAGTATTTATTAATCCTGGTAAATTCCAAATTCCCTCATTTGTAAATGGATCTGTTAATCCCGGATCATTAAATACATATGCATCAGGTAAAAATTGAGAGGAAGCTGAATAAACTGTTCTTGACGTACCATTACAATCTAATATTGCAAATGTATAAATGTCTTCCCAACTACTTGTACTATTAGGCCAGCCAATGCCTATACCCATTTTCATTAGTAAAGCGCTATTATATTATCACAAGTTGTAGAAGTTTCTTCTCCATCACTTTCCCAAACACAATCCACTATTACTGGGAAAAAAGTACCAGCAGGTATATTGTAAAAAATAGTATATCCACTTTGTGGATCTGCGTCGTCCACTGGGTCTCCATAATCAGCATTTCCACCAACAACACGGCAAATTAAAGTACCCCCCGTGCCTATATATAAGGCAGCTGAACCTAAATTAATAGCGCTAGTTGGATCTGTTGGGTCTCCATTAACTCTTACTTTATCTGCTCTTGTTCCAAAATCTGGTTGATTA
>Ga0181344_1000134_pt1 | contig 30407 bp, 23 predicted proteins | sample Su13VDMLBDD_FD_130098 | JGI IMG/M metagenome (GOLD analysis project Ga0181344, IMG submission 130098) | Freshwater viral communities from Lake Michigan, USA - Su13.VD.MLB.D.D | ecosystem: Environmental > Aquatic > Freshwater > Lake | place: USA: Michigan | collected 2013-07-15
AAGTACGACATCCTTCACGACGTGGTACAGCTACTCGACAATCAAATCAAAATCAAATCAGTTTCTAAACCCAAGTCTAAATCTAAAACAAAATCAAAATGAGCGCAGAAAAAATCTTCGCAGACGGTTTCTCATTCAAGCGTAGCGAGAACGCACCTGACTTCGTAATCGGACGGCTGTCCATCAAGCTTGATGATGCCATCACATTCCTCAAGAACAATGACAAGAAGGGATGGGTGAACCTCAACATCAAGACTGCACGCAGCGGTAACGCATACGTAGAGCTTGATACCTATGAGCCAAAGTCCGATCAGGACAGCGCCACCAAGTCTAAAGCCAAGGCTAAGACTGAGGAGGAGAACCTTCCATTCTAAAAAGGACAGATGACCTAGAGAGGGGACACTGCTCCCCTTTTTTAGGCTCTGGTCCATGTCGAAAATGTCGAAAATAATTCCCTATCTATCTCTCTATATATATCTTTACTATATATTATTCTTTCCCACTAGAAAAGAAGAAAAAAATCGACATAATCGACATAGATATTGAATACCAATTAGTTAGTGGTAAAAAATCTAGCATAAAATCGGCACACACATGACACAAAACGTCACAATCTTTCAGAACATCAAGGACACGTCGACCCCATTCTTCAGGGAGGTGGATGTTATCCTTCAGCGGATAAAGGACGGAGCCACCAAGGAGCTAGTCAAGAAGATACGACTAGAGAAGAGGAAGGCTGAACGCAACGAGCTAAAGAAACAGCTGCCTGCTATCTGCTTCAGTGGTACATTCAACAAGCGTAGCGACAACGCCATCATTCAGCACAGCGGTCTGATATGTTTGGACTTCGATGGCTACGACAAGCAGAAGCAACTGCTTCAGGACAAGGAGACGCTAAGCAAGAACAAGTACGTGTATTCAGTATTCATCAGCCCTTCGGGTAATGGTCTTAAGGTTCTTGTCAAGATACCTGCTGATGCGGAGAACCACGGCAACTACTTCAACAGCTTAGAGAAATACTTCAGCTCTCCATACTTTGACAAGACATCAAAGAACCTGAGCCGTGTATGCTACGAGTCATACGATCCGCTGATCTACGTCAACGAGAACTCATCCACATGGGACCTGATTGAGGAGCCTGAGTACACAGAGATGAGCAAGTACAGGGACAAGCCAACCATACCAATCACTGACGAGAACAGAGTGGTGGACATACTGATTCGGTGGTGGACAAAGAAGTACCCAATGGTAGAGGGGCAGCGAAACCAGAACTGCTACATTCTGGCGATGGCAATGAATGACTTTGGTATCAACAAAGGACTTGCCTCGTTCGTCCTGAACCAGTACTCAAGCGATGACTTCCCCACACGTGAGATACAGCGCACGATTGACTCTGCCTATCAGAACACAGCCAACTTCGGGACCAAGTACTACGAGGACGAGGAGCGCATCAATTCAATCCGTGCCAAGCTCAGAAGGGGTGTATCAAAAAAAGAGATTCGGATTCAGCTACAGGACTCCCATCTGGATTCGGACACTATCGATTCGGTTCTAAGCAAAGTCGAGGAGGAGAACTCCAAGCAGACGTTCTGGGAACGAAACGATCGGGGAGTGATACGGATAATACATATCCTGTTCAAGCAGTTTCTGGAGGACAGCGGGTTCTATAAGTACTGCCCAGAGGGTAGCAAGAACTACGTGTTCGTGAAGGTGACCAACAACTTGGTTGACCACACAAGCGAGAAGGAGATAAAGGACTTCGTATTAAACCACCTGCTGGAGCTAGACGACGTGTCGGTATACAACTACTTCGCAGACAACACACGCTTCTTCAAGGATGAGTTCCTGTCCATGCTGTCGACCATTGACATCTACTTTATCGAGGACACAAAGGACACAGCATATCTGTACTACAAGAACTGCGCTGTTAAGATTACAGGTGGAGAGGTTAAACCAATCGACTACCTAGACCTAGGTGGTTACGTGTGGAACGACCACGTGATTGACCGCAACTTCAATCTGTGCGATGTCAGTGATGACTTTGACTTCAGGAAATTCATAAGCAACATCAACGGAGGTGACCCGAACCGAGTGATAACAATGGAGAGCACGATTGGATTCATGATGCACGGACACAAGAACCTTTCGTACTGCCCTGCTGTGATTCTGAACGACGAGGTTATATCAGACAACCCTGAGGGTGGTACCGGTAAGGGTATCCTAATGAACGCGCTTGCCAAGATGAAGAAGGTGGTCACGATTGACGGAAAGTCTTTCACGTTCGAGCGCAGCTTCGCCTATCAGTTGGTGTCGGCAGACACGCAGATACTTTGCTTTGATGACGTGAAAAAACATTTCGACTTCGAGCGCCTGTTCAGTGTGGTTACAGAAGGTCTTACGCTTGAGAAGAAGAACAAGGACGCCATCAAGATACCATTCAGCAAGTCTCCTAAGATCGCTATCACCACCAACTATGCCATCAAGGGCGCGGGTAATTCATTTGCTAGACGTAAGTGGGAGCTTGAGCTACACCAATACTACAGCAAGAACTACACTCCGCTCGATGAGTTCGGTAAGCTTCTGTTCGGTGATTGGGGTGACGATGAGTGGTGCGAGTTTGACAACTACATGATACAGTGTCTTCAAAGATACCTTTGTGATGGCCTTGTCAAGAGTAAGTTCGTGAACCTTAAGATACGTCAGCTGTCAGCCGAGACATGCCATGAGTTTATTGAGTGGTGCGGATTGGTTGAGGGCAACGACGAGGAGAACAGCGCACTTAAGATTGACGAGAGGATGTACAAGCACGAGCTGTACTACAACTTCATCGAGGAGTACCCTGACTACGGGCCCAAGTCTAAGATGACAATCAGCAGGACACGTTTCTACAAGTGGTTAATATCGTATGCCATCTTCAAGGAAGGCGTTCAGCCTGAGGAGGGAAGAGATATGAACGGCAGGTGGATTATTATTAAATCAAAACAAGGAGAATGATATGCCAGACATTGCAATGTGTAGGGGTATTGACTGCCCATTCAAAGACAAGTGCTACAGACACACAGCCAAGCCGGACAAGTACCAGTCGTTCCTTGCGAACCCTCCGATTAAGGACGGGAGATGTGACTACTACTGGGGCGAGAACGCTGAGTATGTATGGACCGAATCAAAAAATCAAACAATAAAACAATGGGAAAACAAACAGCAGTAGAATGGTTGGTTAAAGAATTAAACCTTGAAGGATATGACCATACAGTTGAACAAGCCAAAGCAATGGAGAGGGAGCAGATGAATGAGATACACATTGACGGCATCGAGCAGGGCTACAACATGAGATACCAACAAGAAAAGAAAATGCAAGATGGCAAAGACGTATAGGTTCTTCTACCATTACTACAAACAGAAAAAGAAAATGAGCGTACACTTTAGGAAACAGTGCATTGTTGTGGATGATGTAATTTGCATGGTACCATGCGAGACTAAGTGGAGCAATACACAGCCGAACCTAGTCATGCGTGGCTTTGCAACAGACGTCGAAATAAAAAACAACAAAGCCTATATCGTATGACAGACAATCAGATACTTCACATCAGCATGCTCAACTCCTTTAACCTGATAACAGGAAGGGCGACCTTCGATGAGATCATGGACTCAGGGGTTGGGTTCTTCTCCCACATGCCAACTCAGGCAATAGACTCTGAGGTATTCAAGCTTATCATATGGTACTTTCAGGACAGAGAGATGTTCGAGTACTGCGCCGAGCTAAGCAAGATATACAAGGAGATATTCAACGAGGACGGCACACCGAAGGAGGTGGTATGTGAGTGTGAGTACCCTGATATAGAGACATACGTGCCTAGGGCTATATGTTCTATCTGCAACAACATAATCAGAAGATGACAGACATAATAACTAGAATACCCGGATACTCAAACAAGGGCATGGTTGAATACTGCGACACACTTAAGAGGGTAATGCTGTCCACTAAAGACGTAAAGGTCGGGCGTGGTAAGGATGCCAAGATAGAACAGGTCCTGAAGTACAGGTCAGACAAGCCTGTCATTGACAAGATACTCAACAGCCACGAGCACTACTTAAAACTATACACACAGGATATGGCACGAGAAACCACAGTCAAGCTAAGAGACTACCAGACAGACATAATAGACAGGGCCGTCCGAATCTTACATGAGCACCGTTTTGTTTATCTTGCAATGGAGGTTAGGACTGGCAAGACGCTCACTAGTCTCGGCATAGCAGAGGAGGTTCACGCAGACAAGGTCCTGTTTGTAACGAAGAAGAAAGCTATAGGGTCAATAGCTGCGGATCTCAATCTGTTCATGCCATCATACGACATGACGATCGTTAACTACGAGAGCCTTCACACTGTCGACGCTGACAGAATGTGGGACCTAGTTATACTTGATGAGGCTCACAGCATGGGCGCATTTCCAAAGCCAAGCCAACGGGCTGAGGTTGTTAGTGGAATACTGAAAAGATGCAAGCCAAAGGTTATTCTGCTGTCCGGTACGCCGACGCCTGAGTCGTACTCGCAGATGTACCATCAGGTATATGGCATACCAAACAATCCATTCAGGGAGTTCTCAAACTTCTACAGGTTCTGTGACAAGTACGTCAAGGTAAAGCAGAGGAAGGTAAACGGCATGTTCGTTAACGACTACTCGGACGGAAGGCCTGAGATACTTGAGGCGATGGAGCCATACACAATTAACTACACACAGAAGGAGGCAGGGTTTATAACCGAGACTACCGAGGAGGTGCTTGAGGTCCAGCTAAAGGATAGCACATATGCTATGATTAATAGGCTGAAGAAGGACCTAGTGATTGAGGGAAAGACCGAGCTGATACTGGCAGACACACCAGTCAAGCTGATGATGAAACTGCATCAGATGTACTCTGGAACCATCAAGTTCGAGAGCGGTGAGTCAATGGTTCTGGATACCACCAAGGCTGAGTTCATCCGTTCTCGGTTTGCAAACAGCAAACTTGGTATATTCTACAAGTTCAAAGAGGAGCTGGCTGCCCTGAAGAAGGTGTTCGGGGACGACCTGACCACTGATCTTGGTGTCTTCGATGACACAAGTAAGTCCATAGCCTTACAAATCGTGAGCGGACGTGAGGGTATAAGCTTACGAAATGCTGAGTACTTGGTCTACTACAACATAGACTTCAGTGCGACCAGCTACTGGCAGAGCAAGGACAGGATGACAACCAAGGACAGGCCAATGAATAATGTGTTCTGGATATTTGCCAAGGACGGAATCGAGTACGACATCTACAAGGCCGTGTCGAAAAAAAAGGACTACACAGTTGCCCACTTCAAGAAAAATTTACTAACATTGTAATAACATGAATACACCAACACCATTCAAAATCACAATTGAGAACAGCCAAATCAGTGTTTCATCCACCCTCCCCTACGACTCAACCATCCATGAGATTATGGAGGTGATATCTGGGATGCTGGTCAGTCATACATTCAGCGAGAAACAGATAGAGGACTGGGTCACCGAGAGGGCAGACATCCTAAACCAATACTATGACCGAACAACAGATACAGGCCAAGAGGATTAAGGAGCTGGAGGCCGATGGCTACTTTGTTCTTAAGCTCATACGCACAAACAAGAACGGAATACCTGACCTGCTAGCCATACCAAAAGACTCTGACGTTCTTTTCTGCGAGGTCAAAAGACCAGACGGAAAGCTAAGCAAACTACAACAATACAGAATCAAAGAATTAAATCAACATGGAATTACTACAGAAGTTTACAGAGGAGCAGATAAAGAATCAGGTGGACAAGGCAAGACAGGTAGTGGAGAACATAACGATGGGGAACATACACAGCAACGACAGGGTAAGAAACAACGTGGAGTCTAGGATGATCTACTCAAAGCTTCTAAGAGAGACTGGTCTGACGTTTAAGTACATAGCTGGGACTCTCAGTAAGGACCACACCACAATCATACACTACATCAACCTGATGAACAACCTTATCGAGACAGAGCCTGAGGTAAACCATAAGTACGCCAAGTGCAGGGACATCTTCTTTGCCGGAAGGGAGAACCACAAGATTGAGTTCGACGCAATCAAGGCCAACCAAAAGCTGGAGGAGTGTATGGAAAGATATAAGAGAGCTGCATTTGAAAAGGATAGAGCTATCTCTTTTAATAAGAAGCTGTCTAGGCTAAGAGATATTGTTGAGCTGATTGATAGCAGGACACCAAAGGGAGCAGAGCAAAAGATATTTATGGCAATCAATCGCATGTTCAATGGACTAGAATACTACAAAGATGAATAAACAACCAAGCGATATCAGGAGGCTTGAGACCGAGAGGGCAATGCGTATATACATGCGTATGGAGGACTGCCATCTAATCATCACAGAGGTGTATGAGAAGATAGTCGACAGAGACTTTGAGAAGGTTCCTGACAAAATCAAGACACTGATATCTGACCTTAGAATGATTCTTAAATCAATGGAAGACGATGACTTCTAATCGAGATAAGGAAAGGGAGCTTGAGGCAATAACAAAATATGTCAGCCTGTTTGGTGGATCGTTCCAAAAGCTTGGACAAACGGACGTTGGCTACAAGATATTTGACAAAGAGGGCATGGTTGTTGGGTATGTTGAGGTAGTAAAGCTACTACGTAGAGTTACTAGTCCATACCCGCTGAACATAGACGTGGTCAGACTTTCAAAGCTGATGGGCAAAAGGTTGGGTCCTGTGATTGTTTGGTCCTGTGATGATGGTATTGTATACGGCCCAGTTGAAAAGATGGTGGCGTCTATGAAGTTTTCTAATGGTGAACTTATTGCGTACTACGAGAAGCAGAAGCCAATCCGGTACGTTAGATTCTCGTGACCATGTTGTTGAGGTCCTAAATCTGAAACAACGAACCCTGCGGTGCGAATCAATCGGGTTTGGTTTGGATCAAACACTGCGGGGTAAACGATTCGGTAGCTCAGCTGAAAAGAGCGACTGCCTTCTAAGCAGTAGGCCATTGGTTTGAATCCAATCCGAATCACATGAGTATAGTCGGTGACGTTGCCGAGCTTAAGTTTATGGTCCTGATGAGGGAGATGGGATACACGGTGTGTAAACCAATGAGTCATCATAGCAGGTATGACTTTATCGTCGACATGGCAGGAGACATGAGGCGTGTTCAGGTCAAGTCAACTAACTACAAGAAGAATGAGGGTGTAAATAGTGGTGTGTATATGTGCCATTCATATACTCAGAAAAGAAAGAACAGGTACCTGAAGTCAGAGGTAGACTACATAGCCGTATACATTAGCAACTGCGACGCTTGGTATATGATACCAATACAGGAGATAAAGGGAGAGAACATAAGGATGTACCCTCACAGGACAGACAGCAGGGGCAAGTTTGAGAAGTACCGGATTAAGTAACTACTAGTCTAAGTTAATAATTCCTCCACCACTCTTCTTTTTACTTTTCCTTCCACTCTTTGGAGTGTATTGATATGCCTCATCCTTAATCTCTCGCTCTAATTTTTGCATCTCTTTCCTAATCTCACGTTTAATTACCTCCTCAGGATTAACAATTTCATTGAGACCGCCTTCGCCGAATGTTTCTTTATACAGTTCAGGGTCGTATCGCTCCATGTCTGATCTTGTAGGATAACCTTGAAGCAGCAATTCTTCTAAGTCCTTCTTGAGTTTCTTTCTCTTTGATGACTTCCCAAGGTCTTTGTATATCTCCTTAAGAACAATCTTTCTAACGTCCTTATACAAAGGGATAAGACCAACATTCCCGATAATCTCAAGAGGTATTCTAATTCCTATCTCCTTCTCTGTTATTTCCTTAGCCTCTTTAGTTTTCTTTGGAGCCTCAAGAATTTTTCTTAAAATCAGAAAACCTGTCTTTGCTGATGGGCCAAGAGGTCCAAGAGTTGATGCTGCAAGGTCAACTATTTTTTTGTTTGCATCAGGTTTTTTACCTTCCTTATCTGGCGGAACAATAGTAAACTGGATGGCATCCTTGTATGGATCGTAATCACCTTCTCTTAAGAAATCAAGCTTTCTTTTATTAACCTCCTCGATGCCTATATTAAACACAGTTCTAACTGAGTTTCCGAAGTCTCTTCCAATCATTAGAGATGTAACAGATGATGCAACTGCTTGACCGAGCTTCTGAATAAATGACTTTTCATCCTCTTCCTCATCATCATCTCCGAACATTGACAACATGCTATTGCTAAGCTGCTGTGTAAGCAAAGAGTACACGACCATACGAGAAGTAACGGCAGCAATCAAAGCAGTACCCTGCCTTCTAGATATATCACCATTGCCCATCAGCGCATTGATGCCAGTTCTTGCAGTGATGTATTCGTAGGTTACAAACCTAGTCATGTAGTTGTTGAATCGATTGAAAGCTTTAGCAAATACAGACTGGTTCTGCATGTCTCTGCCCTTCAGGATACCCATGAACGGGTTGTCTGTGGCACTCATAAACGTAACGTCCTGATCGGCCTTTGCTGTTGCAGACTGAAGCGCTTCCTTATTTTCATTCATGTAAGCCTCATCGTTGGATGCAATCTTATCAAAGTCAGGCTCTGTTCCTGTAATCTTTTTGAACTCAAGAGAGAACGAACCAAACCAAACTGGCCTTGTTACAATCTTATCGGGGGTAGATATCAACGCGTCGGCTGTCATCTCAATAGGGTTCTGAATCTTCTTCTTTACAACCCTTGTGTATATCTGATTGACTGCGTTTGCTACATCGCCTTTCGACTTACTATTCTTAATACCAGCCGCATGCTTAAGCATGTTGCTATCAATCATTGAACCGCTAAGAGTGTTATCAGAGTATACCCTGTTTGTTTGAGAGCTGTTAAGGTTATTCATTACAGATACACCCAAGGTAGAGAATACAATACCTTTAAGTCTGTACCCTTCAGCAAACATTTTACTTCCTCTTGACAGAACAAAGCTCATGTTGGATAAAAGCTCGGCCAAGAATCTTGGCGCACCGGCAAGAACAGCTCTGTATCCCTGAGTTGACAGAAAGTTTATGGCATCATCAATGGATGTTGTCTTGCCGAAAGAGCTGACCAGTACATTCTCAAGAGCCTGCTCGTATGATTTACCAATAGCATTTGCTATGTCTCTTGCCTGCTTCCCCTTGACGCCATCTTTCATTACATTGATAGACATGCGTCCAGTTATGATAGGTTCTGTCAGGTAGTAGTCCATGAGCTGGCTTCTGCTGACAAAGTTTGTAACATTGAACGGATCAAAGTTGATAGCCTTTGCCTCTGGTGTACGCTCAATAAGAGACTTAGCTCTTGATGATGGCATACGACTGCTGCTAAAAGCCTCAATGATTGTCTGACCTGACAGGTCGTCCTTGGCCCTACCATCTGATATCACGCTGTGGTGGATGTAGTTGTTGATTGGAACAAACTTCTCACCTCTTATTACGTTTGCGGTATACGATGCCTTTTCTGACAGATCCTTGTTGATGTCCTTTATAGTCCTGATAGCATTAAACTCAGCACCATTAAATGAATCCAAAAGCTCTTGCATATCAATCTGACCGTTGACAGCAAAGTCATCTACAATTTGTCGAAGCGTTTCTACATCATAGTCATTGAAGTTAGTCTCACCTGACTCGATAGCCTTTATGGTCTTGTTAATGAAGTCAATTGCAGGTGCTACACCTTTCACTCCTGGGTTTGAGTTGTACTCAAGCTGGAGAAGGTATGTCATTATCTTGTACTTGGAAAGTCTAACCTTGGCTGGACTATCATTGAAAGATGCAGACACATCATTTAATGCCTTGTCAAGCCTCTTGCTATTATTGTTGGACTCGGTGCTGAACTTAGCATAGGCTTTTGCAATTGGCTCGAACAGGTTCTTGTAGATTGTCTTTGTCTTGAAGTCTCCGAACACCTGATCGATATAGTAAAGAGGGTTACGAGCAATCATAGTAATGAAAGCATTCTTATCATTCGTAACCAAGTTCTTTACCCTAGAGTACATCTTAGAGAACGACAAAGGCTCCGCGTTCTGGACTGCATTACCAAGTTCAGCCCCACTGTTTGCCGAGTTTATCTTCTTAATAATACGCTGGGCGTAGTGAGGGAAGAATCCGTTATTGATATTGTTTATTACACGAAGCAAGTTTTTCAGCTGCTGATTATCTAAAGACTCCAAACCTTTTGTCTGAACTAACTCTGCTAGTCTATTGGCTGCGTCCCTTTCAGCTCTGCTTGGAAGGTTTGATGTATCAATCTCGGCGTCCTGAACAAAGTCCTGAAGCTGTCTTTTCTCGTCAGCTATTTCCTGCTCAGTCATTGGCGCCTTGACTTCAGCCGGAATGATAGTCGACCTGTACTTTCTCATAATCTCAGCATCTGACGTACTGATAACACCAGCGTCAATCATCTTGTTGATGGTCTTACCAAAGTCAACCTCCCCATTATCGTCTAGCTCCTTGTCTTGGAAGTCGTCAAACATTTCCTTCAGCTCTTCAGCCTTGAACTGCTCCTCCTCTACCGCATCAATTATATTAGCTGTGTCTCTTGCAACCTCTGATACATCAGCCAAATCAAGAACAGCAGCACGCTCTGAAAGCATATTGACTAGGTCAACGTAGCTGTCAAGAACATCCATTGGTATCAGGTTCGGATTGATGGCAAGCATCTGTCTCAGCATTGGCTTAAGGTCCTCAGATATACCAAGCTTGGTCTCGATGTTCTTCTTGGCTTTTGCCAGTGACTTACGGATACCAGCAATCTTGTCTGCGTACTCAGCGTTCTTGAATACCTTATCCATGTACTCAATAAAGTTTGACACAGACTTGTCGTCAAGAACATTTACTGCTGAGAATCTACGAAGTACAGCTGATGCCTGCTTGACGCTTATCTTTCCAGTACGTACAAGATCCTTAACAGATTTAGTCAGCTCTCCTGAAGCTTTTTTCCAAGCAGCCTTCAAGCTCTTGGCCCCAAGACTCATGTTCTTTATTCGGTCTATAATTATCTGCTTGTCTGTTGTTGTAATTTTAGTAACATCATTCAGAAGACCTAACAGGCGGCGAGCAGATGGAGGGTTTCTGTATGCCTCACCAAGCATACCATTCACCTGACGCACCAGCTCATCGCGTTGGATGTCATCAGAATTTTTGTATATATCAGACTTGGATACGAATCTTTTTACCAGATCAATCATCTCCTGACCAGTAAGCTTACGCTTGAGTGCGTTCGGAATCAACGTGTCTGTCACGTCTCTCATCAGCTTGTCGTATCCGGGCAGCTCAGATACTGGCTTGCCTTCTTGTGCAGCTTGCTCTTTTACTGATTCTTTTATCTGGGCTGCTTCTGCTGTTTTTGATATTGATATTTCTCTTCCTAATCTAATAGACTCAGACATCTGATTGAAGAAGTCAATCACTTCTTTCTTGCTGACAGTCTCCTTGAATGGAACAATCGCTCCGTTTGTTATCTGAGATACAATCTTGTTTACTACCTGAGCAATCTTCTGGAACGTGCTAACTGGTATTTGCTTGCCCTGATCTGACATCAATGCGGAAAACTGAACAAGCCATTCTTCATAACTCTTCTCTTCCCTATATTGAGATGCAAACTCATTTAATCCTTTTACGGTTGACTTTGAAAGTACTGATGTTAGTTGGTCTCTGAACTTACTAAACAATTTTGGATTTTCACCAAAAGCTGCACTCATTACAGCATGAGCAACCTCATGATATACTGTCGTTGGGCTAGCATTTGAAAGGTTAATGTCTATCCTTACTATTCTGCTACCATCTGGATATATTATTTGTGAAAATATACCTCTTGACTTTACTTTTGAACCAATCGACTCGGCGAAGGCGTCATAGTCACTACCATTTTCATGAAGATATATCTGTGCATTTGGTATAACAGACTGAAGTGTCTTCAGAACTTTCTTTGCAGCTGCAATTACAGACTTAACTCTTTCATCCTTTTGAGCTCTTGACTCAACATCCTCCATCATTGACTCGTTAGAGATGGATACTCCCTTCTGTTCCTTTACAGTTACCGGAGCTTCAAGCTCTCTTACAACACCAGTCTCAGCAGCAATAACTTTAGTCTGTATTGGCTTAGTCTTCTCCTCTCTTCCTTCTACAATATCTCTATACTTTTCTCTAACGCTCTCAGGCATAATTTCCCAAGAGTCAATCTTCTTATCGGGCACACCAACTACCTCTCCGAGTATTGTATTGTGATATGTTGAGTGCGGAGCATTTTCTCCTACACCAGTAGGCTTGCCGACAAGCATTATATCGTTTTGCTTGAAATCATTCTCTCTGTAGAAACCATCTCTCAGATCATTGTAGTCTACAAAAACATTGAATGTGCCAAGCAGTTCTTTAAGAGAACCCTGAGGAGCCGTCTTTAGTTTACCAATCTTATCGATGGCAATCAGGAACTCTTTTCTCTTGGTACTCTTAGATAGCTCCTCAAAAGAATTGACTGAGTTTAATGCAGACTTTATTGTCTTCAGTTCATTGGTTTCTTTGCCAAAAGAGTTGATGGCATTCTTGAAATCCTCGAAGCTAGATGTCTTGTTTATTCTTTCAGCTATCAGGTCTAGAACCCTACGGTTAAACAGCTTTGCTTTTTCAGGAGACCCGCTGATAAAGAATATGTAATCGGCTTTGCTTACTTGCCCCTCTAATGTTTTCTTAGAAAGACCACTCGCCCACAGGATACCTTTACTTTTGTTTTCAGGATCTAGTGCGAAGCTTGGACCTGCATCTAGGTAGTGATTGTCTCCAATGACAGCATCGTAGTAATTCCCACGCCCCAACTGGTCAGCCATCCAAAACCAAACCTTCTGCTTCTTCTCTATGATAGTCTTGATCAGGCTGTTGATATCAATCTTGTCAGACTCAGTAACAAACGAAAGAGGAGCAGGTGTTTTCGGGAACTTAACGTCAGTACCTTTCTGCTCTTTTACAATAACCTCAGGGTCCCCTATCGATACCGATGCTCCTTCCTCTACAGCTTGAGTATCCGGAGAAGCAGATGGTTCAACCACAGACGGGGCTGTTGGTGTAACTTCCGTAACTTCCTGTGTCTTCAAAGACACTTCAGGAGCAGTCTTACCAATAGCGCTTTCAACTGCTTGAACTAGTTCAGGATTGCTGCCATCTGCTTTTGCCTTATGGTATGCTTCGGAAATTAAGTTTGCATTTATCTCAGAAACATTTGACTTATTAAAAACAATAATTTCCTGTCTTGGGATAGGTGATTTTAATCGAGTAAAATTGTTTAACAAACCATCATACCCCATATTCTCTAACGCTCTTCTAAACTGAGGGTCTTCTTTTAGTTCTTGAGCATAATTACCATCGATATATTTTCCGTTCAATATCTCTTTTGGTATAAGTATATCTTCTTTTACCGTCTCTTTCCAAGATTCAACAAGTCTATCATTAAAGTCTTTTGTCACCTTTGCGTCAATATCAAAAAGATTTGACGTTGCTAATGATAGTTTTTTCAATACACCTTTTCCTTTAGTGTACATCTTCCCTACTATCTCATTTGGAGATATAAAAATATCCTTTTCAGGAAGTTCTTCTACAGGCTGCCCTCTAAAGTATTTTGTTGATTTTGTTTTTTCAAACAATGGTTCAATGTCTATGCCTTCCAACGCCTTAGATGTACTCTCTACATCTCTTAGAGCAGGTGCTACTTCTTCTTGCGTGAGCGGAGCAGTGATGGTTTCTTGGACACCTTCTGCGGTAACTCCTTGAGGTTCTGCTTGGGGTTCTCCTTCCGCCACTTGTTCGCTAACTCTGGTTGTTGGCTGTACAGGTACTTCACCTGCTGCTTGCTTTTGAACGGCATCTTCTGATATTTTTGTTAGTTCTTCGTTAATTGCGTTTATTCTGTTCTGTTGTGGTTTAACCAATGCTGCGTCCTTACCCTCAACCTGCTGCTCCAAACCACGGCGCTCGCGCAGTAGGTTCATTGCCTTCTTTTTATCCTCAGTAGTAAGACCATCAGGCACTGAGTTCAGTAATGATATTGCATTTCGGTACTCATTCAGTTGCTCCTTTGCATCGGCAAGAGTAATCTCACCTGAGTTTACTTTCTCCTTAAGCTTTGCTACGTATGCTGATCTGATGTTATCATCCTGAGCTCCCAGCTCAAACATCTTAAACACATCATCGCTTACTCCAAGATATCCTTGTCCTCTATTTGCGGCTGCTATAGCACTTGGCATACCAAGAACCATACCTCCAATCCCCTCAGCTGCTGCCGCTTCAAGTATGTCTGCTGCATATTCACCCACCGTTAATGGCAGGTCAAACATTTTCTTTTCTTTAATGGCGTTGTATATATTTTTTGCGCCAAGCTCAGCAATTTGTTGGGCCGCTCCAGTCTCTGCCTCTGCTAAAACACCCCCAACAATTGTTAATGCACCTCTTGCGATACCACTTTCAACTTCATTCTTGACTAGCTCTCCAAATGTCTTTGCTGTTGTTGTGGCACCAGCCTTTCCTATAGCAGATAATGCTAGCCTATTAAGAAGACCTTTGTTGCCAACAACATTTCTAAATCCTAATCTTTCCAACTGAGCAACTACAATTGACAATGGAACTGATACAGCCATCTTCTCAGACTCTGAAACATCATTAAAGTCTGGATCACTGTTCATCTGATTCATCATGTAGTCATGACTCTGACCTATAAGCTTTGCTGTTTTAACTACAGACCCGCCGCCAACAAATGAAGGTATTGACTCAATAGCGCCAAGAAGAACACCAGACAACCAGTTCTGTTTTGAAGATTGCTCATACTCCCTTGTTGTGCTGGTAAACATTTCGCCTGCATTCTTTATCGCATCAATTACAACAGGCTTTTCTTCTTTTTTTATTTGGTCTTTTAGTCTGGACTGTATATCGCTTTTGTAATCATCACTCAATCCCATCCACCATTTCTCATAGCCTTCTCTTGTAATCTTTCCATCAGGTCCTTTTTCTGGACCAGCAATGTTATCCTTTTGAGCCATTTCTATATAGCTCTCTTTAATCCAATCACTCCCCCTAATCCAGTCAATCGGTTGAACAGAATACGCAGCCTCTAAAGCCAAGTCAGCAATACCAGATACTATATTTGTTCCACCTCTAACCAATGCATCAATAACAAGATCATAAGGAGTTCCCTGCTCCGACTTCATCTCAGTATACTTACCGATAGCTTTATCAAGCGTAGCGCCTCTCTGAGCTATAGACTCCTGACGTGATTGTGCATTTGAGACTCTTGAGTTATATGCAGCGCTCTTTACCTCATACATCTTCATTGCAGAGTCCTTTACGGTAGGATCTGTTATTGACTGTATTGAGTTGTATTCATTTGTTAGTTCCTGAGAAAGCTTTGCAAGATCCTTTAGCTCTTGGTTTAGAGCGTCAGCATCCTGACTGAAAATCTTTGTCTCAGCTTTAACCTCCTCATCTGTAACAAACTTTCTGTTCTCGTCCTGATACTGCTTCTCAATCTTAGCCAAATCAATTGGCTTAATCTTCATTGACCCTGACTGAATAAATCTACGAAGACGGTCCGCTTCAGCTCCCTCCTTTGCTCCAGTAAATGCGTCAAGAGATATCTCAATAGTCTCTCCGGTAGGAGAGGTAGCCTTCATGTAATCTCCAAGAGCACCAGCCTCCTCAAACTTAAACCCTAGTGGGCCAAACTGATAGTTAAGGCTAGGCACCACATACTCCTCCTCCATACCAACACGCTCAGGAGTAATGCCCTCAAGAAGGGGCTTAATAAATCCGGGAGTGGCGGCCTCTCTTTCTGCCTCTCTTTTTGCAACATCTCTTGGGAGAACGCCAACTCTAGGAGCGGCTGTGCTTTCAGATACAATACCTACGGATGGCTTAATGATTGGCTCAGTCCCTGCTGATACCGACAAACCATCTTCCGATGGCAATGCCATAGCGGCGCGTTCCATTGCCTGCTGCCTTTGTGCGCCTCTTCCTACTGGAGTTGGAGACATTCTTGGCTGTACCTCTGGAGCCTTCTGTTGAGGAAACTGAACCATCCCCTGAGGAAGTCCCACCGTTGTCGGCTCCTCTTTTTTTTTATAAGGTGCTTGGAATCGTCCGACCATTGAGCCGAACTGAGTAGCGTCAGAGACTAAACCATTTATCTGAGCGTATGAGAACATGTCATCAAACACCTCTTGGTCTGTCTTGATAAGCGAAGCAAAATCGTTACGAGATTTTTTATATCCCAAAGATGTTGCTCTGTTATATAGTTGGTCTATCAGTTTCTCGTCCATTATATATTATTGTTTATCTCCGTACTCAACTTCAAATTCTTTCTTTAGCCTAAAATATTCTTTAAGTCTTTCTTCTGCGTCTTTCTTTGCAGGAATCTTTGTCTGTCCAATAGCCTCGATATTGGTATTTAATCTATCACTCTTTGTTCTAAGAGAACCTCTTACAGCCTCATTTATGTCAGCCTTATCTCCAAGAAGCAAAGATGTTGCAGACCTTACAAAGTTTGTTTTACCTATAGGATTACCATTTTTATCGAAGAATGGTACTGTTTTTGTGATACCGCTTGGCAGAAGCAGGTCAAACCCAGTCTTTGTTCTATTTGCCTGAGTAACAGACTCAAGACCATTGAAATAACCTGTTGCTGCTGTAGCCTCCTGATCGTCACCAGAATATATTTGACCAAGCAAGTTCCCAATGTCTCTTGTTGACTCCTTAGTTTTTGCCCAAGCTAGCTCAGCCTGTGTCGCTCTCTCAGGTCTGGGTTCCTGATATGGGCTAATCTTCTGGTCGAACTTAATCTGCTGCTCGATCTGTCCCTTCATAAAAGACTTAACAGCCTCGGTCTGCTCTTTGGTAAGCTGTGGGATTGGCATTCCATTTATAGTCTTTAGAAGAATAAGGTTCTTGTTTTTCTTTGCCTCTTCGTCACTAAATGTATAGTCAAATGCCTGCCCTGTAGACTGCTCAATACCAATGTTGTTTGTTAAAACTGAAGATGCAGAAAGTGGAGAAACAAGATAAGATTCAATAGCATCATTAATTGCTTTCTGGTATCCGGGTCGCTTCATGGCGTCCTCTGTTGTGATAACAAGACCAGCCCTTGTAGAACTGCCTCTCTGAACTTCAGCCTTAATATATTCAGCAAGTCTACTTGAGATTGACCTGTTTGCCTCATCAACATCAAAGTAGTCCCATCTTCCTTTAATCCTATTGCTCATTGAATCAACAGAAACATTTTCCTTAAGCTCAAGAACTCCAGTCTCTTTGTTTTTATTAAATAAGCCAACTCCAACAGTACCATCTGAAGGGTTAAGAGTGTACTCTGCATCTAAAAAATTATAGTACCCTTCAGCAGTTGCCATCAGATACGTCTCAAGCTTCTGGGATTTATTTTTTGGATCAGTACTTTTCATTCGCTCCATCTTAATCTTGTACTCATCCTGATATTCTTTAGTTAGATTGAACAGTCTTTTTGTTCCATCTATCATGTTCTGTCTCTTAATACTCCATTCCTTTGGGTCTAATAACCCGTTCTTAAGAAGCCTATCATCAAGAAGTCTTTGCTGCTGTGCTTTATCTGAAAAGGTTAATATCTTTCTGTTCTGATCTCTGTCCTCCCCCTGAGGCGTATTAGATAACATCTCGCCATAATCACGTGTGGCTTTATCAATAGCAGCCTTTTTCTCTTCACGAATCCTTTTCTCCTCAAGTAATGTATCAGAAAGATTCTTGCTTATCTCTGCCCAGTTTACAAAACTGTCGGCGTTCCTCTCGGCGTACTTAAAATATGTTGCCATCTATTGTTTCTATTTATCTAGGCATTAAGTAATCAGCCCAATTTATAGCATATGGATTCAATACTCTTGGGGCCAAAGAAGGAACCCTCATTGCGCCAAGTCTAGTTGAAGGACCTGTATACGGAGCAGCCATTTCCATTGACGGACCAATCATTCCTTGTTGAGGAGCTTTAAGTCTTGGATCATAGCTCATGCCCGGAGCAAAAGCAGATCTAAGCGACTTGATATATTCAGGGCTCTGCTTGGACATAAAATCCATGAACTGATCTCCTGCCATTTTACCAACACCAGAAAGATTAGCAAACTGTGGATTTGCTGCGCCAAACTGACTGAGCTGTTGCTGAAGCTGATCAGATGTTAGCCCAGCTTTTGATGCTGACTTTTGAAGTCTGCTAAGTTGTCTGCCTGCTGCGCCTTTCTGAAATAGAGGAATCATTTGAACACCCTGCTGGATCATACTAGTAACCCCTTCCATTCCTTGCTGAATAGCCTGAGCCCTAGCCGCCTGAGCATCTGCTGCCGCCTGCTGCGCTCCTGCTGCCTCCTCTAAGTTTAGTTGGATGCCAATATCTCTATTTACCATACCTTGCTCAGCCGTTGCCATCTCAAGACCCATAAGCTCTTGACCCATTGCGCCTCTAATATCTCCCTGAGCCTCTTGCTGAGCCATTTGAACTCGACCAACTCCAGCTCCTGCACCCCTAGACTCCCCCTCTCTTAACGCCTCAATAGCCTGAGCACCGGCAGAAAGTGTCGCCTCGCGTTCTAATTGATATGGCTCCTTTTGTATTCCAATAGCCTCATAAAGATTTACCTCAGCAGCCTTCTCAGCTTCCAGATATGCTTTCTCTGCATCTGATTTAGCCTGACGCTGAAGCTTACCTTGTTTATTGGCCTGAGCAAAAGACAACCCTGTCCCTGCCGCAGTTGCTGCCAGACCAGCTATTGCTAATGATGTTGCTACTGCCATACTATAATGCTTTAATCATTTCACCAATATACGAATCACCCTTCACGTAGCCAAGGCCCTCGTATGTATTTATTAGGTTTGGGCTTTTGATAAGCGCGTAGCTGTATCTGTGCCCAGTATTTTTTGCCACGTTAGTAAGTGTATCAACTAGAAGCTTTATGGCATCAGACCTGTTTGGCTTCTTTCGATACGTCTTACTAGAGATTATCCAGTCAACCCAAGCCACCTTTGAATTGGTGGTATACAAAAACCCTGCACACACTGGCTCATCTCCGTCAAGAACCATAATACCACCGGCCCCATCGCTAGGAAGGAAGTCCCTAATCGGAGGCTCCCACCCCCATTCTTTCCACCAACCAACCAGAACCTCGTCATAGTCAGATGGTTTCAGTGGCCTGATATTAAATTCCATTCCTACAAAGATACCAAAATCACGGATAGCTTTTCATTACCTCGGACTCTACGGCAAACAATTCTACCTTGGCGGTATCGCTGTTCTGTATGTCAAACACGCAGTAGTGACCAAGCACTCCATGCGACTCAGCCACCGAGTTCTTGATGAACATAATGTACGGGTCCTGAATGGGAGGTATGGTAGCCAGCGGAATTGTAGTATCGACAATGATTCTATTTAATCCTGACGGGTAGTCTACAATAATGTCAGTCACTTTACCGAAAAGGACAGCCGTATTGTATGGAGGTAATGAGTAGTACAGGATGTCTCCTATGCTCATTATTGACCCGATCGATATTGGTGTCGGGCTGATCTGGAAATTGACCTCTACAGCAGAAGGGACAGCCGAGTTGATTGTCGTAGACCTACCGATACCATTAACGCTACGTAGTGGGTACTCCTCAGGGCTTGCAGGTGTGGTTCCGGAGTTTCTAATAAAGGCAAAGAATGACTGCTCCTTCTTCTCGAACCAAGGCGCCTGAATGAATCCAGATGTCTGAAGATCAGTCTGAAGTGTAGCCTCCCACTTAGCGTCACCCTCAAGGTTCAGTGTCTTAAACAGCTTGTTCTCAAGGGGGGCATCATTAAAAACGCTAACCATTCTGGTAGACGTAAAGGCGTTCTGTGGCTGACCTTGTCTGGTCCACCAGTCTAAGTAGAATGTGTTTCTTAAGGAGTTAACATTGTGTCGGTACAGGTTTGCTCCCTTAAAGGTGTAGAAGTAGTTATTCATCCCAATCATCCAGTCTGGATAGTAGGAATAGAATGAGGGCCAGCCCTGAACCCCTTCGCTATGTGTAAGTGTATAGTTAGACATATATTATGGACATGTATCAAATTCAACAATAACACCGTCTGCTACCCTAAACACATCGTTCGGAGTAGGGCATGAGTTAGACTGGTACCATCCGTTTGGCAAAACATTCTCTCCGTTCTGATCAAAGAACACGCAATCGTACAGTCCAAGTATGGTCCCGTCTCCATTTACAGGGGCTGAGTAGTATGTCTGGTTCTGTGTAGACACACATGCCGTTGCTTTTGCATCAGCCATTATCGATGAAGGGAATGAAGGTAAAGCCTCTGGACATGCCACCCTAAGAGTAAAGTCATTAAGTGGACACACAGACACAATCTTGATATTGACAATTGACGGTACACCAACAAGCTTTGGTATAACCATAACACACTCGCCCGGAGATGTTGCCGTAAAGTCAAGCTGCGTTCCTACGATTGAAACAGTCTCTGTTGTAGTTGGCGACTGGAATGCTCCACTATAATAATTATATACATCAAGAACGTGTGGGCTGTCTATAACCAATCCGCAATCACTACCGCTATCACCAATATACACAGGCAGGTTCGGGTCACCTGTAAGGTATCCATAGGTAGGAGAACTAAGCTCATTGTATATGACACTATCATATGTAACTTGTATACCATCCGGAGCGGTAAGTGGATCAAACTTTATAATTACAGCGCCAACGTCTCCAACACTGCTACCTGTATCGATTGGTATATTGTAAACGCCAGGAGACCCAGAAAGCTCGATTACCCAATCCCCACACGAGTCAACGCATGCGGGACAAAGCTGCTGAGGAAGAAGCACGCATCCAACCAGCTCCCTTACTATGTTTCCCTCACGATAGTATCCATCAGGAGCACAGGTAGTAAGCGCAGCGTCAGTGAAGACTGCCGTAGCAGCGGCCAGCGTTGAAGCGTTTAAGTAGTATGTTGATTGTGTTGCCATATTTAATTATCCTAGACAGTCGCATTGTAAGAACTCAATAAAAGGTATACCGCCAGACACGTAGTGAGGAGGGGCACCTGTTGTGCACACATCAATTGATGTATCAGACAGGACCTCAACCGTAACCAGCTCCTCAGATACGCAGTCGTAGTAAGAAACCGTAGCAGCCTCTGTTCCTCTATTTACTGAAACAGTATATGTAACACATCCCTCGCATCCACCACAATCGCAGCATGCATCCTGAATACCGGCCTCGCCCTCAAGATCAGAGTAGCAAAGCTCTACAGGTACAGAGTCTCTGTAGTCCCAAATAAGGTACAGATAAGTTCCCGTAGTGGGAACAGTAAACTCAGCGTAGTTGTAGTTACCTCCGCCCTGATTAGGGGTGGCCGTTGTTGATGCAGCTATCAGAGCCTGAATGTTTGCTGGCGTATTTGTGTACAGCGTATTTGTTCTGAGGTATCTGAACTCGTCATTTAACGGATCAAAGTTGTAGGTATCAAAACCAAACTTATTGCAGATAAGTCTCATGGTCGCTCCAGCAGGTGGTATACCTCCAGTGCCGGGGAATCCTGAAGTGGCATTATATCTTGATACCAATGGATTAGCCGTTCCGCTAACAAACTCAACAAGGGCAGACTGAAGCGGAGAAGTGTATGTACCGTTTGTATATCTGAACTCGTTATGAATAAACTCACCAGCCTCGCTGTCGTTTGTAACACACACCTCAATAACCGTAAGTAGATCAGCCTCAGGACATCCGACATTTACATCGATAGTGTTTCCTTCAGAAGAATATATATCTATGTATACTACATTGACATTGTTCAGGTTCTTATTTACGGTCAATGTACCAGCTGATGTCACAAGACCTGTTGTTACTGGAGTTCCATCGTATGTAGCTGTCACAGAAAATTCACCAGCAGTTACCGGCGAGTATGATACCGTTACGTCTCCAACAATGCTATTCAGCTCTACACAGTATGAGTATGTTGATTCAGCCTCAACACTAACTGTCTGAGACCTTCCGCAGGTAATGCACTCATCCTCTTCTGGAAGCGGTATCGGGTTTGAACTCAGCACATACTCGTCCATGTACGGATCAAATCCACCAAGCTTCTGCGTATTGAATGATGCAATAAACTCATCGCGGAACCAAGTACGCATACCCTCCTCTGAGATGACAGTAAGCTTATCGCTGTTGTATGAGTCTCCCTTAAGCTGAATAACCGCACCTCTTTTGGCGTCAGTAAAGTATCTGTCATAACCCCACTGAACATAGCTCTCAGGATTAAAGCTGATACCATACTTCTCGACTCTAGCGATCTGTGTACCCAACACCTCAGGAACTGAAGATATTGCGCCGCCACCAGCAGAGTCTGAAAGCAAGTTCTTGCCTGCAAGTACATACGATACCTTATCCTCCTGAAGTACTAGAACGTCAGTCTCTCTTCCATCAAGAACATATATAGGACCAAAAGAATCTTCAAGTGGCTTAAAGTCTAAAAGACCTAAGTTAAACTCGTTAAGCTTGTTGACATTACTCTCGTCGTTATATACACCACTATATGTTATGTCGGCAAATCTGTCGGCCTCCTTGTAGTCCTGAGACGATGTTGTCGTAACACGGTTACCCAAGTTAAATGTCTTGCCAACAATTGAGTCCCTTATCTTGTAGCTCTCTGCACCGTTTCCAAACGCAAAGCAGTTAAAGAATCCAGTGTCAATAATGGCAGGAATGCCAAGCCCTATGTCCTGATTCTGTACGTTTCCGTCATGGTCTCCAGTTGCCATATCAATAGCAAACGACAGGTCGTTTTCATACCACACATCTGGCAGCGCATCGCTAGGCTCGGTCTCAAATATCAGAGTGGTATTTGCACGGAACACCTGAATGTTGGCCTCAACCTTAGAACGTCTTTTCTTTTCTGCAAAAATTCCAGAGCATCCTCTTGTAGCCCTTACCAATAAAAATAGCTGATTTGTTACTGTGTCTCTATAGAATCTGTAGTAGTTATTACAAGCATCGCCTCCAACACCAACATCCAATGGTGAAGCAGCCAGAGTCGGTTCCCATATATTGTCAATAGGACAAGAGCCTGCGCCTACCTCTTTAATACCATCATCAAGAATACCATCAACATTATCACCTACCCACCAGTCGTACATATTATCGTAGCTAGCCGATGCAGTAAGCGTCTTCTCTAATGTATAAATTCTTTTCTCGCAGGCATTGTTGCCATCACCAGTACCAAGACGCTCGGTCTTAATGTATATCTTAATTCTACTTCCAGCAGGTACCGTATAGTCGACGTATGTTCCGGGAGTCGTAGTGCTTTCTACGTTCATTGGGTACTGAAGGACAGGTCCAGCAAGAGGACTAAGCGTGCTTGCACTTTTTGATCCCGGAGCAATAGTTGCCAGAGGGTCTGCAATAACCGTAAAGTTATTTGGGCTAAGCTTCATGTATGCACCTGCCGGAGGAGTGCTACCATCTGCTGGCGATATGAAACCTTCTTCCTTGGCACCCTTCTCAAGAACTGTTGTATACACGCAAGAGCTTGTAGGCCCGTCAGTGTCTGCCTTTACAATAAGCCTATCGCCCTGCTCAACCTTTCTTGCGTTCTCACCCTCAAGCAGGAAGTATACCTGATTGGTTAGTGGGTCTAAAAAGAATAGAGAGCTGTATATTGTCTCATAGTTCTCTTGGTCAGGCTTAATGACAAACTTGTATCTGCTGGCCCAAGCAGGTGCAATCTGTGTGGTTGGTATTGTTACACGTATGCTATTCTTCTGATCAGAAAACTGACACGGAACGTGCTCGGTGTTCTCAGGACTCACAAGAGCGGTAGTGGATCTGTTAAACTCATCCATGTACACGATACCAATCTCATAGCCCCTGTTGCTGTGCAAGCTTCTAGGGTTTGCTATCTCTTGGAAAGTGGCGTTAGCATATGTCACTTCGTAGTACTCGTACACGTTCTGTGTCGGAGTGGTAGTGTTGTTTACATACCTCATGGCCGTAAACTGAAAACCAATCACGTCACTACCCGGAGATGTAATAATTGTTATAGGCTCTCCATCCGCATCAATACCAGCAGCATACTTTGTAAAAGCGTCAAGGTTGTTTGGCAGAGCACAGTTAACCTGATCAGTAAATGTAATACCATCGCATGATGTTGGGTTACCCGGAACGGGATCGAATACAGGCTTGATGTTTGCAATTGTCCCCACCACATCCTGAAACGCTTGGCTTGTAGCCATCTCGTAAACAGAGTTGTAGCTTGTAGGAAGCGAGAATGAGAAAGTCACATCAATGTTCTGAGAAGTCTCTGTAGGACGAGGAGTGTACCCAGAGAATGAGTCATGAGATAATGTAATCTCAATGTTGAATGCCGCACCCTCTACCAAGTTTCCTGCCACGCTAGACAGGTCGATCTGAAGAACGCTATTATCAATTGTCTCAGGACCATCAATATTGTATGTTCCGGTAGCTGTAGTATCGGGCAGATCAGTGTTACCAATAATCTCAGTAACAAGGTCAGTATAGTACTCAAGCCTAACAGGATTGCCGTCCTTGTCTATCATGTTGTATCCCTCAACGTAGTTTCCATACATCAAGCGGTTACCCATAATAGTTTGGGCCTTGGCAAATCTTGGCACGTTATCGTAGAGCCTCAGGATCTCAGCCTCTGGAAGTACCGTAAATATTTTGCTATTAGTAAATGTATATGTGTAGTCTGTATTGTCAGCCAGACCAAGCTCAGACTTGTCAAGCTTCTCAATTACCTTAATGATGTTGCTGCCAGCCTCCTTAAACAAAAGGTCAATCCCCTTAACAAGCGGTCCACCTGTATTATATGTTATGATTGAGGTGTTTGCCGCATTGACCATGCCCTCGTTCAGGTAGCTAGTAATGTCAAACTCAAATGGGTTTGGCAAAAACGCAGGTGCAGAGAACTGTGAAGTGGCGGAATACTCGTTGTCGTCGTATCTGTATCTGTATGCAAAGCAGATAAACCTAGTCTCCATGAAGTTCTCCTGACCAACAGTCTTAATCTCCTGAACACCCGGAGACTCAACAGGCGGCTTCTTGATAACAAGTATTGACTCAGCAGAGAACTGATCCACGTTGCCAATAGGGTTTGGATATAGCGTATTGATGTTTATCTTCCTAGGAGCGTTATAGTCGTCTGTAAAGAACAGAAGATTGTCTACTATGTTGACGCCTGTAATAAGGAAGGCGGGGTCAAAGTTGAGCGTGGTATTAGTACCACCACCATCATCAATACTGATAACATGATATGTAAGTACGCTTGTTTCTATATTAAATGACACGATCATGTCAAGGTATCCAGTAGATCCTACAGGAAAATTAGGGTCGTGTACAAACCAATATATAGTCTCTCTGGCCCCGTCCTCAAGCGCTCCGATACATCTAGCGTCAACACTAAGCTGTGTCCCGTCAATGTACTGAAGAGCGGTCAGTGGAAGGTTGCCTTTAGTGTTCTCAATTACACCAATCTCTGACATCTCGGTTGAACCCATACGCACATTCATTGCGTCAATGTATTCACCATTTGGCACAAGTCGCTCGTCGACGACCTTGTTCATCTTACCAGCCGTAAAGTTCCTAGTCAGGTTTGGCATATTACTTTATCATCTTGTCCAGTCCACGAAGGTTCATCAACAAACGACCGGGATGGATATTACTGATTCTGATTTTTGCGTTACGAAGAAGCGCCTGCTTCTCTTTTCTAGCACGTGCTACAATATACTCCTGAACACCAAGCTTGGAGTTAAGTATCTCGTACTGAATGTAAGCGTATACATATTTCTCAAAAAGCTTATTGACAGACACCGAAGCATCGTTTCCGTTTTCCATACCGTCAGACACGTACTCAAGAATACACAGCTGGTCTCTCATGTCGGATGAGAAGTTAATCACGCCTGCCTTCTTGTTGATATTGAACGTGGGATTAAAGTTAGCCGTCTCAGTATTCAGACCATAACGCTCACCAAACTGAGCATCAAAATACCACAGGCCATTAACATTCCATCCCTCCTGTCCATCATATGGGTTGCCCGGATTTAGATAGATGCTCTTCTTTGTTCCCTTCAGCCTATCGAAGTCGATTGTGGAGTTCTGAGGCTCCAGCACGTTCCCATTGATGTCGAAAAGAATGTTGGCATTATTGTCCTGAAGGTACGCGCCTGAATAAATTGTCTGAATGTTTTCGGACAAAGGACGAAGGTATCCATCTCTATACAATGAGATGCGCACCCAGTTGACGTAGTCTGATGGTAGTACATAGATTAGATTTTCTCCGACCGTAAGCTCGAGAACTTTAATTTCTTTGAAGGCGTCATAGTTCAGTTCCTGAACAGCACGCTTAGCATGGAACAGAATCTTATACCTGTCCTCGTTGTTTACCAGAGAGTGGTTTCCAGCATACATCAACATGAAGTTGTTGACAATATCTTCTAAGCTAACATACTGATATGAACCCCAGTTTGCATCCTGAGGACTGTTGCCATTATTGTCGTAGTACTGATATTGAGATATGTAGGCCATCTATTTATTTTTATTGCTGCTGTTGCATCTGCTCCTGTGTCATACCAAACTGAACAACCTCGGTCTCACGGATAGACATTCCAGCATACTCAAGAATTTTTGCAACAAGCTTATACTCATCCTCTAATGGTAGCTCAAAGTCTTGATAGTCTGGCTGGCTCTGATCAAATACAGGCTCACCACTAGCAAGCGTAATGTATGTCCACTTTGGGTCCTTTGGCAGTCTAAAGTACTGGGCCTGAACCTGACCTGTGGTAGCAAGTGTTGTTGGATATACCGAAAGCTTATCACCCTCCTGAGTAAAGGCTGGGAACAGTGTGCTTGGAGATGTCAGGTTTGAATTAAGGAGCATGCTTATCTTGCTAAGCGTAACCTTGTCAGCCTCCTTAAATAATGATGAGTCTATAATAGCGTAGTTTCTTGGAGTGGCTGTAAATATGTTGGCCGTCAAAACAATGACAGTGTTACTTGAAACAGATACCACCCTAGCTGTTGCATTAGTAGTTGTGTTTACCACAATATCTCCTGCCGAGATACCAAGCGTAGTAAACAGGGCCGTGCTGTCAACCAACTGACTGGCGACAACAGATGTGTTGGTACCGGTATCAAGAATTGTCGGATAGCATAGCACCTTATTTATCATAAAGTACTGATCTCCAGTGGTTGTGAGTGATGGAGAGAAAAATATATTGCCCGAAAAGTTATACAAAAAGTTTGTAGAAGAGAAGCCCTCAATAACCTCCTCTATCTGACGTCTAGTGTTTGCATATCCAGTCCCTGAAGTGCGAACATTCTCCTGATTAATCTTGTCATTATACCCAGAAAATGCCTCCTCATAGATCTCTAGCTGAGCCTGCTTGGCAAACAGATTAAAGTCAGATGGGGAAAGGTATCCGTAGTTGTTTTTATTCAGTACAGACAGTACAGTATTTCTTACCGAATTGATCATCAACTTACTTTTTACAAAGATAAATAAAAAAGAGGGTGCTATTTGCACCCCCCTGTATGTATAACCAAAAAACCAAACTACTCTGAAATCAGGTTCTCTAGCATCTTGAGGGCATCAATTCCCTCGTCAGTTCTAAAGAACATAGCAACGGTAGAATATGGGTCCTCTCCGTATGGTACAAGAAGCATCTTCTTCTTATTGGTTGTGGTGTTAAACCATACCTCCTTCTGGCCGTTTCGGAAAGTTAACAGCTTCTGTTCAAAGAACTTATGAACCGTAGACTGTAGCTTCAGCATTGGATCGTTAATCACATTTACAAACCCTCTTGGGTCCTGCTTTGCCATAATAAGGATATCCCTTTTCAGCTCAGCGGTTGTAACTCTTGATGGGTCCTTCCCGATCATTACTCGGTAAACAGTCTCCATCTGCTCGATGCCAAGCTCACGGGCAAGCACCAAAGCATCTACCTCGGCGTTCAGTATTTCAACCTCCTTGCTTGCATCCTTCTCATGGTTAACCTCCTCAAAAGAACGACCGTTCAGTGGGTGGTAGTAAAGGAACTGCTGGAGTACAGGATTATTTTTGGGGACACGAAGGAAGCCACTCTCAAAGATAACAGGCTCCACAATTGCATTACCGTCCTGCTCGTCTTCGAATGGGGACTTTTGGTTGATGGCGTACCGCAGTGGGCGGTTTACGTTGTTATCCTCATCATACCAGAGAAGCGGATATCTGCGAGTATTACGAGAAGGGAGTGTAAAAGACAGAGGAGCTGCGTCATTTTTCAGCTTGTAAATTCTGTCTACAGGGGACAATTTTACTTTCATTTGATAAGATTTGATTTGTTAAAAGAAAGGAGGGAGTGTCCTTGAAGACACTCCACCCCTTTAGATTTCCTGTTAGGATTAAGAACCGTAGCGGAACAACACGAAGTTGTTAGCGCCCAAGGTACACACACAACGCTCGGACAGGAAGTTGACTTCCATTGCATCGAGGTCGCTAGTCTGAGCACCACCCGCAGAACCTGTAATCCAAGTCTTATAGCGGCGGTCTTCAGCCTCAGTGGCGCGATAACGAACGTGCAGGAACGGACGCTTAGCGTTCTTTCCGAGGATCTGATCGTACACGGTAGTGGAACCAGCAGGAACCAACAGACCAGTTACGGTACCAGAAGCAGAAGCTCCGGTTGGCAGACCACCACGCATTGTGGGATCGTTCAGGTATTTCCAGTCAGACTTGTAGAAGTCATAACCACGACGGAAACCGCTGAAACCGAGGTTCAGAGCCATGTCGGTATCGTTATCGAACAGACCGAAAGAAGCAGCCTGAGCAGCACCAGTACCATTGAAACCATTCAAGGTAGCCAGCATGTCATCGATATCGAAAGAGAAGTCACGGTTAACGAAGATTACGTTCTCCTCGATAGAACCTTGCTTATCCAAGCGAGAGATGATAGTGTCGAAGTCTGCCAGAGTTGTGGGGTTACCACCGCCCCATACGTTACCACGGCTGTTTACTACGTAGAAGATTCCCTCAGAACCTTTGTTACCAAAGCTAGGGTTCAACGCAGAGTTAGCAGCACCAGAACCAGACTCAGCAGGAACTGCCTCGATCATTGCAGTCTCAAGATAGTCCTCGAAACGCAGACGAGTCTCGTGCTCACTCTTCAGGTACCACAGGTATCCAGTAGCACCGTTCTCGGTAGTTACTTCAACCCATCCAATCTGAGCCATGTCAGAACCGCTAACAGCGTATTTGTCCTTGATGATGATCGGGCTGTTCTGGAAGATTTCGTCTTCAGCTTCCAAAGAACCAACCATTCCAACAGTTCCTTTCTTAAACTCAGAACCATAGATCCATACAGATACAGTTGCTGTGATAGCAAAAGTCTGGCCGGGGCCTTCGTAGTAAGCAACAGTGAAAGTGTCAGTAGCTGTGTTAACAGCAGTAACGATACCCTTATTGCTAAGTCCAGTAGCGTTATCAGAAATAAAGACAGTCTGACCAGCACGGATAGCGATAGCAGTTACGTTAGCATCGTTAACAGTGATAGTAGCAGAGTCAGCACCAGCAGCAGCAGAAGTAGCACAGTTAGTGTACTTGGTGTGCAGACGGCCTTGCTCAGCCCACTTAATCAAGTCAGAGTTGGATGGCATCTCGGCGCCAACCAAACGGAGGAAAGAAGCGACGGTACGGTTACCATAACGCTCAAACTCCTTCTCATAAGTATCAGGAAGATACTGGTTCAAGAAGTTGAAGTTGGTGATGTAGTTCGTCGATAGGGGAACCTGCTCAGCACTTGGCTGTAACTGGAACCCGGGGGTAGATAATACAGGCATTGTTTTTTCTTTTAGATGTTATATTTTTTTGATGCTGCGAATTTTGAGGCCCTTTCCGGCATCGGGGTTTACAGCTTTAACTTGTACCCCACCCTTGTTTGTTGACTCAGGAGCTCTACGTTCAGACATATTTATATTTTTTGTCTTACGCATTACATCCTCTGTTGCATCTGCCAGTCCTTGCTCATAGAAGAACTTAGCGAAGCGATCAGGGTTCATCGCGATTGCCAAAGACTTGTGGTATCCAGCAGCGTCCTTCATCAATCCGTTGTCGTCCAAAAATTTACCAATGAAATTCATTGGATTGGACTGCAACTTCTTTAATTCTGCTGCGTCACCGGGAGCGAACTTCAGTGAGCGGTCATTTACTTTGAACTCAAAACCTTTGAACTCTCCGCCGAAGACTTCTTCTGTCTTCTGTTCAAACCACTTGTGCTTACGTTCATTTTCCTCCTGTACAGTCTTTGACTGTTTTACATATTGCTTATAGCTCTCAAACTCTTCCTTGTCCTCGTCAGAGATACCAGCC
>Ga0181344_1000135_pt1 | contig 30232 bp, 33 predicted proteins | sample Su13VDMLBDD_FD_130098 | JGI IMG/M metagenome (GOLD analysis project Ga0181344, IMG submission 130098) | Freshwater viral communities from Lake Michigan, USA - Su13.VD.MLB.D.D | ecosystem: Environmental > Aquatic > Freshwater > Lake | place: USA: Michigan | collected 2013-07-15
CAGATCTTGGTAAGTTTGGTGGTCCAAATGCCTGGATTGCTGTGCCTAAATCCAGAATCATCAATCTTAATCATAACCAAATCATTGTATTCGCTAATATCGCTGATTTCCAATCTAACCTGTAAGCATACATCTTTGACTAAGTGTGCCTTACTGCGTCTAAAATAGTGTAAAAAGTTACTGCCAACATCTACACTAACTTTATATTTTTGTGCTAACATTGAGATTGCCAATGACCATTCTACGGCTTCTTCAATAGTCTGCGGTTCATAACTGTGATTAGCACCTAAAAAGATGTGTGTGCAGTTATTCTCATCAGCGTGTTTGCTGATTAGGTCTATTTGATCTTCGGGACTGCCTACTACAAATAGTGTGCGTAGTCCATAATAAGGTGTAAGTTCAATTTCTAGACCAACAAACATCTTTGCTGTATTAGTTACAACATTTTGGTATGTTCTATTCATTTTAAGACTTTGTTGATAGTCTTTAATCTCTGCTACTTCTCGGTCAGTAGCCCACATCATACGATTGCTCATTTTATTATTCCTTTGTATAAATGTCGTAGGCCTCAGCCATATCTTCGCTGAGCATATCTAGTGTGTCGCCAATCATTGCCAACACTTCTTCAAATGTTTCTTCTTCACCTGCTGAAACATAGTTGTCGTTGTAATACTCTTGCAAGTATTCTAGTGCTTCTTGTTTAGTCATTGCTGTCTCCTAGTTATTTAGAAATTGATTGTTCTAAACTTTGAGCAGTAAGCATATGATTACGCTGAAAGTCTTTACAGATTTTGATGCGTTGCTTTAACACTTGTTTAATTACTGGGCTAGTAGCAGTAGTTAAATTGGCTTGCAATTCTGCAATGTTAAGTTTTTCTTGCTCTACTGCGGCTAAACAGTTAGCGAGTTGTTGCTGTTGTAATGTCTGCATAGTAAGTCCTCTGTGTGTGTTATACAAACACACTATTGTGTCTGTATGTAGTTATTATAGCACAAGTGTCATTTTGTGTCAATATAATTGTAAGTCATTGATTTTATTGAAGAAAACAGCAAATTAGGTATTTTGTTGTATTTTTGCCACAAAAAGCACCATTTTTACCAAATAACCATATAGGTCGTAGGTGTATTTGGAGTTAATACTAAAGTATGATCTAATACTTTTTTGGTTAAAAAACACCCGACCTTCACAGGCAGGGTGTTCCAGTTTTACAATTATTTAACTAAAGGCAGTGATCAATAAAGATCATCTACCTCATCCAACTCCTCTGGAATTGGATCTTTGAGTATTGCTCTTGCACTACCCAATAACGAATCAACATAGTTAGTATCATCGTTAAAGTATTTAACTTTTAATGTCTCAAAGTATCCCATAGTGTAAAGACGCTCATTGTCAGTCATATTAGTATCACTGATGTTGTGTCTAGTCCAAAGCATACCTCGCTGTGATTTTACTCTTGGTGGTTTAAGATGACACCAAACTGCTAATGGTCTGCACTGTCGTATCCAACTATCAACTTGAACTAGTTGGTCTTCTGGAACATACATTAATGTGATCCAAGTGTCTTTGTGTTTGTAAAAAACTTGGTCCTCTAAAATTGAACAGTCAATGGGAATGTGTGCTAATACAGCACGATTGTAATTATCTGGTTCGGGTGTGGGATATTCAGTTTCCGTGCCGTGAAACTTTTTCCAACCTATGTGTTTGGCTAGTTGGATTCTTGGGTCTGGTAAGTCCTGATTACCTTGATATTCAGGACCATAACTCCAATACATAAACTTTGATTGTGGATTTGGCATAAGCCTATTTAACTGCTGTTATCTGTTGTTATCTGCTGTTAAGTTTAGTTTCAATGCGTTCCAATGCTTTAGTTTGATGTTCTGTATTAGTGTGTATAATAGCAGTTTTTTTATCTAAGGCATCTATCTTGTCATTCAATGATAGATAGCCAGTGCCGCCAATACCTAGGCTACCTATCACAATCCACGATAATTGTTTGAGTGTAAATTCCATTTATGCTCCTACTGATACTAATGTGAGAAACAAGGCTGATGTTGCTGGACCGAATGCTGTCGAGGCAAACGATGGTATTGAAACGTGAGTATGATCATCCACAGCATACATTAGTTCCCAATAGTCTGTGGTGTTGGCACTGCTGATCATATTATCCCAACCTGCGATAGTTAAACCATTGGCAGCACCTTTGGCTTTGAAAACGCCTACTCTGCCCATACTTCCTGGAACATCCGTGCCATTCTTTCTCCACCAGAAGTAAGCAAAATGCTCGTCGGCAGTATCATCGTTTTGAACTTGAGCACTGAATTGAAGTTTATATATGCCAGCCGCACCAGGAATGATTCTGCTTGTGCTACCAACACTGGCGATGTTGGCAAAATCTATGGTAGGTAAAGCCAAAGCATACGCAGTATTACTTGCCACTGGCGTAATAGTGGTTAAGTTCTGCCATTGTCCATAAACACTGTTAATACTGCTGGCATTTGCCCACGACATACTGCCCGCAGTTGTTGATACTAAAACTTGGTTATTTGCAGTTGGATATGCCTGTGGTAATGTATAGACTTGAACAGCAGGTGTTGTGCCAGCACCTAGTCTTACGCTGCCACTGGTGCTACCAGATATTGTAATAGGAACATTGAACTGTGCTTCACCGCTGTTTACACTTATGCGATTAACTGTGCTATTGAAATTATTAATATTAGTAGTATCGCTGTTAAATGATAAACTGGCTGTGCTGCCGCTGATAACATCATAAGCATCTAATGTTCCTGTTTTAATGGCATTGAAACCAAAAGCACCGCCATTAACACCACCAGTAATTGTTGTTGATGCCACTGTTTGACTTGGGCTAACAGTCCAAGTAGAACCACTACCACTGCCTGATATATTAGCCAGAATTTTTGTTCCTGCTGTTACGCCAGTGCCATATATGCTTTGACCCACTGCTATTACGCCACCTGAGGCTAATGTGCCTATGGTCAATGTAGTGCCGCTGATACTACTACCAGTTGCTGAAAAGCCCGTCCAATTTTCTGTGGCAAAACCGCTAATTTGAGCACAAGGTCCGCGAGGAACACCTACAGCACCAGTATAACTGTTACCATTGAATTTGAACTGTCCAATAATATCATTTGCTTGTGTTGGTGTAAACGGTGCCGCACCTGTGGCACTTCTTAATGTGCTAAAGTTAATAAGAGCGGTGTTGCCGCTACTAGTGGCTCGGTTATTTTGTATGTTGACACTTAAACTACCATCAGGAAGAGCATTAACAGGGCTTGGTCCAAAACTATATGCACTTGATTGAAATACTGTATTACTCAAACTCATAGTTAACGGATTTGCAGTTAAACCTGCTACTCCGTTTGTAGCAGCCAATGGACTTAATGCTACAATCATACTTGTGCCACTAGTTTGATTGGTCCAGTTTTCAGCAGCCTGAAATCGTATTTGTCCTCCAAGACCGTTAATAGTTGATAACCAACCATCACCTCCGCCTGCAATATCAGCACTGGTTACTGTTTGACTTGCGCTAACTGTCCAAGTGCTGCCGCTGCCTGATCCTGATATATTAGCAGTAATTCTTGTTCCTGTAGTAACACCAGCACCAAATGTATAACTAGATATCAATTGACCAACTGCAGGTGTGCCTGATACTAAAGTGCCAATGGTCAATGTTGTTCCACTGATTGTAGAACCAGTTGAAGTAAAACCAGAACCATCACTGATACCTGCCCAACCATTAGCAGTCAATTCTATTATATTGTTACCATTTAAAAGTTGTGTTGGACTGCTGGGATTTGTGCCACGAGCACTTTCACCAATAATACTATTTCTTGGAGCATTAGCATAGTTACGCAAAACCATACCAGTGCGCTTACCACTAGTAGTTGTTGTAGTAGCCGAGTTATCTAAACTTACACCACGATAAGGATTTGCTACGCCTGTTGGACCAAATCCCCATACATCACCAGCGGCAGCGGCCGCAGCCTGGCGAATAGCACCCAAAACATAATTTCTGTCATTGGTTAAGTTTCCGCCATTGGCAAATGTCATTACAACATTACCAGTGCCATTAGGATCTAATGTAATTGCTCCATTGGCTGCACCAGTAGTAATACTGAGTGCGCCAGTGCTGTCTGTGACAGTGCCGCCCTGCACATCTATAGTGCCAGTGGTAATAATATTACCTGTAGTGCCATCTACTGTGGCCACGGTGTCGCCTACTGCGAGACCGAATTTAACTTTGAATTTTTCGTTTGCCATAATTCACACAATCCTTATGTTTAATCTAGTGAAGTTCTTACTACACTGAATACCGTGCTTGTTGCACTTGCTGGAGTTATCAATAATCTTAAATCACCTGCACTTACATCTGCTGTAAATGTGGCTAATGCTGAAGTATTATACATTTCACCATATGTAGTTAATAAAGCAGTAGTAGCATCTACTCGCAATACCAATGCTTCTACAGTATGCACATTTGCGCCTTGAACAATGTAGATTACATTTTTCATTACATTTCTAGTGGTTTCTACTAATGAAACCGTAGTAGTAGAAGTTGTAGTTAGTGTAACCGTGTCAATACTACTTCTGCTATCAATACTTAATATGTTGACATTTACAGTTGCTGTAGTAGCATCAATTACATTTGTTGCACTGGCTAATACTAAATCACCTGTAGTTGTTGATATTGTATTGTCTGTGGCAACGGCAATAGTGATATTACCAAATGTTGATCCACCGCCACCTGGCAATGCCCAAGACAAGTTACCACTACCATCATTGGTTAATACTGTGCTGGCTGCACCTGCTGATCCTGGAAGAACATAACTTAAATCTGTGCCTGTGGCTGTTGAAGCAAAACTGCTACTACCACTGGTAGTGCCATCTATTGTTAGTCCGTTGCGAACTCTAAAATTGCGTTGTGTCATTGGTTCATTTTCCCCTTTAGACTTCTATTGCTATAACACTACCTTTGTAAGTAGTCACAGCGTTTGTTGGTGTTACTAATAATCGTATAAAGCCACCGCTGATATCTGCATCAAATGTTGATAAGTTTGCACCTGTTTTTACATCACTGTAAGTGTTTAAGTAAGCAGTTGTGCCATCGTGTATAACCATTATTTCTACTACTTGATATTCTGTGCCACTGGTAATTTGATACATATATTTTAGACTACGATATCCTGTGGCATCTGTGGTTGAAGCAACTTGATTGGCAGCAGTTGTTGAAGTTGTAAATGGTCCAGTAGCATCATAAGCCACAACACCGCCGGCAATAAAATAGTCTGCATTAACATAACCATCTGCAAAGAAATTACCACTACTGTCTAAGTATGCCTTTTCAGCAACTGCGGCACCATTTTGCATTAGGCCAAAACTCATTTTAAAGTCTTCGCTGGTGGCAGTTAAATCTGTGCTATTAACACTGACAAAACCTGCTCGTTCAGTGTTGCCTGGTGCTGTTTCTAATTGAAATTCTAATTGATTACCAAAACCTACTGTAGGAGTTCCTGTGCTTTGAAGATTCAAAGCCAATGTTCTAACAGGACCAGTTGTTGATGTAGTAAATCTTTGAACAACAACAGGTGTAGCAGCCGCACTATTGATCACAGGCCAAGTAACTGTTTGAGTTCCATCGCCAATAATTAAATTACCAGTTGTTGTAGCAACAGTATTATTTTCTACAACACCAACAGTGACATTACCGCCTGTAACTCCAGCAAACACTGGATTACTTGTAGTAGCAATATCCTGTGGTGTGCTTAGTGTAACTGCACCAGTTGGGCTACTGGCTATAATTTGATTGGCAGTGCCAGTGATTGAAGTTACACCACTACTTCCAGGATCTGTGTTTGTAATAGTAATTGTATTGGCATCAGTTCTTGATACTGTAATACCAGTGCCACTAGCAAACTTAACTGTGTCAGTTGTTGGAATGTCACTGGTTAAGTTTAAGTTAGCACCGCCTGTTACTGTTGATGCATCAATGTTGTATGTTTTACCAACTGTGGTTACAGCGGCAAAACTTAGTGTGCCACTGCCATCTGTGACTAAAACTTGTCCGTTAAAACCATCTGCTACTGGGAATGTATAGTTAGCAGTGGCTAGTTGATTTTGAATTGTAGTAACACCTGAGCCACTACCAATACTCATTGTTGTGGCCGCACCACCAAATAAAATACTTTCTGCGTTTGTGGGCAATAAACTAAAACTGTTACAGTTAGTTAAAATGGCACAGCCATTAACCGTTAGTGTTCCAGGAATAACTAAATTGCCATTAGGCACTACGCTTTGGTTGCCACTATATAATGTTGTAAGGTTAGTAGAACTTATGTTACCCGTTTGTGGTGTTGATCCGTATAATGAACTTGAACTTGTCATAGTATCTCCTTACTTAATGTTGTATTGGCGATACTGTCGGGGTTGCCATACTGATGTTAAACGGGTGTGTCCACCACTCCACTTACCTAAGTTGTTTTGGTCTTCAACAATGTTCCAAGCATTGTCATACTTTTGTGCGTATACTGCGGCATCTTCTGCGTTGTGGCGTTTGATATAATACTCACGCAATGTAGCATATACATAACCTTCTACCCAAGTTTGTAATACTGGATTAGTTTGAACTGTTTGGTCAGTTACTGATATGTCTGTAATAGTGCCGCCACTGGGACTTGTGCCACCAGTTACGCTAACTTTGATTGCTGTGCTGGATGTTACTTCTGTGACTATTGCTGTGGTAAAGCCAGTGCCTAAACTACCAGTGCCTGGTAATGCTGTAATGTGATCACCAACATTTACACCATCTGTGTCAGTCATACCCGTAATGGAGATTAACCAAGGACCAGTTCCACTTATTGGATTTACACTGCCAGTTGCACTGACTAATGTATCACCTAAAGGAGCAAACAACAATGGCCACGCTTTGTAGTAGTATAAGTTGATTAAGTCGCCTTCAGCAATGTAAGGTAAGAATTGATAATTGTCGTAGACTTCACTGAATTTACCACGAATAACTGCGGGAACATTTACTGGCTGTAAGTAAAGTTGTGCAATCATACCCTGTGTAATAATATCTCTGTCACCAACTCGGTCATAGACAATCCACGGACCAGTTTGGCTGGCAGCATTGCCAGTTGTAGAAAATATTAATGTGCCACTGACTGTGCCAGTGTTGGCTGTGTTTAATGTAATAACACTGCCACTACCACCGCTACCACTGATATTGGTAATAACTGCACCTAAGCCAATACCAGTGCCACTGACTACCATATTATTTTGTAATGATTGTGCTGGCGTTGAAGTTAGTGTAATTGTAAATTGTCCACTGGTGCCTGAGGCTGTAGCAGTTGTTGTAACCTGTTGTCCTTGTTTGAAAAACAAGATTGGTTTGTTCATATCTCCTGGAATAGGAACACGACCATTGGCATCTGCTATACCAATGTTTTCTGGAGCATATGGATCACTGCGTAGTGCTGGCAGTTCAATGTTACGCATTGACATTTCTGCCATAAAGATACATTTCTTAATTTCTGCGTCATTGGTGCTGCCAGTAAAGTCTTTGACAAAAGTTACTAAATCGTCGGCTGTGGGTATTGTAAACATTTAATGTTTCCTCTAAAATATTTTAACCTGTTCGTTGCGGATAACTTACCGCAACTGGGATAGGTAATTTCCCACCGGGGTAGCACACATATTGAGGATATTCTGTTTCAACTACCCTGTAGAATTGTGCTTTCATTGTTCTATCATTCTTTAGTGCTGTCCAAGGAATGCCACCAAAATATTGATCACTGATACGAATACTAATAACTGTGGGCAGTTCCATCCATTTGTATGTTAGATTGCCATCATCACCTATGGGTGCCATTGGATCAGGAATACCTAGTTCTGCGGCGTGTCTATAGTTTCTAACACGCTCTTTGACTTCTTCAATGTTTTGTTGTTCACGAGTGATGAAGAACTTACCGTCTTGTCGTCCAGTAGTAACTTTGATGTTATTACCTTTGTTCCAACTTGTTCGGCTCCAATCACCTTTCATTGATCTATACAAATCATCATTTTGTAATAACTTGTCTGCTATGCCATTGTGATTAGTGATCATACCACCGTGATCTTGTCTGTAGTAATTATAGTTCTTTTCTGGATCTGTGTCATCCAAATATTCGGGTCTATTGATATCGTTCATAATTAGTATTTATGCTATACAAACAAAGGATTGTTTAAACAATAGAAAAAAGCCCCGAAGGGCTTTTTCCGTATTACATTTAACTCTGTTAAGAATTAAGGAGTAACATCGCCTGCACCTAAGTTTACACGACTTACCAATGCCGCTGGGCGAGCACTTGGTAAAGAGGCTTGTGCTGTAGTGCCTGCTGTGATGTTGTTTAGCACGCCTACTCCAGCAGGATTTCGCACTATGAGAGTTCCTTCCATAATGAACTGATCCAATGAAGCGTCAGCATTGCTGAATACTTCGTTGTTAGGACCTAGGTCACGCAATGAACCCCACTGAACTACATCTTCGTTCAAGAAGAAGATGCTGTTAGCGTTTACGCTATCCATAATCCAAGAATCAAAGATTTCGTATGTGTAGTTGAAGTCACCTTCATAAGTCTGGATTGTATCACCACGGGCTGAATCAACACGGTTAATACCTCTAGACTGAGCGATGTTATCGCTGATTGAAGTGCGTAGACTTGTTGGAGCAACTACTGTGCGGATCTTAGCGTTGTAGCGTTGTTCAGCAACTGTTACCAATTGCTTGTATAATGCTGGGCTAAAGAACTGGTTAGTAAATGTTCCAGAGTAGAACTGAGCACCGTTAGCATAAATCTGCAATGCGTTACTTGCTTGAACTGCCACATCGGTAGATTCGTTGTTGTAGAAAGAATCTAAACCACTCAAGTTACCACTTGTAGTGTTGAATGATTGTGTGCCAGCGAATGAAGTCAATGAACCCATACGACGACCAGTTTGACCTGCTGGTAGACCAGAGGCTGTGCCAGTTTGACCAGCATACTTAGTGCCGATTTGGTCGTTACGAACTAATTGTAGTTCTACATCAAACATCAATTCAATCAATTGCTTGACTTCTTGATATGCTTGTGGGTCACCACCAGATTGCATAACAGCGCGAGCAGTGCCGGAAGCGGCAATAACTGTGCTGAAAATCTGTGTGTAGTTACCTAAGTTGTAACGCTGATTGCTTTCTGCTTGTGCAGTAGAAACAGCGGCACCTTCAACCTGTGCTTGAACACCAGGTGTGCGATAAATGTCATCAGTCCACAAAGGTAGTGTGCTGTTAACTTTACGCTTTTTGCTCATACACATATTTAGAACAGGTGTATCATCCTTAACGCGATTGGACACATCTAGGTCCAAATCCTTGACAACGATGTCGCTACCATATGCTGTAGTGCCGTTACCAATTTGACTTGTTGTAATTTCTGCCATTTTAGGCTCCTTAAATTAAATTATTTCCTACCACCACGAATACTCTGTAGTCGTTGAACTAGTAGGTTGTCTGCTGCCTTTTTATCGCCAGCCTTGGCTTGTTCACGAAGTTTCTCAAGATTATCATTTGATCCTTTGCCTGAGTTGCTACTACCTTTACGGTTAGTTAAGGCAGCCATTGAACTGCCTGCACTCTTAGCACTGGGTTTATCTCTATATCTTAGACCATCACGGACTAGGCTTAATAATGCTTCGTCACTGCTGATCAAATCTATATTTGGCACACCAGGTATTATTTCCTGTTTACTGTGTGGCCACAACTTGCTGACCTTATCACGGATTTCATTAAAGACATATTCATTTTTCAATTCTTTGTCTGTAAATGCTTTGCGTGAACTATCTAACCTTTGGCTGACCTGCTGAGCACGAACTTGTCTAAACTGTTCTACCGCAGGCTGGATTTGATTAATCATACCCTGCTGTTGGCGAATGTATTGTTCATTCTGTTTCATACTTGCTTGGATACGGGCTCTTTGACCTGGATCCTGTGTTCTAGCCAATTGTTGCTGAAATGTAGTTTGATAATTCTGTGTTTTCAAAATCTCATCATACGCTGCCTGCAACTTTGGTTGGATGGTAAACTCCATTGCTAATGTTAGACCTTCTTGTCTAGCATAAGTCTCTTTTAGATACTCATCAAACTCTGCCTTTTGAACTTTTAATTCTCGGGCTTCTTCGTGTATTGCTGATCCTTGACCTAGAATACTTGCGGCTTTCTTGGCATCAATGACTACTTCTTTACCGTTCTTCATAAACTTGAACTTAGCGTTCGGGTTAGTTTCTGCGAACTCAATAAAATCAATTAGTTCATCTGCGTTTGAATCATTACTATCAGTGCTTACAGTTTCCTGGGCATCTGCTTCTTGACCGTCGCTGTTGTAATCCTCATCGTTGGTATCACCAACTTCGGCTTCCTCTCGGGGCGCCACAGGGTTAGATGCATCTTCTGCCACATCATCTATACCTGTTGCAGTTTGCTCGGATTGCTGTCTAATTAGATTACGCTGTGTGTTTTCACGCATAGCGGTCATTTTAGCGGCAATACTATCCAAACTTGGGACTGCACTTTGTTCAGTGGCCGCACCAGTATCGGTGTTAGGGCTGATCGTTGTTTCCATTTATTTTCCTTTTAAGTATTGGGCACTTCTGTAGTGTTACCAACACGGTTTTTTAAGTAAACAGCCCTTTTGAGACTGTTTACAAAATTGTCAATGCCCGCTAATTCATTGCTTACTGCAATTCTACGAGCATTGTCGTCGGGCTGATGACTGCGAATGGACGCAAGTTCATCAGCAAGACTGAATTTGAAATGATGAACAAACATTGCTAAATCTCTGTTCTTCAATAATGCTTCAGCAAGACTGCCATAATGTCTAACTTGGTCCTTTTGACCTGTTGTTAGTTTACTAGGTTGACTCATATCAACTGTCAGTCTACTGTTAAAAAAATCTATTGTATTTTCGTCTATCATACTATTCTATTCTGTTTAGTTATTTAGTGTTTAAGAATATACTTTAGGATCGCCGGCAGCCATACTCATAAAGTCTAACTGCGTTTCGGCATCTTCACCAGCAACTTCCATTTGAATTTGTTTTGCTTTAACATCATTCAAATTAGCAACACTGAGTTTCTGTTTGTCATCTGGACTTGGTTCTTTGCCTTGCATTGCTTGTTGTGCTTTTTCAACTAGTCCAGCAACTTCATCATCACTAGGCAAGTAAGTATTGCAATCTTTGACACCAAGCACATACAATGTATCTGCAAATGGCTTTTTAATCTTTTTATACATTTCTGGTGTCATCATACCCTGTGCTAACATACCTTGTATTGCGCTGTATAAATCTTGTTGACACTTTTGAATAATCTGCAAACGACCTAATGCGTTTTCTTCACTTTGCATACCTAAGGCTAGTTCTAAGTGAATTTGTTTTCTATCACAGAAGTCCATATCATCCCAAGAAGCAAAGTCTAAGAACACTGGCTCTTTGTCATCACTGCATTGTTGTGCTAGTTTCTTAACACCATAGTCATCACCATATTGAATCAATGTGCGCCATACCAAGTATAGTGCTTCTTTCAATCCTTCTGCGGCATTGCGAACTGTGTTGTCTTGAATAATTTGATTTGGCGTTAATGCCATTTGTAGTTTGATACCTGAATTACCTGGTGCCATAACTTCTGGATTGAATACATCACTGGGAGTAGTCATACCAACCATAGCCATTGTGTCTTGTTGTATGCGATTCATAGCAACTTCTAAGAACTGTAAATTGCCACTTGGAGGAGGCATTTGGTAAATGTCTTTTGCTGGATCAAACTTTGAATCTAAAATAAAGATAGCACTTTCGCCATCCTGCATCATTTCAAAGTCAACTCTGTCTGGCTTGACACCAATACGGGGAGTTGCTGTTAATAAGCCTAATTGAATCTCAGCACGAGCCGCAGAGGTATTATATTCCTGCATAGGAATAACCGATTCAGCGATACTCATACCATAGAAGTTTCCAGGTAGTGGTTTTGGACACATATTGGCAACTGGAATAAACTCTACTTCACGAGCAGAAATAATATAACTGCCAGAATAAATCAATTCAATTAGTTCTAACTCACCGTCACCATCAATGTCATATTTGTTCCATACAGTTACGATTGAAACTTGTCTTGAATCTGGATCTGCACTTGCGGCACTTGATACTGGAATACCCATAACTGGCACTGAGTCACGAGCGTGAATAGCCAAGTTGTTTAACACTGAACCTGCTTGATAAGCACCATTCATATTGTATTCTGCGTGAACACGAAAGTGTTCAATGTCAATGCCAGGATATAACTCAACTGCTTCTTGAATTGTCATTGGATCATAATAACCACAGAATGGTTGATCCTTCATTTCTGGCACAGTAGGATCACAGATCCAGTAGTGTTGTGCAATAGGATGAAACTTAATGTTGATGTTATAACCAGTTAGTTTATACTTTGCTGAATAGATTGTGTTGCGTTTAATAGCGTCTTGAATAATCTGTTGTTGATTATCCATTTCGTTTAACTTCATATCACCAACAGCAGTAGACATTGAGTCTTGATCAAACTCTTCAGGTGCTTGACGCATTGCGGCATCAGCCAGATCTAACATTGATTCTGCACTCTGGGCTTCTTGTTCACCCAGCAATTGAGTAATCTCTGCCATAGCCTTTTCCATATCAACAGTTAGTTGACGCTTGCCCTGGCGTAGTGTTGTTAGTCCTGAATCTGCGGCCTGTTGTTCATAGGCACGAAGTTGATCCAATGTGCCTTCTGTTTCTACATAACGATTAATTAGTTCACGCACTGGTTTGATCATCATCATACCATTTTTGTGCATATTGGCATCCATAATCCAACGCTCAAGAATAAAGTGCGGATCATTCATTTGGTTAACAACTTTGCTGACCATATTAGTTGCTTGGCGTGCCGCTGTTTCATCTTCTTCTGTGTCAGCAACAAAGTCAAAGTTAATTTCGCCATTGGGCATAAGTCCTTTGGCAATAACTGCTGTGGCATAATCCACAACAGGCTTTACTGATGGGTGAATGTAGTCAATGCCGTTTACGGGTGCAGTTGAGTCTGTGACTGCTAGACATAGATAGTGATAATCACTGGCACGATTTACAGCGTTTTTTGTGCCTAAATAGCGTAGATAACTAGCCATCTTAACATCCATCTGGTTTTTCATACGCACAAAGTTTGCGTTAGTTTTTTTATTTTGATTGATGTCGCTAACTGGGATGTTTTTTATATTCAACATTGAAAGGGAATCCTTTAGTATATCTATTATTTAGCGTTATTTTTAGGGGTGTCTTGTTTTGGCTTTTGTTCTTTGCTATCCTTCTTGCCAAATATCTGATCCCAGTTATCACGGATCTTTTCCGTGTCTTCTCTGCGTCTTGTTGAACCTTTACTCATTGTCTGTTCTTTCTTCTATGTTATAAAACCAATCATCACCCGCAGTCCATTTGCGTGTGCCATCCACAGTCCATAAGTTCTGTGCCGCTTGAAAATCTGGAAACTTAGTTACACTGGGAATTAAACTTTGATCATACCACAAACATCTATTGTTGGGTTGAATAGCAAACTGTCCGTTTTCTAATTTAATAAAATTAAATGATTTATGTTCTTCTGCAACTTCAGTAAAACCTGTGTCCACATCTTGTCCATCTGCACAAAAGTCTACTGTAAACAAATAGTTACCATAATACCATTGCTTGTCTTTGCCTAGAAACTTTACACCTAAATTGCGTAGGCCTATCTTTTCAACGACAGTAAAACGATAGCCCATACAGTCCCAAAGTTGTAGTTGATCAATGGGCAATGTTCCTGTGTGATCTTTCTTCCATACATAAGCGTGTATAGGCAGTTTGTCATATAATGCTCCGTAGTTGGGTAACAGGCTTTCAATGCGAAATACTTGTCCACGCAGTGCTTTAATGCTGACCCATATTGCAGGTTCTAATTCTCCGTGGCCTCGGGTAAAGTTATAAAGAAATTCTCGTTTAACAAAACATTTGACAGCGGGTAATGCTGAAACTATATAACTCAATGAAATTCTCCTGGCATAATAATTTGTGGACGATTCATTTCATCTTTGACTTCTTGTAGATCACAGGCAGCACAATAATATTGTGTGTCTGTGTCATCCATTTCATAGACTGTGTGTGGTGTATTGGCTACCATTGCTGCCGCTTCAAATGCTTGAGCGTGTCGTTCACACAATATCATTGTATTTTGTTCTATAGCACAAATGAATAAACTTGGAGTCATAGTGCGTCCTTTAGTTTTTTAAGTTCTTCGGGTGTTAGAAAACATTCCCAACGAGTATCTAATACACTTTGGCTAAACAATTGGATGTGCCAATTGTTACTGGCTTCTACCCAAGTTTTTCTTAGTCTAAGTTTATAATCTTCTGTGTTGATTATATCAAAATCTTCTTTTGGTGCTCCTGTTGTAAACACCATAAATTGTCCGTGTTTTGTTGCCATTCTATTCTTGTCCTTATTCTGCTGTGAAGGTCTTCTTCCAAGCGGGTTTGTTTGAATCGTCTTTGACGATGTATCTATCACGCTGTGCCATCATACGCTGTTGAGGACTTCTGTTATCCCAAGGCTCGGCAATTCCTTGAAGGCAAGCCAATAAAGCATAGCGAGCACTATCAATACAATCATCTGGGTCACTGAATCTTCCTCGTTCATCTACATAGTAGTTATTTGCTTCACTCAAGAAATGTGTGCAGTTTTCGTTGACCATTAAACTGCCGACCTCCAACATTTGTCGCATTTGATTTATGCCATAACTTTTGTGATTGGTTGTTCTGCCTTGTTGATCTACAGGATTCATAATTGCCTTATCATAGACATTCAATCCGTATTGTTCAAACAATTCACGAATGCTACTTGAACTCATAGTGTATCTGCCAGCAGTGCTTGCGTCAGCAGGAAGAACAATAGGAGTGCCAAACACTTCAGGACGAAGCAAATGATTGACATACTGAGTGGGCACTGCTTCTTCAATACCCTGCACAACAATCTGTCTATGTAAGTAAGCAGTCTTTTCATATGGATCCCAATACATTAAACTAATAACTGTTTTGTCATTGACCAAACCCAAGTCCAGTGCAATAACACGATGTATGTTTGGCATACGCAAGAAATCAATCTCGCCTGTTTTATATGTTGGCCATACACCAAGTTGAAATACAGCACCTTTACCCATAACAGGTTTACCAGCAATACGGGCTTCTCGTTCGTGTGGAAGATAATCTCGTTCTAATTGTCTGCGTGTTTCTTTTAATAAGAATGGTTCACCCCAGGGACTATATTCAGGAACATCATCCCAACTTACTCTAATGTATTCGTAGCCTTCTTCTTTATTCCAGAATTTTGACACAAGTCCGTTGAGTCCTTTGAGCGGTGTAAATGAGCAGAGAACCTTTCCCTGCGTAGTTGCTGTTCTAGTAACAATTTCACTGAAGAAATCATCTGGTGGTTGTTCATCAAAGACTGCGAGATTAAGTTTGAAACCCTGTAGTTGACGAACTTCCTGAGTATAGTTAGCAAAAAGTAGATAACTATTACTGCCACTAATATGCCTAATTTCACAGCCAATGTTATTAGCACCATCATTACGCATAGTGTCAACAACAATGCAATCACGAGGTATAGCACCTGTGCCAAGATTTTCTGTAATTTTAACATCCTGTGTTCCTAATAATTCATTTTGTAATACCAATGCAACCTGACTCCAACCCTCACCTGCTACCATACAGGTTATTGGTGTTGTGAATCTATATCCCTGCCACCAATCTGGATATAAGCCAGTTAAGTGCATAGCAGTTTCATAACAGGTTGATACTGTTTTACCAACACGATTGGCTGCCAATATTCCTCTACGATCCGATGAACCAGTTTTGAAAAAAGTCTTTTGATGTTCAAATGGTCTAAAGTATTTGAGTTGATTGAACTTCATATCTTCAGCAACTTCAATGCTGAGATTCATTAACTGTGACTTCAATGGTCCTGGTATTGTTTTAAGAGCATCAACAGTTAGACTGTGTTCATCTACTGCCCAACGCAATGCTCTAGCCATTAATACTTCATTGCCCAGCATTACATATTCCTTAATTTATTCATTGTTAGTTTAGTGTCAAGATATCTAACAAATCCTTGTAATTCACTGCGTGTTAGTAGGATATATATTTCAGTGTCAGACATACCATCAGCATTGAATTTAAGTGTGAGTTCAAACTCGTCGGGACCAGTCCAAACTCCACTTATATCTATACAACTATCTTCATTGTGTGTTAGATTGAACATCTCTAAGTTTCTCTTTAACAATGTAAATGTGATGTATTGCTGTAGATAAATCACTGAGTTCTTTACTAGACATTTTCCAAGTATCTGGATTATCAATTTCAACACCATCACGCTTGTCTAATCCTGCCTGTAAGCGTTCTGTTAACAAACGAAGTATGTGTTCAATTTGCCCAGGAAACTTTTCTGCAAAAGCAACTCTATGACTGGCATTAATCTTTTGTAAGATCAATGTGTCACTGACTCGGCTTGCTTCTTGTGCGCGATGTATTTCTGCATCACGGGCTGTCATTTAGATAAATCCCAGACATCAGTAACGCCATTGCCACCTAGGCTAATGAATTCTCTGTCAATCCAGGTATCCCATTGGTTACTGGTGTTAACTTTGAAACTCTGCATTAATCCGCGTAGTTTACGACCTTGTGGTGTCAGTGTGCCATCATTACGCACAATAACTTGTTCACCTGTGCGGGGATCAACCCATTTAATAATTTCAGGACGCTCACGACCATACTTGTCTAATTTTACACCGTGTGGGCGTTGTTCAATTGGTCCAACGATTTCATAACTAATTTCGCCTGTTTTGTATTTGCGAAAATATACACTGACTTTCTTGTCTTGCATTCGTGCTTCAAAGTCAGTGTGTGGAATAACATTACTGACAAAGATGTTTTGTAATTGAGTTTGTTCTGGTAAGTGATTGTCGCGTGGGGGAACTGGTTTTAAGTCTTCAACTGGAACTAGTTCTGTTTTGTCAATGTATGGATTGTCTCCACCAACAAACTTAGGATCTACTTCAATACCATTTAATACATCCATAGCAACTTGATATTTTAACTTGTTGGCACGACCTTTTAAGTTTAGGACAATACCAGTTTCATCAAATACAAATCGTTCTAAGTCTTTAGCAGTGGGAAAGTCTGTCATTAGACCATCAATGTCAAAGTCTGCTGAACTAATTGCCTTGGGCGCAATGCCAGCAACTTGTTCTGCTACATCTATAATTTCTTGTTGTGTGGGTTCTTCGTCCCAAGGGCTGGCTACTTCTTGAGTAGCAGGTGGTGATAATTTTTTTGTCATTTCTATTCCTTAATATAAACAAGAGAACTAATGTTCCCTTGCTTACTATGCTATAATGAGACTATTGTCTCACAGTTATTTAGTATGGGCTGGTAGAACCTACTGCACCTGTGCGACTATTTGTAGTTCTTGGTGTGCTCTTAGGTTTAACTGGCTTACCGGGCTTTGGTGGCTTAATCATCTTAGACTCTTTAGCCTTTTCTGTTTTCTTTTTAGCCTTGGGTAAATTGAATTTTGTATATGTTGACATATTAGTAGCCTGTGAATCCGCCGCCACCAAACATTGATCCATTGCTGGGGTTGGTATTGAAAGCAGAGCCTTCTAATTCATCATAGTCACTGGTCAATGGATTTGGATTGCCAAAATTGCCTGGTTGTTGTCCTGCTGGACCATATGGATCCATATATGGCGCTGTCATATTCATTGAATCTGGTTGTGCTGGACTAGGTTGTCCAGTAAATGGATTGATCCAAGGATCGCCACCGACTTGATAACCGTTGCCACCAAACTGTCCACCCATATATGGCAGCGTTGGTTCTCCCATTGGAGATTGTCCTGGAATACCGAATGCAGTTGTCAACGGCCCAGGAGGATCACGACCAATACTGACAGGGTTATTCATACCACCTATAAACGGATCAGGTTGTCCTGTGCTATAATCCATAATTTTACCATACTGTTGTTCATATTGTGATTTCAATCCGCCTGGTCCAAATAAAGTAGCATTAGGATTTTGTTGCATACCTTGATTAAAGAATTGACCAAAGTCCATTCCAGTTGAATTTTGTTGCATTCCTGGTTGTCCAGGATTAGGCTCGGGATTGAAAGGCTGTGGTGGAGGTGTTGTTGGCTGTGTCGCACCTAACATTGGTTTTCTCATTTGTGCGCCTGGTGGTAAATCTGGTCTAGGTTGAGGAGACATAGCCTGCTGTAACAAATTAGGTTGTTGTGCCAAAGGATTAATCTTTGGCTGTGCAGGTTTAGAATAATTCTTAAATGGCTGATTTGCTTGACGCTGTGCCAATGTAGTTGTATTTGGTCTTGCAGGTGCAACTGGTTTAGGCACAGGCATCTTAGGTGCTAACTTGGCTGCAGGCTTTGGCGCTGGCCTTGTTGGACTGACCTTACCTTGACGATTGACAATACTTCCAATATTGCCCAGCCCTTTGCTTCTTGGAGTTATTGCCATCGTTGTTCCTTATTTCTTTGGTGATTTGTATTTTGCGGGTAACTTGCTGCCGTTAGCAGTTGAATTAGCCTTAGGTCCTGTATTAGTATTACTACTAACACTTTCTAATGCTGGATTAGTTACACCTGCTTGACCGCGTCCACGCATTTCAAGTGCGTCTGTGACCATTTTAGCCAATACACTTTTCTCACCTGAACTTGCTGTCTTTTCTGCTACATAAGTTTCACGCTTGCTCATAGTGCCTGCGTTGCCAGTTGTAGGACCACGCTTTTGGTTTATGGCTTTGTTACCCATTGGGTTTGTTGATTTCATATTATGCATTTTATTTTCCTTTTATCCTGCTAGAACCACTGGTGTAACAAACACAGGGCTTGATGCGGCTGCTATTGCGGCAACATAAATTGTTGCTGGAGTATCGCTGGGGTTTTCAACTTGAACAATAACTTCAGCATAGGCTGGAATTGGGCAACTGCCTGCCAGCACGCCGTCACCTGTTGGGATAACTGCTGTTTGTGTTGTTAGGCCTGTAGAGAAGAAAACATTCTCACTAGCACTACCATTGGTAATTTTTAAGTAGAATGGACCACCTTTACCACTGAAACTAAAACCTGCTTCTGTGGTCGTGATGTTGATTTCACTGCTGGTGCTAGTGGCAGTTAATTTGTGTGTTAGTCCTGTGACTTGATATGCTTGAACTGTCATTATCGTTGATTCCCTTTAGTTGGACCGCGACCGTAGTCAAAACTCGTTTTGCCAGTTTTTGGCATTTCTTTAGTTCCACCTGGTGTGCGAACTTGTGGGCCACGGTTGATGTTGTCACGGATGCTACCTTGTGCTGGTAATGCAGGAACACGAGCGGCATCTGGATATGTGCTGTCGTCATCACTTTGATTACCAACTGTGGGACCACGACCTTTGTTGATCAATGCGTCGCTGTTGGTTTTCATATGTTGATTACCGCTATACTTGCCTGTGCCGCGGCTGAAACCAGGTGCAGTTGCACCAGTTGCTGGATTTACTTTTTCAAACTTCATTTTGATTTTCCTTTGTTTAGCCTCTTAACGGCATAGTATTATTTATGCTGATTTTATTCAGCATCATCCTCTTCTGGATTGATCTGTTGATTAATACCAGTTAACTTACTCAATGCTTCTGCAAATGCTAGTTGTTTAGTAGCCACTGCTTCTGCACTGTCTGTGACTTCAATCTTGGCCAATGTATTCATAACTTTATTCAATATTAAGGTATGATACTTGAGCGTAGTTACTTTATCACCTTCATTTCGTGCTGACAAGAAGTCTTCTACTAATAATTCTTCATAATCTCTGCCGCCTGTTTGAACATCTAATGCGTCTAATAAACTTTTGATACTGACCTGATCTCTGCTACCCTTTTTGCGGCCTGCACCAGCACGATAGCCACCACGCTGTCCTTTGTAGGGACTTTGTTCAGTGCCTAACAGTTCTTTTTCCTGTTCTAATATTTCTGTTCTATTCATAATGTTGTTTTGGAGTTTACTCCAGAGTTGATCTAATCATCCAAATGTGTTTGGCGATTGCTAATACACGATCCTGTGCATAGTTGGCAATTTCTTCGTGACCTTCTTCAGTGGCCACTGTCATAAGTTCTTCATAACAGCCTTTTAGTATTTCTAAGTCATCAAATACCGCAGATAACAATTCAATGCTGTCACCTTCAATGGCTGTGTTTGGTATTTCACTGTCTAGAATAACATCATTGATATCTGCAGGCACTAGTTCTTGTAGTGTTCTAATTAGTTCACCAATAACATCAATTTGATTTTGTAAATCTTCGTAGGTCTTTTGCAGTAACTTGTGGTCACTGGCAAAATTACGCCCTGTAATGTTTAGGTGTGCTATGTGACTTCTAAAGTAAGCCACGAAGTTGTCATTAAAGACTTTTGTTAGTTGTTCTACTGTTGTCATATTATCTCGTTATTGTTGGTGGCATTCTACGACGGCGTTCTAACTCCGCTTGTTCATTTGAATTCAATTCTCCTGAATACAATGCACTGCCAGCAATGTTGGCACCGCGTAATAATGGAGCGGCTTTAGATAATGCTTGTCCAGCCATTTCACCTGCTTGTCCCATTACTGGTATAATTCTTTGTGCTGCCAGTTGTCTTACTTTATCTGCCATTGACTGTCTAGCAGTTTGTTGAACAGTCTGTTGTGCCACTGCTGGTGCGCTTGCTGGCGCTGCCTGTGGAACAACTGGTCCTGACACTGGTGCTTGATAAGGTTGTGTGGGCATTGCTGTGCCTGGACCAAAATTAGCAGGACCTGGACGAGCCATCTGTGGATTCATCTTCATTGCGGCTCGTTGAGCAATACCTTGTTCACTGGCCATCTTAGCATCAGCAAGTGCCTTGGCTGCTTGAGCACTGGCATTCCACGCACCATATAGTTTACTACCACCAACGGCTGCGGCTGCGGCGCCAGCGGCTGGTAATACATAAGGTGCCGCTGCCAATCCTGCAGTGGTTGCCACTGAGGCTGCACTTGTTCCAGGCTCTTGAATAACTGTTGTAGGAGCAGGTAAGTCATCAATGCTTATTGTAGTAGGTTCTTTTTTCTGTCCACTCTGTTGTTGAAGATAAGCATCTATCTCCTCATCTGTATAACCTTCTGCCTTGGCTGCTTCACGATTAAATGCCATTTTTATTCCTTAATTATTAAAACTGCCTAATGGCTTACGGCCTGCTTTCTTAGCAAACGCTTCTGCTTGTGGAGTTACATAATTCCAACTGCGTGTTTCACTGTTCCATTCAGGCACTGGTAACAATTTGAAAGCATCAACAACAGCACCTGGGTTAGTGGCCTTACCATTCTTGTCTATAGGATTGTATTTGGCAATGTAAGCGGCACGAGCCGCATAAATGTTGTCATACTCTTTGTCCAATCTAGACTTTTCAGCATTCCAAGCAGTGTTGAACTCTGTGGTTGATTGAATCTGTGGATTCTTTGCTCTAAAGTCTGCACGAGCCTGTGCTTGATCTTTCATAAACTGGTCTTTAGTCAACAAACTCAAGCCTGAATACAATGGCTGGCGTGTGATATCCACATTGGCATCTCTGTTGGCTTTCTGTTCTGCATCACTGACAGCACCTGGACCAGCATTTGCTCTCAATGTCAACGGAGCAATTTGATTGTTCAAACCAATCTGGCGATACAATACTGCTTTTTGTCTATCATTTAAGTTTAATGCCGCAACACGAGTTGATAGGTCTGCTTGATCTTTGAACTGTCCTGTAATTAAGTCACGCAAGATGTTGCCAACTTCACCGCCACTGCTGCCTTGTAGCAAACTGGCAATTTCAGGATTGTTTAGAATACCATCTGGACCTTGAATCTGTTCCTTACGAACACGACTGATAGTTTGACTTGATTCTGCTTTTGGTATTAGTTCTTCATTTTCAAACTTAACTAATGCGGCACTTTGTGCTTCATTTACTTTACCCTGTCTTTGAACTGCTGCCGGAGTCATTGCTGGCTGTGCGGCTGCTGGAGCACCTGGTTGTCCTGCTGGAGCACCTGCCTGTGGTTTCATTAACAACTGTCCACTAGTTTGATCTACTACCAATGGCAGTCCTTGTGGATCACGACCAGCAATAGCGTAGTTAGTGCCATTCATAGCATTAAACTCTGCCAATGTAGCGGCACCTTTGCTTGCGGCAGCAATAGCAGGCTCATAAGCAAGACTAATCTTCTTAGCGGCTTCTGCTTTGGCAGCGGCTGTGCCAATACTTTGAACTTCAAGATCCTTAGGATTACCTTTGAATGGTTGTCCGCCTTGAATGTTAATTAGTGCTGACTTACCACTGCTGTCAACACCACTGCGATAACGCTGACCTGTTTTATTATCAACATAAACTTCGGCACTAACACTGGCGCCTTTGCCTAGAGCACCAACAGCAGATGAATTATATACGGCAATCTCTTTGGCTGTCAATGGCTGTCCTGTAACAGCACTGATACCATCAATGGCTTTACCATTGTCAGCAACTTTGACAATAACCGGTTGTCCATCAATAGTGTCTGCTTTATCAATACCAATACCTAACTTGTATTTTTCTTCATTGGCTAAATCTTTTAATCCAAAGGCAGCAAACAGCATACCTTTTAGTCTACTGCCTTCGCCTCTGCGTTCACGCAATAGTCTAGCAATTTTGTTTTCATCTAATTCAGCAATTTCTTTTTGTGCCTTGGCTTCTTGACGCTGTTCAATGATTAAATCTGCGGCACGGTTACGGCTGCGATCTTTTAACCAATCAGGAACTGTGCTGTCTTTACTTAGATTAAGCAATGCTGAAGGATCATCTTGCACTTCTTGATAGTTAGTTAGATTGCGATCCAAGTCTGCCTGACTTTGACTGAACACTGGAGTGCCAAACTCATCAAAACTGTTTGGTGTTGGTGTTGTTTGTTGTGAATTTGCCAACTGTCTTAGTTGTTGACTTAATGTGTTTGCTTGTTGATCTGCTTGTTCAGGACTTACTGGTCCCATTTGAGGTTGTTGTGCTTGTGCCTGTGCCTGTGGTTGAGCGGCAGCACCTGAACTAGCACTTGGCGCACCTGCAAAGCGACCTTGTGCAATTTGTTTTAATCTTTCAGCACCGCCATTGGCAGCCGCAGCCTGTTCACTGACCTGTCCTGTTTTTAAGAACTTGGCAGCACCATCAGGACCTAACAAATGACTAAGTTGTAATGCGCCTGGTGTAGCATCAATGCCTAACTGTGTAAGTCTGGCTTGATTGCGTCCTACTAGTGTATTATATCCACGGTCGTGTTCTTCTTGTGTCCATTCAGTAATAGGTTTGGCTAGTGTAGGATCTTGTTTGGCAATGTCTTTGTAAGCGGCTTCTGTGATACCATATGGACCAAATGCTGAACTTTGTCTCCGACCCTGTGCATCTGGTTGAAAGTGATAACCAATATCTCTGCGTCCGCCACTTTCTTGTTGTCTAGTGTAAGCGGCTTGATCTGCGCTTACTGGAGCGGCAACTGGTGCCACAGCCTGTTTATATTCTGCCTGTTGTCTTTGTAGTTCAGGAGGTATTTCTTGCTTGGTAACAACTTCTTGAGTGCCATCACCGTAAGTTTTGATTTCCTGTGTTTGAACAGCCGTATCAGCAAGTTCCTGCTGTTCTCTGGCTCTTCGTTCTTCTTCAGTTTCATATTCGCCAATCACATTGCCGAACTCATCATATTGGTATGCCATCTATTATTCCTTAAATTAACTCAGGCAACTTAGTATAATCTACTTGATAGTATCCTGAACTATGAACACGAACAGCATCAGCATATTTTGTGTTTAATAAATCTTGTGCCATTGCGCCTCGTTGTGGAGTCTTGTCCCATACATAGTTATATGTATAGACCTTAATTCCATCTACTGTATCACAGTGAGTAATATTTTCTTTTAATCTTGAATCACTAAAGATGAATGGTAAAGTAGATCCAATAATGCTAGACCAGTCTGCACCAGTTTGTGTAGAACTACCTTGAGCACCTGGGTATGGTGGAGTATAGAAACTTGCTGGAACTGTTTGTTGTTTCAATCCTAGATATTTTCCAAAGCGATCCGTTGGAGCGTATGCTGCCGCCTGTTTGGCCTGTGCCGCTGCCAATGCGCGATCCATACCGCCATAACCAATTTGAGCAAGTTGATTACCAACAGTGGCTCTTCTATTGGCCACATCTGATTGAACCTGTGCGGCAGTGTTAGCCATCAAACTTTGATTCTGTGCTGCCAATTTACGATCCGCTAGTGCTTGTCGTGCTGAACCTAAATTACCACTACCACCAAAATTCATTCTTTGATTAGTAATGTTTTGTTGATACTGTGCCTGTGCCGGAGCAAGTGCTCGCATAACTTGATTGGCTTCATATCCTGGATCAAATAAACTTTGTAGGCCTGTTACACCTGTGCGTAATGCTGACTCGCCTACACCACCTGTTGTTTCTTGAACCTGTCCTGCTATACCAGCAACATTTTGTTCTGCTTTAAGTTCACCTGGACGATTGTAATCATACATAGTATCAAGTTGTCCCATACCTTTTTCAAAGTATGGCATAGCCCTGTTAGTTCTAAACTTTTGGCTGGCTTCCATATCAGCAAGTTGACTTGCTGGAATATCAACTGTTTTTGTGGTAGTTGGTCCACCGAATAGATCATCAAAAAAACTCATATGTTTTCCTCGTTTGTATTATTTAGCATTTTAACCACCACCCTGATTCTGTTGACTCATCAATGCGTATTCGTATTGACTCTTAATAGCATTGATAGTTGCTTGGTCACCATTGGCCATTGCTATTGCCAATGACTGTGCTAACACTGGTCCTAACACTGAACTCACTTGTTGAACTTCTGCATTAGTCATATCATATCTTGTTGTTGGTGCTACTGGTCCTGCAACTGCGGTATTACCAGAACTGACATTTACTTGTCCAACTGGAGTTTGTAACAATGCTGGATTGTATGCTTGAACTCTTGTTGCTGGTGTAAACTGTTCTGGAGTATAGCGTCCTGCTACAATATCTTCATAGTCTTTGGCACTTAATGGAGCCGCAACGCCTTGAATACCAAATGGTGTTTCAGGTGCTGCCACAGCATTGTAACTGGCAGCATCAAATGCTGGTCCACTTTGGAATCCACGATCACCCCAGAAGTATTTGCTTTGTGCATCATTGGTAGTGTTGTAGAACGGTGTAGTTTCAATCAATCCTGGATTCAATCCCAGTCCATTAGTCACTGGCGGTAATGGTGGTGGAGGAGGAACAACCACAGGAGGCTGTGGAGGTTTGGGTGGAGGTAATACCACAGGAGGAACTATCACTGTAGGAGGTGTTACTGGAGGCACTGGAGGAGGCACTGGAGGCGTTGGTGGTGCTGTTATAACTACTTCTGGAACTACTGGAGGTGGCGTTACTGGAGGCGTTGGTGGTGCTGTTATAACTACTTCTGGAACAACTGGCTTTACTGGCTTGTCAGCAACTATCTCTACTGTTGGGATTGTGTCATCTTTGGGCTTAACTACTTTGTCGCCAACTACTTCCACAGTGGGCACAACTGGCTTAACTGGTTTATCACCAACTACTTCTACAGTAGGCACAGTTTCGTCTTTGGGTTTAACTACTTTGTCACCAACTACTTCTACTGTGGGCACTGTGGGCACAACTGGCACAACAGGTGCTACTGCGGGTGTAGTTACATCATCTGTCTTTGTTACTTTATCACTGGTAATTTTTACTTCAGGAACTGGTGTTCCTATATTACTATTCAACTGTGTAGTCACAGCGGCTAACACATTTGGATCTATCATTGTAGGAACTACTGGTGCTGTTACTGCTGGTGCGGCAGTGCCTGTTACATTAACAGTTTCTATTCCTGGAGTTACTGGTGCAACTGCGCCTGTGCCTCCACTGTTGTTTAAGAAATCACTGATCTGCGTATTACTCAAACCCTGTGCTTTCAAACTATCAATAATGCTGTTATCAGCCAGGTCACTAAAGTCAATGCCTGCTCCTGGTATAGCATCTACTGGAGGTGTCCATCCTAAGTCTGCGGCACTGGCATTCTCTAAGAATTGACTAATCTGTGCGTTGCTTAATCCTTGTGCTTTCAAACTATCAATGACACCTGTCTCTGCCAAGTCGGCAAAGTTAACAGTTGATCCATCTATGGCACCGCCAAACAGACTGTCACCAGCACCTGGTGTTGCTGATCCAGCACCTTGAAAGTATCCGCCAATGGCTCCGCCAGCACCACCTAGTAATGCTCCTTTAAGAACATCACCACCTTGAGCACCTGTTAATGCTCCACTGATGATAGCGTTACCCAATGCGTTTGTTGCCACTGCACCTGCGCCTGCGCCTAATAATGCGTTGCCCAATAAGCCGCCTGCGCCTGTGGCAGCCAATGCTAGTTGAACTATGGGCATCCAGGATCCTGCATCACTGCTACTCTGTCCTGATGTGTAGAAATAAGGATTTCCTTTTTCATCAAACTGAACACGATAACCTGTGTTACCTTTACCAGCATAAGTGCCACCAAAGGCATCTCCTGTCTGTCTTTCACCATAGGTATTACCCACAGTTTGTCCTGTGAGTTTGTTACCAAATGTTTCTACAGTCTGTGTGCCTGTTTGTGTTTGATTACCATTCTCATCATAACTGTATACAGGTTCTTCTTTGGTTATCTTGCCGAACTGACTGATGTCTGTAATGCCAATGTCACTGAGAATCTTTGCCATATCTGCGGCATTCTTTTCTGCACTTCCAAATCCTTCACCTGTCCATTTACTAGTTGTGCCCTGTGCTAGGATCTGGTCTACTAAACTCTTTGGCTGTGCTACTGGTGTTACTGTAGGTGCTACTGGGGCTGCTGGTGCTACTGGTGCAGTATACATTGGCTGTGGTGGAGGCTGAGGTGCTGGTGGTTGTTCAGGAGGTAAACTCAATGCCTCGGGTATTGGTGCAGGAGGAGGTGTAGCATCTACTCTTGTCTGTGGTTGTGGCGAACTTGAGAAATAATCTAACTCACCAAAGTTGCCTACATTACTGCCAAAGTCATTGGTATCTTCTAATACTCTACCGCCACCTCTACGAAAGTTGTATATTGGCTGTTCAGTTTCAGGTTCAGGATAAACTGGTGTAGGTTCAACGGGTGCTGGTGGAGCATATGATATTGGCTCTGGTGGAGGTTCTACCGGAGTATATGATATTGGCTCTGGTGCTGGTGCAGGTTCTTGATAGTATGGCGTTACATTTGCTTGACTAAAGTAATTATTAATCGTGCCACTGTCATAGCCTGTTGCTCTTGATAAGTCATCTAGACTTACTCCATACTGCTCGGCCGCTGCCGCAATGGCTGCTGGGTTTCCAATGTTTGCTTGAACATAGGCTTGAATGTCTGCGTCGCTTACTGCCATATTCTATTTTCCTTTAATCTTATATTTACTCTTTAATAACCTGTGCTGTTAGACTTCTATAGTCAAATGTTGCGCCTAGCACGATTGTTTCATTAGTTGAATCATAATAACTTGTATCCAAAAAGTAAACATAACTTCCTGGTTGGGGTTTGTCTTTGACTGCTGTGAATATTGTTTCATATGTTAATGTATCATTACCTGAAAAACTACCCACAGAGTTTACAGTCAACACTAGGTCATCTGCTGGAGTTGCTCCACCTAGATCAGTGCCTGGTATAGTTATTGTGTCTCCCACAATCCAACCATAACCACCATTGACAATAGTTATGGTAGTGTTGGTTGTATCATATACACCTGCGGCACTGGCATTAATTGCTATGGTGACTACTAATCCTGCACCAGAGGCTGATAATGTCAATGGATATGTATATGGATAAGTTGTCACAGGCTTACTACCACTGGTAATAGTTAAACCTAAACAACTGTTAGTTGTTGTAGGTATTGTTGCTGTATACTGTTGATAAGCCACTGTGGCATCATATTCAAATCTATCTGCAAATATCAGATAACGATTGATGGCTGCGGTATATGTCAATGTTGAGGGATTGATGGCAGCATATTGAATAGTATTCTTTAACTGTGCTGATATAACAGCGTTGTCAAAACCTCCGGCTAGAACAGCAATGCCAAAACAGTCTGTGTTCAAATATTTGAATGTGCCCGTTACTCCAGCGTTCTGCGATATTGTTCCACCAGTGCCTGATCCTAGGTTAGGCAACGGTGTTTTTATTTTAACTATGACATAGGTTGTAGTAGTTTCTACTACGCTGTCATATGTTGTGTTATACTGTGATATCGTAGTGCCGGCAACTGTTAATGTTTGTCCAAGTGCAAAGTATGGCACAGCGCCAGGCGTAGTAAATGTGAATTTAAGTGTATAACCATCTAACCAATCTACAGCGGATAATGATTCTGTAGCGTATAAAACTGCCACTGTAGCAGTGAATGGCGCTACTAGGTTTCCAGTTTGTTGTGCAGTTGTGCTGAATACAGCACCTTGAACACTTTGTCCAAGACCCTGTGTGCCACTGAGCAAATAATTGATGGCATCAGACTGCCCAGAGTTGTCGCCTTGTTCTACTGGATACTTAGACATTATCTATCATCCTCAACCTGCGTGAACTGCCAAGTTTCTGCACTACACATCCAAACATTTGTTGTGCTGGCACTTTCTGTGGTTATTGAATTAACACGAAAAGCATTTTGATTAAACTGACACCAAGGATTGTCTGTGTCTAGATTCATTGTAATGGCAATTTGACTTGCTGGTAAACTGCCCACTGAATTAGCACCTTCCAATGTTAGATCAATTGTTCCTGTGCTTGGTATGATAACAATTTCATCACTGTCCGTAAATGGTTCAGCACCAATGTTAACTACTTCTGGAAGTATGCGATGAACCATAAGTTTACCACTGTAGTCTTTTAACAGTTTGATATTGTCTCTGCGTAGTCTACTTACAATTAAGCCTGTAGGATTATAATCATTGAGCACAAATGCATAACCAACATCCTTCATAACAATCTTTGAATCCTCTGTGCCCTGTGCGTAAACGATAGTTCTTGATCCAAAGTTTGCTGTCCATACATTAGGCGTAGTTTCTGTGTAGATAGGACTTTCACAGGCAAAGGTAGCATTGGTAACTTCCCTGGGAGCATTCCATACATCTAAGTCATAACGATAACTTAACATACTGTCTGGAATGCCATCATCAACTATCTTATTTTTACTGGGATAGTATATTTCAATTTGATTCTTTTGTGTGTTTACCTGCATATGAATACGATCATAGTATGCAGGATTGACTTGATCATAGAACCAATTCTTAACTCGTTGATTACCTATACCAGTAAACTCATTGCCATTGAACACCCATATGTCACGAGCATCAATACCATAGATCATTTTGTCTGTGTTGACAAAGCAATTACTGCTTAACAATCCTCTGCCAGTGGTAAACAATCTATTACCTAGAATAGGAACATCTGTGGTTGTATAGTTTAATGGATTGAACACAACTGTGTCCCAATAACTTGATACAAACAATTGACCACCACTGGGGAAAGCATCAAGTGCTGGTCCACGCAAAGGTATCTCAAGTTGGTTGGCCACATTAAAGTCTGTGGGTTCCCAGGTCAGTGGTGCTTGACTTAATCCAAAGTTCTGGCTCCATTGCACAGTTACAGGATAAGTTTCTGTTTCATTGTCTAAGTTTATTGCTGTTAGATTACCTGCTACTAATATTGATCCAACATTGGGTGTAGCATACAATCTAAGAAACTGTGCTGTATATGATTTCCAGTCTGGGTTATAGTTCCATACATACAATGGTGCTACACTACCTTTATTGAATCCAGGATAGGCTGGTAAGAATCCTGTGAATGAATATTGTAGACCATATAGACTACAAGTAGTTACAGTATATGTTCCATCATAGTTACCATTAACACCACTGACTACAATTCTATCTCCAGCACCATAGGGCACAGTTTCATATGGACTGCCATTTATTGCAAACGGAGTAGTCAATGTATAACTTGCGCTGACTACCCATTGACTGCCTGAACCTGTGCCG
>Ga0181344_1000136_pt1 | contig 30205 bp, 29 predicted proteins | sample Su13VDMLBDD_FD_130098 | JGI IMG/M metagenome (GOLD analysis project Ga0181344, IMG submission 130098) | Freshwater viral communities from Lake Michigan, USA - Su13.VD.MLB.D.D | ecosystem: Environmental > Aquatic > Freshwater > Lake | place: USA: Michigan | collected 2013-07-15
AACTGATCCCCCGGCTGGGCCGCGCCCGCCCCCTGGCCGAACGCAGCCTGGGACACCCGGACGCCGGCGCCGTCTCGCTGGCGCTCTGCGCAAGGGTCGCAGCCAAAGCCCTCGCGGAATAAGAAAAAAGGGGGGGCGTTCCAGCGCCCCCCTGTCCAAACCGGCAACTGCATCCCGCCCGAAAAACCTGGATCCGATGCAAAATGCTGTATACAGAATGTTACATAGAGGATGGAGAATCGGGAAATGCGCATAGCCTTGGCAATCGGTGACGCCGGTGGCGTCGGCCCGGAACTTGCGGCAAAGCTGCTGGCCGATCCCGCGATGGCGGACAAGGATGTCGTCGTGGTGGGCGATGCGAGCGTGCTGAAGATGGGCGCGGACCATGCCGGCGTGACGCTGGATCTGCCGGTGGTGTCCGCGGACCAGGCAGGCAGCCTGCCCCCGGGCCACGTTCTGGTCGATCTGGGCAACATCCCGGCGGGCACCGTGACGCTGGGCCGGTCAAGCCCGGAAGCCGGGGCCGCGTCCTTGCAGAACTTCGCCGCCGTGCTGCGGCTGGCCCGCGCGGGCATTGCCGACGCGGTGATGTTCACGCCCTTCAACAAGCATTCCATGCGCCTGGCGCGTCCGGCCTATGTGGACGAGATCGGCTTCATCGACCGCGTGCTGGACACCGACCGTTCGGGCCGCGAATTCAACGTCCTGGAAGAGGTCTGGAACGCCCGCGTCACCTCGCACATCCCGTTGAGCGAGGTCGCATCCCGCATGAGCGTCGAGCGGATCCTGGCCAGCCTGCGCCTGACGCACGAGACGATGACCGGCGCGGGCAAGCCCAATCCCCGGATCGGCGTGGCGGCCCTGAACCCCCATGCGGGCGATGGCCGCAACTTCGGGACCGAGGATGACGACATCATCGCCCCCGCCGTGGCCGCGGGCGTGGCCGAGGGCATCGACGCCAAGGGTCCGATCCCGTCCGACACCGTTTTCGTGCGCGCCATCCGCGGCGAATTCGACGCGGTGCTGACCATGTATCACGACCAGGGCCAGATCGCGATGAAGCTGATGGGCTTTGATCGCGGCGTGACGCTGATCGCGGGCTACGGCTTTCCCATCGTCACTCCGGCCCATGGCACCGCCTTCGACATCGCGGGCAAGGGCAAGGCCGACGGGGGCGCCACGCTGCAAGCCGCCCTGCTGGGCGCGCGCCTGGCCGCGCTGAACCCCGCCCGCGACCGCCGGACGCTGCCCGCCGACTGGGCGACCTCTGGCGTCGGGGGGGCGGCGGCGCTGGTCGCCGAATAGCACCGTTTTCCCGGTCCCTAGCCGGGGGCCGGTTCATCCCGGAGGAGGAAAAATCCATGACCAAGACCAAGACCGGCCTTCTGGCTGCGACCGCGCTGATGCTGGCCGCGCCCGCCTTTGCCGAATGGGCGCCGACGCGGCCCGTCGAATTCGTCGTCGCATCCGGCGCGGGCGGCGGCACCGACAACTTCGCCCGCACCATTCAGGCCGTGCTGACCCGCGACGGCATCGTGGAACGCCCCATTGTGGTGCTGAACAAGGGCGCGGGCTCGGGGGCCGAGGCGTTTCTTTATGCCCGCCAGAACGAAGGCGACCCGCACAAGCTGATCTTCGGGACCAACAACGTTTATCTGCTGCCCCATGTCGCCAAGCTGGCCTACACGGTCGAGGACTTGCAGCCGGTCGCGGCGCTGGCGTTGGACGAATTCCTGATCTGGGTCAAGGCCGACAGCCCCTACCAGACCGCCATGGACCTGGTGAACGCGGCCAAGGAAGCCCCCGGCACCATTCCCTTTGGCGGCAGCCAGTCCAAGGACACCGATGAAACCCTGGTCGCGCTGATCGAGCAGACCACCGGCGCGGACTTCAAGTACGTCCCCTTCAACGGCGGCGGCGAGGTCGGCGTGCAGCTGGCCGGCGGCCATGTCGCGGCGAACGTGAACAACCCCAACGAGAACGCGGGCCAGTGGCAGGCCGGCGCGGTCCGCCCGCTGTGCGTCTTCGCCCCGCAGCGCATGGCCGAAAGCGCGCCGGTCAGCGGCGACATGGGCTGGCACGACATCCCGACCTGCAAGGAGCAGGGCCTGGACATCGAAAGCTACCAGATGCCGCGCACCGTCTGGCTGCCCGCCGGCACCGATCCCGAGGTTCTGGCCTATTACCAGGACGCGCTGCAAAAGGTCGCCGACAGCCAGGACTGGAAGGACTACCTTGCCAAGACCTCGCAATCGGCATCCTTCCTGACCGGCGAGGAGCTGGCCAAGTTCATCGAGACCAGCGAAGCCAATGCCGTCAAGGTCTTCGAGGCCGAGGGCTGGACCGCCCAGTAAGACGCCGATCGGTCTGCGCCGGGTTCCGGCGCAGGCCATGACCACAAGGGGAGGGGGACCATGACCGTCAAAGTCTTTCATGCCGAACTGGGCACCGCCATCGCCACGGGGGCTCTTGGCCTTGCGGGGGCGGTCGGCGCGACCGAACTTGGCTATGGATGGGAGGAAAGCGGCCCGCAGCCCGGCTATTTTCCCTTCTATGTCGGCCTGATCCTGATCGGCGCCAGCCTGTGGAACGGGGTCGCGGCCTTTGTCCGCCACCGCCAGGCGCAAGCCCACCTTGCCGGCGGCGGCGACGCCGAGGAACCGTTCCTGGACGGCGAACGCGCCCGCCGCCTGGGCGTCTTTCTGGCCGCCCTGCTGGCCTTCGTGGTCCTGACCCTGACCCTGGGCATCTATGTCGGCTCGATTCTGTACATCACCTGGAGCGCGTGGCGGCAGGGCGGATACCGCCTGCCCCTGGCGCTTGGCGTGGGCGCGGGCTTTGCCGTCGCGCTGTATCTGATCTTCGAGGCGATCTTCAAGATTCCGCTGCTGAAGGGGCCGATCGAGCCGCTTCTGGGCATCTACTGAGGGGCGGGCACATGGCAAACTTCGATCTTCTGATGCACGGCTTCGGCATCGCCGTCACGCCGATGCACCTGATGCTGATGGTGGGCGGCGTCTTGATGGGCCTGATCGTGGGCGTCCTGCCCGGCCTCGGCGCGCCGAACGGCGTGTCCTTGCTGATCCCGCTGACCTTCGCGCTGGACCCGACCTCGGCCATCATCCTCTTGTCGTCGATGTACTGGGGGGCGCTGTTCGGCGGTTCCACCACCTCGATCCTGTTCAACATCCCGGGCGAGCCGTCGTCGGTGGCAACCACCTTCGACGGCTATCCCCTGGCGCGGTCCGGGCAATCGACGCGGGCGCTGACGCTGGCGTTCATGTCGGCGGGCTTCGGCGCGCTGCTGGGCGTGATCGTGATCACGCTGCTGGCCGGATGGGCGTCGAACTTCGCGCTGAAATTCGGCGCGCCCGAATATTTCGCCGTCTATTTCCTGGCCTTCGCCGCCTTTATCGGCATGGGCAGCGCGGCGCCCATGAAGACGCTGGTGTCGCTGACGGCAGGGCTGCTGCTGGCGTCCGTCGGCATGGACAGCGTGACCGGGGCCATCCGCCTGACCTTCGGGTTCGAGGATCTGCTGGGCGGCATCAGCTTCCTGGTGGTCGTGATCGGCCTGTTCGGCATCGGCGAGCTGCTGTCCACCGTGCAGGAAGGCCTGCGCTTCCGGGGCGTGGCGTCCAGGATCGACCTGCGCGACGTGTTCAAGACCATCGCGGAACTGCCGCGCTACTGGGCGACCTATATCCGGTCGGGCCTGATCGGCATCTGGATGGGCATCACGCCGGGCGGCCCGACGGCGGCGTCCTTCATGAGCTATGGCATCGCCCGGTCGTCGTCGCGCAAGGGCGCCGCCTTCGGCACCGGCCGCCCGGAAGGCATCGTCGCGCCCGAGACCGCCGACCACAGCGCGGGAAGCTGCGCCATGCTGCCGATGCTGGCGCTTGGCGTGCCGTCCTCGGCCACCGCCGCCGTGATGATGGGCGGGCTGATGATCTGGGGCCTGACGCCGGGACCGATGCTGTTCCAGACGCAGCCCGATTTCGTCTGGGGCTTGATCGCCAGCATGTACGTGTCCAACATCGTGGGCGTGGTGCTGGTGCTGGCCACCGTGCCGATGTTCGCGGCCCTGCTGCGCATCCCCTTCACCATCATCGGCCCGATGATCGTGGCGATCTGCTTCGTGGGCGCCTATACGGTGTCCAACGCCACCTTCGACCTGTGGCTGGTGCTGCTGTTCGGCCTGGTCGGATACCTGTTCAGCCGCCTGGATTATCCGCTGGCCCCGCTGGTCCTGGCGATGGTGCTGGGCCACAAGGCGGAAAACGCCTTTCACCAGTCCATGGTCCTGTCGGACGGGTCGCTGGGGATCTTCTTCTCGAACCCGCTGGTCAGCGGCATCATGGCGATCGGCATCGCGCTTCTGGTGCTGCCAAAGCTGGCCTCGCTGGGATCGCGCTTCCGTCGCCGGGTTCCGGTGGAGTAAGGAAAACATCATGAACCATCATCGCTATTTCGCGGGCCTCGGCGCCCGGACGGTCGAATGCGCCATTGTCGGCACCGGCGGCTTCGGGCGCAGCTTTCTGGCGCAGGCGCGGCATGTCCGGGGCTTGACCTGCCGCGTGGCGGTTGACCGCGATGCGGCGACGGCGGCGGGGGTGCTGGCCTCGGTCGGGGTGTCCGACATCGCCGAATGCACGGATGCGGCGGCCGCGCGGGCCGCCTGGGACGCGGGCGGGGCCATCGCCGCCGCCGATCTGGCCGTGGTGGCGGACCTGCCCATCGACGTGGTGCTGGAGGCCACCGGCAACCCCGAGGCCGGGGCGCGCCATGCGCGGCTGGCCATTCAGGCGGGCAAGCATGTGGTGATGGTCACAAAGGAAACCGACAGCGTGGCCGGCCCGATCCTGGCGCGCATGGCGGCGGAAAAGGGCGTGGTCTGCTCTCCCATCGACGGCGACCAGCCGAGCCTGCTGATCGGGCTTGCGACCTGGGCGCAGGTCTGCGGGTTGCGCATCGTGGCGGCGGGCAAGTCCAGCGAATACGATTTCGTTTATGATCCCGCGACCGGCAGCATCGCCAGCAATGGCGTCACGGTGGACGCGCCGGGCTTCGGCGACTGGCTTGACGCGCGCGGCCGTTCCTGGCCCGAGGTCGTGGCCGCCCGGGCCCGCCTGGCAAAGCTGCCGCAGCGCGCGGTTCCCGACCTGTGCGAGATGGTGGTGGTCGCGAACGCTTTGGACATGGCGCCCGACCGCCCGGACTATCACGCCCCCATCGCCCGGATCACCGAACTGGCCGACCTGATGGCGCCCGCCGCGGACGGCGGGCTGCTGACCGGCAACGGCCAGCTTGACGTGTTCAACTGCCTGCGCCTGCCGGGGGAACCCTCCTTCGCGGGCGGCGTCTTCGTCACCGTCGCCTGCGAGGACGACGAGACCTGGGCCATGCTGCGCGACAAGGGCCATGTCGTCGCCCAGAGCGGGAGAACGGCGATGATCGGCCTGCCGCGCCACCTGCTGGGAATGGAGGCCGCGACCACCGTGTTCGAGGCGGCCCTGCTGGGCGTCTCGTCGGGCGCGGAACGCCCGCGTCCCGTGATGGACCTGACGGCGCGGGCCGATGCCGACCTGCCCGCCGGGTCGCTGCTGGTGGCCGAGGGGCATCACCACACCATCGCCCATGTCTCGGGCCGGATTACGCCCGCCCGCGCGCTGTCGGACGCGACGCCGATCCCCTATTACCTGCTTTCGGGCCGCCGCCTGAAGCGTGACGTGCAGGCCGGGCGGATGATCCTGTGCGGCGATGTGGATCTGGATACCGGCTCCGAACTGTTCCGCCTGCGCGCGGCGCAGGATGCCGTGACGGATTGGTCCTGACATGCTGCTGGGCTGCATCGGAGACGACTTCACCGGCTCGTCCGACCTGGGCAACACCCTGGTCAAGGCCGGGATGCGGGTGGTGCAATATTCCGGCACGCCGTCCGTCCCCGCCGCCCCGGATGTCGAGGCGGGCATCGTCGCGCTGAAGTCGCGCACCATGCCGGCGGCGGACGCCGTGCGCCTGTCGCTGGAGGCGTTGGACTGGCTGCGCGCCCAAGGCTGCAAGCAGTTCCTGTTCAAGTATTGCTCGACCTTCGATTCCACGCCGGCGGGCAATATCGGCCCGGTGGCCGAGGCCCTGGCGGATGCCCTGGCTGCGGACCGGGTGATCTTCTGCCCGGCCTTTCCGGCGGCGGGGCGGACGGTTTATCAGGGCCACCTGTTCGTGGGCGGCCGCCTGCTGTCGGAAAGCGGGATGGAGAACCATCCCCTGACCCCCATGACCGATCCCGACCTGCGCCGCTGGCTGGGCCATCAGACCCGCGAGGGCGTGGGCCATATCCCCGCCGCGACGGTCTGGCAGGGGGCCGACGCCGTGCGCGCGGCGCTGCGGGCGCAGCCGCACCGCCTTGTCGTCACCGACGCGATCCGCGACGAGGATCTGTCCGTGCTGGGGCGGGCCGTGGCCGATCAGGCGCTGCTGACCGGCGGGTCGGGCATCGCGCTTGGGCTGCCCGCGAATTTCCGCGCCCGCGGGCTGCTGTCCGCCGAAGGGCCGCAATGGCGCGGCCAGTCCGGTCCGGCCGCCGCCTTGTCGGGTTCCTGCTCGGGTGCCACCCGGGGGCAGGTCGCCCGCCACGTCGCGGACGGCCACCCGGCGATGGACATCGACCCCGAGGCGGTGATGGCCGGAACCATGACCGCCCGCCGGGCGGCGGATTGGGCGCTGTCGCAAGGGGGCCTGCCGCTGGTCTATTCCTCGGCCGACCCCGGCGCCGTGCGCGCCGTGCAGGCCCGCCACGGAACCGAGGCGGTCGCCCGCAAGCTGGACGCCTTTTTCGCCGAAACGGCCCGCCTGCTGGTCGCGGGCGGGGTCACGCGGCTGATCACCGCGGGCGGCGAGACCTCGGGGGCGGTGGTCGAGGGGTTGGCGGTCGAAAGCCTGGAGATCGGCCCCGAGATCGACCCCGGCGTTCCCGCGATCCGGGCGGGCGACAATCTGGTGCTGGCGCTGAAATCCGGCAACTTCGGGACCGAGGACTTTTTCGCCAAGGCCGCCGAAAGGCTGGCTCGATGAGCGAGTCCCGGCTTCGCGAACGGATCTGCCTGCTGGCCCGGTCGCTGTTCGACCGGGGGCTGACGCATGGATCCACCGGCAACATCAGCGCCCGGACCGAGGACGGCGGGCTGCTGGTCAGCCCCACCGGCACCAGCTTCGGCCGTCTGGATCCTGCCCGCCTGTCGCGTTTCGACGCGGCGGGCAACCATGTCGGCGGCGACAGGCCCACAAAGGAAATGCCGCTGCACAGCGCATTCTATGAAACCCGCAACCGCACGGCGGCGGTGGTGCATCTGCATTCCTGCCATTCGGTCGCCTGGTCCGCGCTGCCCGAGGCGGACCCCGATGACTTCCTGCCGCCCATCACCCCCTATGCCTTCATGCAGCTTGGCCGGGTCAAGCTGCTGCCCTATTTCCGCCCCGGCGATCCGGCCATCGGCGAGGCGGTGCGCGGCCTTGCGGGCAAGCGGTCCGCCGTGATGCTGGCCAATCACGGCCCGGTGGTCGCCGGACTGGACCTGGAGGCCGCCTGCAACGCCATCGAGGAGCTCGAGGCCGCCGCCCGGCTGGCCCTGCTTCTGCGGGGCACCACCCCCGCCATGCTGACGCCCCGGCAGGTCGCCGAACTGGTGCGCATCCATGAGGTGGCCTGGGGCGAATGACTTGCACCGAAGCGGATGTTGACCTACATTCTGGTCAACAAGGGGGTGCGCCATGCAGATCGCCATTGCCGAAGCCAAGGCCCAGTTCGCCGACCTCATCCGCCGCGCCGAGGCGGGCGAGGAGATCGAGCTGACCCGCTATGGCCGCCCGGTGGCGCGGCTGACGGCGTTTCCCCGGCGCGCCAACAATCTGATCGGCTGCGCCAGGGGGCAGGTCCGCTTGCCCGACGACATGAACGACGGCGACGGCCAGATCGCCCGCCTGTTCCAGGACAGCGGCATCCTTCCTGAATGAGGCTTCTGCTGGACACCCACATCGTCCTGTGGGCGATGGCGGACGACGCGCGCCTGTCCCGCGCCCTGCGCGACGCCATCGCCGGGGCCGAGGCACTGTTCATCAGCGCCGCAACCGTGTGGGAGGTCGCGATCAAGGCGTCCCTGGGCAAGTTGGACGTGCCCGCCGATCTGTTCGACCGCGCCCTGTCCGCAGGCGCGCAGCCCTTGCCGATCAGCTGGACCCACGCCCGCGCCGTGGCGGAGCTGCCGCCCCATCACGCCGATCCCTTTGACCGGCTGCTGATCGCGCAGGCCCGGACCGAGGGGCTGGCGCTGGTTTCGGTCGATCGCCAGTTCGGGGCCTATGACGTGGCGCTGCTGGGCGGCTGACCGCTGGCAAACAGCACCTCGCGCATGGCGATGCGCAGATGGGCGCGCATGATGCTGCCCGCCAACGGGCCGTCGCGTTCGTAAAGGGCCGCGACCAGCGCGCGGTGTTCGCAGACCGACCGCTGCTGCCGGTCGGGGCGGGCCAGCTGCACCCGGCGCATCGGCGCCAGCCGCTGCCGCAGCCCGTCCGCCAGGCGGGCCAGTTCGCCATTGCGCCCCAGGCGGCAGATCCGGTCGTGAAAGTCGAAGTTCATCTGCGGATAGGCGGCAAGATCCGCCTCGGCCATCCGCTGCACGTCGTTTTCAAGCGCCGGAAGATCGGCCAGCAGCACGCGCTGCGCGGCAAGGCTGGCGCAAAGCGCCTCGATCTCGGCCAGGGCTTCGAACAGGTCCAGCAGCAGGTGGGGCATGGGGGTCATGGCGTCGTCCCGCTGAAGATCGTCATCCTTTTGCCCTTGGACTGCCCATGCCCGGGCCATATAGGCAGAGACAGCTTAACAATCAGAGAATCGCCATGTCCTTGCGCAGGGCCGAGGCCGTTCTGGCCCGATTTGGCTTTGACCGCTACATGCTGCTGCTGGTGCTGACCGTGGTTCTGGCCACCGTGCTGCCCGCGCGGGGGACTGCGGCGGCGGTGCTGTCGCACGTGACCTATTGGGTGGTGGCGCTGCTGTTTTTCCTGTACGGCGCCAAGCTGACCACGGCCACCATCGCGGCGGGGCTGACGAACTGGCGGCTGCAACTGTCGGTGCTGGCGCTGACCTTTGCGCTGTTTCCGGTGCTGGCCCTGGCGCTGAAGCCCGTGTCCATGCTGTGGCTGCCCGCCGCCGTGGGGGTGGGCTTCCTGTATATCGGCTGCATGCCGTCCACGGTGCAAAGCTCGATCGCCTTTACCGCCGTGTCGGGGGGCAACGTGGCGGGGGCGGTCTGCGCGGCCTCGATCTCGAACCTGATCGGGGTGGTCCTGTCGCCCTTGCTGTTCGCGGTGCTGATCCCGCAAGGGTCGGGATACGGCATCGACCCCTCGGCCATCTGGAAGATCGTCCAGCAGATCCTGCTGCCCTTCGCGGCGGGCCAGCTGTGCCGGCCGCTGCTTGCGGGGTTCCTGAACCGGCACCGGACGCCCACGATGATCGTGGATCGCGGCTCGATCCTGCTGATCGTCTACGCGGCCTTCTCGGCAGGCGTGGTGAACGGCATCTGGCAGGTGATCTCGGCCGGGTCGCTGGCGATCCTTGTGGCGCTGTGCCTGGTTCTTCTGGCGGTGGCGATAGGGGGCGCGATGCTGATCGCGCGGGCGGCGGGCCTGAACCGCGCGGACGCGATGGCGGTGCTGTTTTGCGGATCGACGAAAAGCCTGGCGACCGGCCTGCCCATGGCGGGGATCCTGTTCGCGGGCCAGGACATATCCTTGATCATCCTGCCCTTGATGCTGTTCCACCTGCTGCAACTGGGCGTCTGCGCGATCATCGCGCAGCGCACGGCCGGACGGCTGGATCTGCGGCCGGCCTGACGATTGACAGCCGGGCGGCCCCCGCCGATCCTTGCGCGATGAGCGATGTCGATGCCTGGCTGTCCGACCTCACGCCCCTGGGCCGCAAGAGCGCGGCCCAGCAGGTGTTCGAGGATTTGCGCGACCTGATCCGGTCGGGCCGCGTGCCCCCCGGCACCCGCCTGCCGTCCGAATCGCAGATGGCCGCCCGGTATGCCGTGAGCCGCCCCGTGATCCGCGAGGCGCTGCGGTCGCTGAACGCCCTGGGCCTGACGCAGACCCGCACCGGCAGCGGCACCTTTGTGACCGGCGCGGGGGCCGACCTGCGCTTTGGCGGCTATACGGCGGCCGACCTGATGGAGGCGCGGCCCTTTGTTGAAATCCCCGCCGCAGGCTGGGCCGCCCTGCGCCGCAGCGAAGCCGAACTGGCCCGGCTGACGGCGCTGTGCGAGCGCATGGACGCCGAGCCGGACCCCGAAGCCTGGGTCCGGCTCGACAGCGATTTCCACGGCCTGATCGCCCGGGTTTCGAAAAACGCGATCTTCGCCAAGATCGTCCACGACGTGCGCGACGCGCTGCGCGGCCAGTCGGGCTGGCTGAACCTGCAAGGGCCGCGCCGGGACGCCTCGAACCGCGAACACCGCGTCATCCTCGGGGCGATCGCCCGCGGCAGCGAAACGGACGCCCGCGCCGCGATGGAGGCGCATCTGCGCCAGGTGGAAACCGCCCTGGCCCGCGGCGCGGCCAGAACCGGCTGACGATTTTCCTTGACCTGCCCGCGGCCTCGCCGTTAAGGCGCGAAAATCTGTAAGACAGCCTTGCAGGCTGGCAGGTCTGCAGCCCAAAGCAACAGGAACACCATGTCGCAGACAGCAACCGATACCCCGGCCGAGGGCCATGTCTATGCCGAGGAGGAGGCGGGCTTTCACAAGGCCTTGAAGCCGCGCCAGATCCAGATGATCGCCATCGGCGGCGCCATCGGCACCGGCTTGTTTCTGGGCGCGGGCGGCCGCCTTGCCGCTGCCGGCCCGGCCCTTGTGCTGGTTTACGCCTTGTGCGGCTTCTTCGCCTTTCTGGTCCTGCGCGCCCTGGGCGAGCTGATCATGCACCGCCCGACCTCGGGGTCGTTCGTGTCTTATGCGCGCGAGTTCTATGGCGAGAAGCTGGCCTTCGCGGCGGGCTGGATGTACTGGCTGAACTGGGCGATGACGGCGGTTGCGGATGTCACGGCCGTGGCGCTCTACATGAACTTCTTCAAGGCCTATGTCCCGATGCTGCAAGGCATCGACCAATGGGTCTTTGCCCTGGCCGCGCTGGTCGTGGTGCTGGCCATGAACATGCTGTCCGTCAAGGTCTTCGGAGAGCTTGAATTTTGGTTCAGCCTGATCAAGGTGCTGGCGCTGCTGACCTTTCTGGCGGTCGGGATTTACTTTGTCGTGACCGGCACCCCCGTTGACGGCCATGTGCCGGGACTGGCGACGATCACCGAGTTCGGCGGCATCTTCCCCCATGGCGTCCTGCCCGCGCTGCTGGTGATGCAGGGCGTGGTCTTCGCCTATGCCTCGGTCGAGCTGATCGGGACCACGGCGGGCGAAACCGCCGATCCGCGCGCCGTCATGCCCCGCGCGATCCGCACGGTCGTTTTCCGGCTGGTGGTCTTTTATGTGGGTTCGGTGCTGCTGCTGTCGCTGCTGCTGCCCTATACGGCCTATCAGGGCGGGGTCAGCCCGTTTGTCACCTTTTTCGGCAAGATCGGGGTCGAGGGCGCCGACATCATCATGAACCTGGTGGTGCTGACCGCCGTGCTGTCCTCGCTGAACGCCGGGCTTTATTCCACGGGCCGGATCCTGCATTCGATGGCGTTGTCGGGGTCGGCGCCCGCCGCGCTGGCGCGGATGAACAGCCAGGGCGTGCCCTATGGCGGCATCGCCGTCACGGCGGCGGTCACGGTGGGGGGCGTGGTGATGAACGCCTATGTCCCCGCCGAGGCCTTCGAGATCGCGCTGAACGTCGCGGCCCTTGGCATCATCACCGCATGGGGCACCATCGTGCTATGCCAGTTGAAGCTGTGGCACCTGTCGCGCCGGGGCATCCTGCCGCGCCCCGACTTCCGCATGTTCGGCGCGCCCTGGACGGGCGTGCTGACGCTGGCCTTCCTGGCAGGGGTCGTGGTGCTGATGGCTTTCGACTATCCGGTGGGCACCTATACCGTCGCTTCCCTGGTGGTGATCGTCCCGGCGCTGGTGACGGGCTGGTTCCTGGCGCGCGACCGCATCCGCGCGGTCGCGGCCCAGCACGGGCTGGATCGCGGCGGGCTGGACCTGCGCTGATGGAGCCGCTGATCGCCATTGTCGCCACGGGCGGCACCATCGCCAGCCGGCAGCGTGCCGACGGATCCAGCGCGCCCAGCCTGGACGGGCAGGCGCTGCTGGCCCGCCTGGGCCATCTGCCGCCCGTCCGGCTGAAGCCGGTCGATCTGTTCGCGCGCGATTCCTCGACCCTGACGCTGGCCGACATGCAGGCGGTCAGCGACGCGGTGGGCGCCGAGCTGGCGGGCGGGGCCGCGGGCGTCGTGGTGCTGCACGGCACCGACGCGATGGAGGAAACCGCGCTGCTGGTGTCTCTCCGGCATCCCGGCGCGCCCGTGGTCCTGACCGGCGCGCAGTTTGCCGACGATCACCCCCAGGCGGACGGTCCCGCGAACATGACGGCCGCCATTCGCGCGGTTCTGGACCAAGGGGCAGGGGTGCGGCTGGCCTTTGGCGGGCGGCTGCTGCCTGCCTGGGGCCTGGTCAAACGGGCGACCGACAGCGCCGACGCCTTTTGCCTGGCGGCAGAGGGCGCCGCGCCGGATCTGGCGTCGGATCTGGCGCTGACCGCGCCGGTGGACGGCATCCGCGTGGATATTGTCGCGGTCCATCCCGGTGCCGACGCCGCCCATGTGGATGCCAGCCTGGCGGCGGGCGCCCGGGGGATCGTGCTGGCGGCGCTTGGATCGGGCAATGCCACGCCCGCGATCGCGGACGCGGTGGCACGGTGTCGGGCGGCGGGGGTGCCGGTGGTGGTCTCAAGCCGCGTGCCGACGGGGCGGCTTGCCGCCACCTATGGCGGCGGGGGCGGCGGACATGACCTGGTGCGGGCGGGGGCGGTGCTGTCCGCCGTTCTGCGTCCCGGTCAGGCCCGCGTGCTGCTGGCCGCGCTGATCGCGGCGCGGCAGGCCGAGCGGGCGGCGGAACTGTTCGCCTAGCACGTCCCGCCTTGACGTGGCGAAGGCCGGCGGCCAGCGCCTGCGGGGGACGCAGCACGGCATCCGCCCTCGGGGCGCCGTCGCGCGCAGGCGGGGAAACGCCCGCGGTTCTGTTCCCGCCCCTGCGGACGGCGCGTTTCCCGTGCCATTTGCCCATTCTTTGATCATCCGGCCGCGCCGACCCACGCCCGCCATTGCGCCCGGGACCGCGCCCGTGCCACCAGAACCCATGTCGAAACGCCTTCTCATCGTTGTTGTCGAACCCGATCCCGACCGCGCGCAGCCCATCGCCGAGGGCCTGCGCGACGCGGGCGGCCACGACATCCGCATCATCGCCGAACAGTCCGGCCTGGCGCGCCAGGTGGCCGAGCTGCGCCCCGACGTGGTGCTGATCGACATCGCCAACCCGTCGCGCGACGCGCTCGAGGAACTGGCCCTGGCCGCGGGGCCCGCCGAACGGCCGGTGGCGATGTTCGTGGACCGCTCGGACGAGGGGATGACGCGGGCGGCGATCGAAGCCGGGATCTCGGCCTATGTCGTGGACGGGCTGCGCCCGGAGCGGATCAAGCCGATCCTGGACGCGGCCATTGCGCGGTTCCACCTTTTCCAGCAGATGCGCGCCGAACTGGCCGCCACCCGTGCCGCCCTGGAGGAACGCAAGATCATCGACCGCGCCAAGGCGGTGCTTATGAAGGCGCGCGGCATCGACGAGGAGGCGGCCTATGCCCTGCTGCGCAGAACCGCGATGGACGGGGGCAAGCGCGTGGCCGACATTGCGCAGCAGCTTGTCATGGCGGCGGGGCTTCTGGGGCGATGACCGTGCTGCGCCTCGGCTATGTCCCCCTGATCGACGCCGCCCCCCTGATCGTCGCGCACGAGCTTGGCTTTGCGGCGGAAGAAGGTCTGGTCCTGGATCTGGTCCGCCTGGGCGCATGGGCGCAGGCCCGCGACATGCTGGGCGCGGGGCTGATCGACGCGGCGCACATGCTGGTGCCGATGCCGGTGGGGCAGGCGCTCGGGCTTGGCCCGGCGCTGCCCGCGATGGACCTGGTCATGGTGCTGTCCCAGGGCGGGCAGGCCGTGGCCGTCGGCCGCGGCCTGGAAGCCCGGCTGCGCGCGGCGGGCCACGGGTTCGCCTTTGACGACGCCCGCGCAGCCGGGCTGGCGCTGCGCGCGGCGGCAGGGGGTCGGCTGCGCGTGGGGGTGCCGTTCCATTTTTCCACGCAGTCCGAACTGGTGCGTCATTGGCTGGCCGCCTGCGGATTCGCGCCTGCCGGCCTGGATCTGATCACCGTGCCCCCGCCGACGATGGCCGACGCCCTGGCGCGCGGCGAGGTCGATGCCTTCTGCGTGGGCGAGCCATGGGCCAGCTTTGCCGTCGAACGCGGTCTTGCGGCGCTGCTGCTGCCGGGCACCGCCATCTGGGCCGCGCCCCCCGAAAAGGGGCTGGTGCTGCTGCGCGATTTTGCCGAAACCCGGTCCGAGGAAACCGGCGCGCTGATGCGCGCCGTTTGGCGCGCGGGCCGCTGGATGGACGATCCCGACCATCGCGGCACGGCGGCGGAAATCCTGTCGCGCCCCGCCTATCTGGACCTGCCGCCGGAACTGGCCGAGCGGGGGCTGACCGGACGCCTGACGATCAGCGCCCGGGGCGACATCCGCCACGCGCCGGGCTTTGTCGCCTTCAACGCGGGCGCGGCCAGCTTTCCTTGGAAAAGCCTGGCCGCGCTGTTCGCGCAACGCATGGCCCTGCGGCACGGGCTGGACCCGCAGGACGCCGCAGCCCGCGCCATGGCCCATTTCCGCACCGACCTTTACCGCCGGCACCTGCGCCCGGCGGGCGCGCCGCTGCCCGGCGCCTCGCAGCGGGTCGAGGGCGCGCTGGCCGAGAACCGCTTGGTCGCGGCCGAACGGGGCGGGATGATTCTGCGCGCCGACGGCTTTTTCGACGGCTTCACCTTCGATCCCGCGGCGCCCGCGTCCGCAAACTGACCAATCCCCAGGCAGTGCGCGCAATGTTTTCGCGCCGGCGGCCCGAAACGGGGCAGGGGCGGCGCAGGTCCGCCCCGAAGGCTTGGCCTGCCGCCCCGGATCGGCAAGGGTCGCCTCATGGCCCGGCGCAACGGCGCGCCACCGGCCCGGCTCGCAACGATGCGGCATTCCCCGAAAGCGCACGGTTGCCGCCGGTCCCCGGGCCGTCCCGCCGCGCGCTTTCCGACAGCCGCAGACACCCGTCCCGCCATCGGAGCATCCATGTCCGCCACCCTTGTTCCCCGGAAGAAACTTGTCGTCATCGGCGCAGGCATGGCCTCGGGCCGGCTGCTGGAGCAGCTGTTCGAGACCGCGCCCGGCGCCTTTGACGTGACCCTGTTCAACGCCGAGCCGCGCGGCAACTACAACCGCTTGATGTTGTCGCCGGTCCTGGCGGGCGAAAAGACCTATGAACAGATCGTCACCCATGACGACGCCTGGTATGCCGCCCACGGCGTCGATTGCCGGTTCGGAGAGCCGGTGGTGCGCATCGACCGCAAGAACCGCGTGGTTTATTCCAACGGCGGCGGCGCCCCTTATGACGCGCTGGTGATCGCCACCGGATCCGCGCCCTTCGTCATCCCGGTGCCGGGCAAGGATCTGCCCGGCGTGGTCGCCTATCGCGACCTGGAGGATACCCGGGCCATGATGGACACGGGCGGCAAGGACGCCGTGGTCATCGGCGGCGGCCTTTTGGGCCTTGAGGCGGCGGCCGGAATGGCTGCCCGCGGCGCCCGCGTCACCGTGATCCACCTGATGGGCCACCTGATGGAGCGGCAGCTGGACCCGGCGGCGGGCTATCTGCTGCGACGCGACCTGGAGCGGCGCGGCATCGCCGTGCATTGCAAGGGCGCGACCAAGGCGATCCTGGGCACGAACCGGGCGGAAGCGGTGCTGCTGGAGGACGGCACCGTTTATCCCGCCGACCTGGTCTGCATGGCGGTGGGCATCCGCCCCGAGACGCGGTTGGCCGTGGACGCCCATCTCGAGGTCGAGCGCGGCATCGTCGTGGATGACGCCATGCGCACATCCGACCCGCACGTCTTCGCGCTTGGCGAATGCGTGGAACATCGCGGCCAGGTGTTCGGGCTTGTGGCGCCGCTTTACGACCAGGCCAAGGTGCTGGCGAAAACCCTGGCGGGCGAGGAGGCGGCCTTCGCCCCCGTCCAGACCGCGACCAAGCTGAAGGTGACGGGCTGCGATCTCTACAGCGCGGGCGATTTCGCCGACGCGCCGGGGCGCGAGGACATCGTGTTCCGCGATCCGGGGCGCGGCATCTACAAGCGGCTGGTGCTGGAAGACGACCGTATCACCGGCGTGGTGATGTACGGCGACACCGCCGACGGCGCCTGGTTCCATGGCCTGATGAAGGACGGCACCGACATCGGTCCGATGCGCGACACGCTGATCTTCGGCCCGGCCTTCCAGGGGGGTGCCGCCCCGCACCCTATGGCGGCCGTTGCAGCCTTGCCGCCTGAGGCGGAGATCTGCGGCTGCAACGGCGTATCCAAGGGCACGATCCTGGATGCGGTGGCGGGCGGGGCCTGTTCGCTGGACCAGGTGCGCGCCTGCACCAAGGCCAGCGCGTCCTGCGGCACCTGCGCGGGGCTGGTGGGGCAGGTCATGGCGCTGGCGCTTGGCGATGCGGTCGCCGATGCCCCGGCGGGCCTGTGCAAATGCACCGACCACAGCCACGAGGACGTGCGCCGCCTGATCCGGTCGATGGGGCTGAAGTCGATCCCGGCGGTGATGCAGGACCTGGGCTGGAAGTCCGTCGGCGGCTGTCACTCCTGCCGCCCGGCGCTGAACTTCTACCTGCTGGCCGAATGGCCGCTGGAATACCGGGACGACCGCCAATCGCGCTTCGTCAACGAACGCAACCACGCCAACATCCAGAAGGACGGCACCTATTCGGTGGTGCCGCGCATGTGGGGCGGCGTCACCACCCCGGCCGAGCTGCGCGCCATCGCCGACGCGGCCGAGAAATACGGCGTGCCGATGGTCAAGGTCACGGGCGGGCAGCGCATCGACCTGCTGGGCGTGCGCAAGGAAGACCTGCCGCACATGTGGGCGGATCTGAACGCCGCGGGCATGGTGTCGGGCGCGGCCTATTCCAAGGGCCTGCGCACCGTGAAGACCTGCGTCGGCAAGGAGTTCTGCCGCGTCGGCACGCAGGACTCGACTGGTCTGGGCATCCGGCTGGAAAAGCTGATGTGGGGGTCGTGGACGCCGCACAAGCTGAAGCTGGGCGTGTCGGGCTGCCCCCGCAACTGCGCCGAGGCCACCTGCAAGGACATCGGCGTGGTTTGCGTGGATTCGGGCTACAACATCGTCATTGGCGGCGCGGCGGGGATGGAGGTCAGGGAAACCGAGCATCTGGCATCCACCCGGTCCGAGGACGAGGCGGTCGGGATCATCCTGGCCGCGACCCAGCTTTACCGGGAAAACGCCCGCTACCTGGACCGCATCTGGAAATGGATGGGCAAGGTGGGCCTCGACTGGATCAGGGCGCAGGTCGTGGATGACCTGGAAAACCGCCGCGCCCTGGTCGAGCGGTTCGAGATCAGCCAGTCAGTCTATCGCCGCGACCCCTGGGCCGATCTTTCCACCCCATCCGAAACGCCCAAATGGGCGCCCCTTGCCGACCTGACGCTGGAGGCCGCGGAATGACCCCTTTCGTTGACATCGGATCGCTTGACGACATCCCGCGCCAAGGCGCGCGCGTGGTCAAGACCGCCGGGGGCTGCGTGGCGGTGTTCCGCACCGCCGAGGACGATGTCTTTGCCCTGGAGGACCGCTGCCCCCACAAGGGCGGGCCGCTGTCCGAAGGCATCGTCCACGGCACATCCGTCACATGCCCGCTGCACAACTGGGTGTTCGACATGAACTCGGGCAGGGCCCAGGGCGCCGACGAAGGCCGCGTGCGCACCTATCCCGTCAAGGTCCAGGGGGGCCGCATCCTCCTGGACGCATCGCTCATCCGCCGCAACGCGGCCGCCTGAAAGGAACCACCATGTCCTATGTCGCCCCGGCGGATTTCGCCCGGAAGATGATCGACGCCGGAGAGGCCAAGGTCTTCATGTCCGCCAAGGACACGCTGATCCGCGCCTACATGGCGGGCGCGATCCTGGCGCTGGCGGCGGCCTTTGCCGTGACCGTCACCGTCAACACCGGCAACCCGCTGATCGGCGCGCTGCTGTTTCCGGTGGGCTTCTGCATGCTCTACCTGCTGGGCTTCGACCTGCTGACGGGCGTCTTCACGCTGGTCCCGCTGGCGCTGATCGACAAGCGGCGCGGCGTCACCCCGCGCGGGATGCTGCGCAACTGGGGCCTGGTCTTCGCGGGCAACTTCGCGGGCGCCTTCACGGTCGCGGTCTTTATGGCCATCATCGTCACCTTCGGCTGGTCCGAGGCGCCGAACGCCGTGGGCGAAAAGATCGGCCATATCGGCGAAGGCCGGACGGTGGGCTACGCCGCCCATGGCGCGGCGGGAATGCTGACGCTGTTCGTGCGGGCGGTGATGTGCAACTGGATGGTGTCAACCGGCGTGGTGGCGGCGATGATGTCCACCAGCGTGTCGGGCAAGATCATGGCGATGTGGATGCCGATCCTGATCTTCTTCTACATGGGGTTCGAACATTCCATCGTGAACATGTTCCTGTTCCCGGCGGGCCTGCTGCTGGGCGGCAACTTCACCGTCCTGGACTATCTGATCTGGAACGAGATCCCCACGGTGATCGGCAACCTGGTCGGCGGGCTGACCTTTGTGGGCGCGATGATCTATGCCACCCACCACAAGACCTCGCCCGAACTGGACCGCAACCCGGATCCCGCCCCCCTTGCCGTTCCGGCCGAGTGATGGCCGGCCGCCGCGGGCTTTCCCTCGCGGCGGCTTGATGGCTCCGGCGGAACGCATCGGTCCTGTGGTCGTTGACCCCTGCCACGCCAGCAGGGATCCGCCATGCAGCCAGCCGTCCGCTATTCCCCCGATGTGGAAACCGTGCCGCCGGACGAGGCGGACACGATCCGCGAACTGTCCGATGCCCTGCGGGGGATCCTGGAAACCACGTCCCGCGACTATGGCCATGCCGTCCGCGCGGTCCATGCCAAAAGCCACGGCATCATCCGGGGCGAGCTGGAGATCCTGCCCGGCCTGTCCCCGGACCTGGCGCAGGGCCTTTTCGCCCGTCCGGGGCGGCATCCGGCGATCGTCCGCATCTCGACCAATCCGGGCGACCTGCTGCATGACGCGATTTCCGTCCCGCGCGGGCTGGCGCTGAAGGTCATGGGCGTGGAGGGCCGGCGGCTGGAAGGGTCCGAGGGCGCGACGCAGGATTTCATCTTCGTCAATGCGCCGGTCTTTTCCGCCCCGGACCTTGCGACTTTTCTCAAGTCCCTCAGGCTGCTGGCGGAAACCACCGACCGCGCCGAAGGGGCCAAGCGGGCGCTGTCCGCCGTGCTGCAAGGGGCTGAAAAGGCCGTCGAGGCCCTGGGCGGCGAAAGCGCCACGCTGAAGACCCTGGGCGGCGCGCCGAACGTGCATCCCCTGGGCGAGACCTATTTCACCCAGACCGCCTTCCGCCATGGCGACCACATCGCCAAGCTGTCGTTGCAGCCCGCCTCCGCAAGCCTGACCCGTCACACCGGCCGGGTTATCGACGCCCGGGGCCGTCCCGACGCGATCCGCGAAACGGTGGCCGCCGACATGCAGGCGGGCGATGCCGTCTGGATCTTGCGCGTGCAGCTGTGCCGCGACCTGGACCGGATGCCGATCGAGGACCCTTCGGTCCCGTGGGACGAGGAGATCAGCCCCTTTATCCCCGTTGCGCGCCTTCGTGCCCTGGCGCAGCCGGGCTGGACCGAAGATGCCGCCGGGCTGGTCGACGACCACATGCGCTTTTCCGTCTGGACGGGCCTTCAGGCGCATCGGCCGCTTGGCGCCGTCAACCGTGCGCGGCGCGAACCGTATCGCATGTCCGCCGCCTTCCGTTCGGACTTCAACGGCTGTCCCATCCATGAACCCGCCGCCGCCAAAGAGGATGCGCCATGACCGGAGAACGCGACCAGGACCCGACAACGCCCTTTTATGATGCCCCGACCGGCGGATGGGGGTCGTTGCAAGGCGTGCTGCGGCAGGCCAAGAAAAGCCGGATCCGTCTGGGCGTTCTGGAAACCCTGCGCCGCCAGAACAAGCCCGGCGGTCACATGTGCACCTCTTGCGCATGGGCCAAGCCTCCTTCGCCGCATCTGGCCGAGTTCTGCGAGAACGGCGCCAAGGCCACCATCTGGGATCTGACACGCGACCGCTGCACGCCCGATTTCTTCGCCCGCCATACCGTGACCGAACTGCGCGCCTGGCCGGACCACGACCTGGAAGCCGTGGGCCGCCTGACCCATCCCCTGCGCTATGACGCGGGCAGCGACCGTTATGTCGAGACGACCTGGCCCGAAGCCTTCGCGGCCATCGGCGCCAGCCTGCGCGGAATGGATCCGAAAAAGGCGGTGTTCTACGCCTCGGGGCGGGCCAGCCTCGAGGCATCCTATCTGTACCAGCTGTTCGCGCGGCTTTACGGGCACAACAACCTGCCCGACAGTTCCAACATGTGCCACGAGACAACCAGCGTGGCGTTGAAGCGGACCATCGGGGCGCCGGTCGGCACCTGCGTGCTGGAGGATTTCGAGCATTGCGACCTGATGCTGTTCTTTGGCCAGAACACCGGCTCGAACAGCCCGCGCTTTCTGCATCCGATCCAGCAGGCGAAAAGGCGCGGCTGCAAGATCGTCACCTTCAACCCGATCCGCGAACGCGGCCTGGTCGAGTTCATGAATCCCCAAAGCCCGTCCGAGATGCTGACGGGGCGGGGAACGCCCATTTCGGACATCTACCTGCAACTGCGCCCCGGCGGCGACATCGCGGCCATCGCGGGCATCTGCAAGCACCTGTTCGACCATGGCGACCTGGACCGCGATTTCATCGCGCGGCATTGCCACGACTTCGACGCCTTCGAAGCCTGGGTGCGCGCGCAGCCTTGGGACGGGATCGAGGCCGCCTCGGGGCTGAGCCAGGGCGACCTGGCCGAGGTGGCGGGGCTGTTCGCGGCGTCGAAGCGCGTGATCGGCGTCTACGGCATGGGCCTGACCCAGCATGTCCATGGCGGCGACAGCGTGGGGATGCTGGTGAACCTTTTGCTGATGGGCGGCCATATCGGGCGGCCGGGCACGGGCATCTGCCCGGTGCGCGGCCATTCCAACGTGCAGGGGCAGCGCACGGTCGGGATTTCGGAAAAGCCCGAACTGGTGCCCTTGGACAAGCTGGCGCAGATGTTCGACTTCGAACCGCCGCGCGACACCGGCATGACTACGGTCGAGGTCGTCCAGGGCGTCATCGACGGCAGCGTCAAGGGATTTGTCAGCCTGGGCGGCAACTTCGCCCGCGCCATCCCCGATCTTGCCCGGGCCGAGCCTTTCTGGGCGGCGCTGGACCTGAACGTGCAGATCGCCACCAAGCTCAACCGCTCGCACCTGTTGGTGGGCAAGGGGGCCTGGCTGCTGCCCTGCCTGGTGCGGGCCGAACGCGATGGGCAGAAATCCGGGCCGCAGGCGGTGTCGATGGAGGACAGCCTCAGCCATATCCACGGCTCGCTGGGGCGCCGCCTGCCGGCCTCGCGCCATCTTCTGTCGGAACCCGCCATCGTCGCGGGGATCGCCAAGGCGACCCTGCCGCCGAACCGCCATGTCCGCTGGGACGACTGGATCGCCGATTACGGCCGCATCCGTGACCTGATCGAGGAAACCTATCCCGGCCAGTTCGACGGCTTCAACGAGCGGCTGTTCAAGGCCGGCGGCTTTTACCGGGGAAACGCGGCGCGCAGGCGCGACTGGCAGACCGAAAGCGGCAAGGCGCAGTTCACGGTGCCGCCCGGCCTTTCGGCCCTGGGGGTCATGCCCGGCGAAGGCGTCTATACGCTGGTCACGCTGCGGTCGAACGACCAGTTCAACACCACGATCTATGACTATCACGACCGCCTGCGCGGGCTGGAAGGGGACCGGATGATCGTCCTGATCTCGCGCGCCGAGATGGCCCGCGCCGGTCTGTCCGAAGGCCAGCGCGTGACCCTGGTATCGGCCATCGAGGACGGCATCCCGCGCCGGGTCGAGGACATGACCGTGGTTCCCTATGACCTGCCGCCCGGCTGCGTCGCAGCCTATTACCCCGAGGCCAATCCCCTGGTGCCGCTGGATTATCACGATCTCGCCTCGAAAACCCCGGCCTACAAGGGCGCGCCGGTGCGGATCGAGGCCTAGGGCATCGCCCGCCCGGTCACCACCAGTTCGTCATGACCCGACAGGGGGCAGGGCTGGCGGTCGAAGATCAGGCCGGGCAGGGCCAGAACCACGATCTCGGCCGTGGTGAAGACCGCCGATCCCTGGGGCAGCAGATGGCCGCCGAAGGCCCGGCCCTCGCCGTCCGCGATGGTCAGGTGCAGATGCTGGCGCCTCGGGTCCAGCGTCCCGGTCAGCGAGGTGATCTCGAAACGGCCGGAATAGGCGGTGCCGCTTGGCCGGCCGGCGTGGCGGATCACGACATCGGTGAGGCTGCCCACGCCGGTCACGACCGCCATGGCCCGCGCGCCGCTGCCGTCGAAGACGCGGCGCAGCCCCTCGGTCAGGTTGTCGCCGGGACCAAGGCGGAAGGCGTGAAAGACGCCGGTCGAGGACAAAAGCCCGTGCATGGAGAACCGTTCAAGGTTTCGCCCCGCATTTTTGCGGCTTGGAACGGCGGGGGTCAAGCGGACGTGATTCATCAGCGGCGGGAATCGCTTGGCGGGGATCGATTCATGATCATCATTGGACGAAAGGCGAACAAGGGTGCAGACTGGACCCATGATCAGCGAACCCGACAGCGTGCTTCTGGACCGCCGCGATCCCGACAGGAACATGGCGCGGTATTACCGGCTGGACATCGTTCCCGACCTGTTCGGCGGCGTCGTTCTGATCCGCAACTGGGGCCGCGTCGGCCAGCGCGGCCAGGAGCGCCAGCACTGGTTCGCCGACCGCGCGTCCGCATTGCATCATCAGGCAGCCTGGGCAAGGCGCAAGCAGCGCCGCGGCTACAGCATGGTGAGCGGCATGGTTGTGCCATAACGCAGACTTTGATCATCCTGAATCTGAATCGGCCATGAAAGATGAAGGACCTGACGCGCTGCCGCTGGCGATCGTGCTGAAGGCGGCGCCCGACATCGGCCATTATGCCGCCGATCCTCTGCAAAGCTGGCAAGACTTGACGACGATGGCCGACTTCGTGCGTCCGATGCTTGGCATCACCGCCGAAAACTGGCAGTTCGCGCGGCAACGCCTGGGGGACAGAACGGCACGCATCGCGCTGGCCTGCATCCTGCAACGCTTTAGCGCGATCCGAAACCCCGGCGCCTATCTCCGCCGCCTGACGCTGGTCGAAGATTTCCGGCCCGGACCAATGGTGATGGCGCTGTTGCGCAGTGCGGACCCGGCGCGGGGATGATGTTGACAGCTGTCGACTTTGCCGATGGGGCAGGGGGTCCGAAGCCTGCGGCCATGCCCGGATCAGCGAGAGGAGTCGCGCAGCACCAGACCGGGCAAATCGGCGGTGGCTGTTCCAAGTCGGCCTTCGATCCGGTCGAGAAGCAGTTGGACTGCCCGTTCCGCGGTTGTCGGAAGATGCAGGTCCACCGCTGTCAGCGGCGGCACCGACAGTTTCGCTCTGAGGCCGTCATAACGTGTCACAACACGGACCTGCCCGGGAATGGCGCGACGCAACCGATGCGCGGCCTGAACGGCGCCGGTGGCAAAGGCATCAACGGCGGCGAAGATGCCGTCGATCTCGGGGTTCTCCTCCAGCAGGCGCAGGGTTTCGCGGCATGCCAGGTCTTCCCCCTGGTCTTCGTCGAGCCTGACCAGCAGAGGCGGAAAGCCCCGGTGTCGGGCATGGTCCAGATAGGCGGCCTCGGCCTCGATCTGGCTGGTGCGGGGAGAAGCGCCGATCAGGGCCGCGATCCGCGACGAACCCTGCGCGGCAAGATGATCCAGCAGCATCTCGGCCGTTTGGCGCGAACGAAGATCGACGGCGGGGATGTCCGGGCGTCCGGGCGCCGTGCCGATGGACACGATGGGCGTCCCGCGCTGTTCGAAATGGCCAACCAGCGGATCGTCGCGCGCCGGTTCCACAAGGATCACCCCGTCGAAGTCGACGCCGCCGAAACCGTCCCCCGCCGGATGCGGCGGGATCAGGCACAGCGCCAGGTCGCGCGTCAAGGCTGACATGGCGGCGGATGCGGCGATCTCCATCAGAAAACCCAACCGAGACGGACCCGCTGCGACGGCGAAAGGCATCGAGGAAGCCAGCGCGATCACCCCGGTCCGCCCGCTGCGCAGCGCGCGGGCCCGGCTGCTGGGACGATAGCCCATCTGACTTGCCAAGGCCCGGATGCGCTCGGCGGTGGCGGGATCAACGTGGCGGCGGCCGCTGAAGGCATGAGAGACGGTTGTCACGGAAACGCCTGCCGCCCGCGCCAGATCGGAGATGGTGGGTTTGCTCACGCTGTCCTCGCTTGCCGCGCCGGCGGGCAGGTTATCACTGCCGTCATCTTCTGCAACAAAACGATTTGCGCGAATCGTCGCACGTGTTATGCGGTGAGACAGCAAAACGATTTGCATAAGCAAACGAAAACACTCCAACAGGGAACATCGCCATGCAGACAACACCAGACCACCGCCTGATGACCGATCCTGCCGACGAACGCCTGCCGCTCAAGGATCTGGTCCTTTACGGCTTCCAGCATGTGCTGGTGATGGCCGCATCGCCCATCACGGCGGTGTTCCTGGTGGCGCAGACGCTCGGCTTCGAACCCGCGCTGACCGTGTCGATCATCAGCGCGACCTTTCTGGTCTGCGGCCTGGGCTCGATCCTGCAAAGCGTCGGGCCTGCGGGTTTCGGCGCCAGGCTGCCTTTCGTCATGGTGCCCGGCGGGGCGCCGATCGCGATCTTCTTGGCGATCGCCAGCCAGACCGACGTGCAGACCGCCGTGGGCGCGGTTCTGATGACGGGGGTCTTCTACTTCCTCGCGCTGCCGGTGTTTCGCCGCCTGTTGCGGTTCTTCCCGCCGGTGGTGGTCGGCACGATGCTGGTGCTGGTCGCGGTGAACCTTGTCAAAATCTACGGCGGGGCCATTACCGGCAAGCCGGACAGCCCCGGCTTCGCCGATCCGGTCAATGTCGGGCTGGCCCTGGCGACCATCGCGCTGACGGTGATCTTTTCGCGCGTGTTCACGGGGACGCTGCAACGCATCTCGGTCATGCTGGGGCTGATCGCGGGCACGCTGCTGGCGGCGGCCCTGGGCAGGCTGGACGCCTCGGGGGTGATGGGGGGATCGCTGGTCGCGGTGCCGCAGCTGTTTCCCTTCGGGATGCCGAAATTCGACATCATCGCATCGCTGCCGCTGATCATCTTCTCGATCATCTCGATGGCCGAGGCGACCGGCCAGACCATCGCCACGGCCGAGATCGTGGACCGCAAGGGCGACGCCCATGCCATCGTGCCGCGCACCATCCGCGGGGATGCGGTGGCCTCGATCCTGGGCGGGCTGTTCGGCACCTCGTTGATCATCACCTCGGGCGAGAATGTGGGCATCGTGCGCGCGACCGGCGTCCGGTCGCGCTTTGTCACGGCGATGGCGGGCGTGATCCTGGTTGTCATCGCGCTGATCGCGCCGGTGTCGCGGCTGGCCAGCGTCCTGCCCGGGCCGGTCGTGGGCGGAACGGCGGTGATCGTCTTTTCCATCATCGGCGTGATCGGCATCCATGTGCTGTCCCGCGTCGATCTGCGCGAACACGGGGCGATGTTCACGTTGGCCTCGGGACTCGCCATGGGGCTGATGCCGATCCTGGTGCCGGGGGTCTACAGCCAGTTCCCGCACTGGTCGCAGATGATCCTGGGCAACGGCCTGGCCATGGGCACGATCACGGCGGCGGTGGTCAACGCCTTTTTCCAGGTCAGCGCCCCAAAGCCCTTTGATGTGGCGGAGCATGCACGATGACCGATCTGCGCCGGATCTTTGCCGATCCCCACAACCTGATCGTCGCGCCGGGGCGCCTGCTGCTGGAGGACGGCCCGCGGCAGGGCAGGGGGGTTCTGCTGCGGGCCGGGCGCTTTGCCGCCATTGCCCCGCTGGCCGACCTGCGCGCCCGCCATCCCGGCGCCCGCGTGGTCGATCTGCCCGATCACCTGATGATGCCGGGCTTGATCGACACGCACACGCATCTGACGCAGTCGCTGGGCAAGTCGCTGGTTTTCGGCGAGCCGTCCGAGATCTTCCGCCGTATCTGGGTGCCGCTGGAAGGCAGCCTGGACGAGGAAATGGTTTATCTGTCGTCAAAGCTGGCGGCGCTGGAATGCCTGCGCGGAGGGTTCACCACCGCCGTCGATGCGGGCACCCGGTCCGCCGGGCATCTGGGCCGGCTGGTCGATGCCGCGCGCGAAACCGGGCTGCGGCTGGTTGTCGCGCGGATCTGCAACGACAAGGGCGGGACGGCGCTGGTACCCGACCGCGCCTGCATCCTGCAAACCGCCGAAGCGCATCTGGCCGCCTTCGCGGGCGATCCGCTGGTCCACCCCTCGCTCGCCATTTCGATCCCCGAGGCCGCCAGCGACGCCATGCTGCGCGACATCGCCGCCATGGCGCGGTCCGGCGGCGCGGTCTTCCAGACCCATGTGAATGAACATCTGGTGGCCGTCGAACGCTCGCTGCTCGCCCATGGCCGCCGCCCGCTGGAGCATCTGGCCCATGTCGGCGCGCTTGGACCCCAGACCCTGATCGCCCATTCCACGCTGGTTACGCCGTCCGAGCTGAACCTGCTGCGCGACACCGGCACCGCTGTCGCCTATAACCCCGTCGCTTCGGTCTGGAAGGGCAATGCGGTGGCGCCCGCCTTGCAGATGCAGGCGCTTGGCATCCGCTTCGGGCTTGGCACGGACGGCACGCGCGCCGACGGCTTCCGGCTGATGGACGCGGCCGAGACCATGCAGCGCGCAGGTCACGGCCTGGCTGCGGGCGACGCATCCTGCGGCGGCGGCTGGCTGTGGTTGGACGCGGCCACGCGCATGGCCGCGGATGCCAGCGGCCTGGCTGCCGTGACGGGCCGCATCGGCGAAGGGCTGGCCGCCGATTTCCTGCTGGTCGATCTGGACCGGCCCGAGTTCACGCCATCGCACGATCTGACCTGGGAACTGGTGCGCTATGGCAACCGAGACCAGATCGACGCGGTGTTCACGAACGGCCGGTTGCGGATGGCGGGTGGCTGGCCGGTCGATTGGGACGCCCGCGCCCTGATGGCCCGGATCCGCGCGCTTGCCGCGCCCGCCATTGCCCGCGCGCCGATCCAGCGGATCCATCCCACGGCGGACAGCCTGTTTGCCGGGGAAGGCGCATGAGCGCCGCCATCTTCCTGGCCTTGTCGCTGCTGGTTGCCGGGGCCGCCTTTGTCCAGGGCGCGGTCGGCATCGGTTTCGCGCTGATCATGGCGCCCGTTCTGGGCCTGGTGGACGCGACCTATCTGCCGGTGACGCTGCTGATCCTGATGCTGCCGCTGAACCTGCTGGTGGCCTGGCGCGAACGCCGGGCCATCGACCGGCGCGGCGCGGGCTGGATCACGGCGGGCCGCTTTTTCGGCACATTCCTGGGCATGGCGGTGCTGGTCGCCCTGTCCGTGCGCCAGCTGGAAATCGCCGTGGGCCTTTTGACCATCGGGGCGGCGGGCGCGGCGCTGGTGGCGCCGCCTTTCCGCGCGACGCCCCCGGCATCGGTGGGCGTGGGCCTGTTCACCGGCGTCACGGAAACCGCGACCGGCATCGGCGGACCGCCGCTGGCGCTGCTTTACCAGCACGCCGCCGGCCCGACGCTGCGGTCCACCGTTGCCACGTGCTTCCTGGTCGGGGAACTGATCTCGCTGGCGATCCTGCTGGCCGCCGGGCGGATCGGCCAGCACCAGGCGTTGGCGGCGCTGGCCTTGATCCCCGCCGTGCTGGTGGGCAGCGCCCTGTCGCGCCGCGTCCATGCCCGCATCAACGGCCCGGCGCTGCGCCTGGCGGTGCTGGTCTTCTCGATCGTCAGCGGCGCCGCGCTGATCGCCAAGGGGTGATCCCGCTGTCCGGCTCGGGCGTCGTCTCGAATTCCGATCGCCCATTTTCGGCTTTTCGATAGCCATTCGGGCCAGAAGAAGACATTGTTCGGCGACAATGGACCAAAATGACCCTGCGGCCCCCCGGGATCGGTGATTCCGGTTCCGGGCTGACAAGATTCTGTGACAAAAGCCCCCGCAAATCGAAAAACGGGAGAGCACATGCAGCTTGGAGTCTGGATCAGCCTTGCGGCCTATTTTCTGCTGATGATCGCCATCGGCATCTATGCCTGGCGCAAGGCCACATCAAGTTCGGAAGAATACATCCTGGGCGGCCGCGGCCTGTCGCCCTCGGTGACGGCCCTGTCGGCGGGCGCCTCGGACATGAGCGGCTGGCTGCTTCTGGGGCTGCCCGGCGCGCTTTACGTGTCGGGCCTGTCGCAATCCTGGATCGGCATCGGTTTGACGGTCGGCGCGCTGGTCAACTGGATCGTCGTGGCCCCCCGCCTGCGCGAACAAACCGAACGGTATGACAACAGCCTGACCATTCCGGGCTTCCTGGGCGCGCGCTTTCCCAGCACGGCCCGGCTTTTGCGGATGGTTTCGGCGGTGGTGATCGTGGTCTTCTTCGCGGTTTATACCGCCGCGGGGCTGGTGGGCGGCGGCAAGCTGTTCGCCAGCGCCTTTGGCGGCGACTACATGACGGGCATCCTGCTGACCATGGGCTTCGTGCTGGTCTATACCACCATCGGAGGCTTTCTGGCGGTCAGCCTGACGGATTTCGTGCAGGGCTGCATCATGATGCTGGCGCTGGTGATCATGCCGGTCGTCATCCTGACCACGGACGGCGGCGCGGGCGTGGGTCCGGCGGTGGATCGCCTGACGGCGGTCGACCCGGACTATTTCTCGATGGCCAAGGGCATGACGCTGCTGGGCTGGATCTCGGCGGTGGCCTGGGGCTTGGGCTATTTCGGCCAGCCGCACATCATCGTCCGCTTTATGGCGATCCGCAGCGTCGGCGACGTGCCCATGGCGCGCAACATCTGCATGTCCTGGATGATCGTGTCGCTGATCGGCGCCGTGGCGGTCGGGATCTTCGGCCACGCCTATGCGCTGCGCAACGGCCTGACGGTCGATGACCCGGAAACGATCTTCATCATCCTGTCCGACCTGCTGTTCCACCCGCTGGTCACCGGCTTCCTGTATGCCGCGCTGCTGGCGGCGATCATGTCCACGGTGTCCAGCCAGCTTCTGGTCGCCTCCTCGTCCCTGACCGAGGACATCTATCACGCCTTGGTCAAGCGCGACGCCACGCAGCGCGAACTGGTCGCCATCGGCCGCCTGTCGGTGCTGGCGGTCGGCATCATCGCGGCGGTGATCGCCCGCGACCCCGACGCGCAGGTGCTGAGCCTGGTGTCGAACGCCTGGGCGGGCTTCGGCGCGGCCTTCGGACCCCTGATCGTGCTGGCGTTGACCTGGAAGCGGATGACCGGCCTTGGCGCGGTGGCGGGCCTGGTGGTCGGCGCCGTTACCGTGATCCTGTGGATCGCGCTTGGCCTCAACCAGTCGCTTGGGGGCGGCGAGGGACTTTACGAGATCGTGCCGGGCTTCGTCGCATCCTGGGCCGCCATTGTGCTGGTCAGCCTGGCCACGCCGGACCGCGGCGAATTCCGCCGGCTTTAGGTCCCGGCACCGATGCCGGAAGGGCCGTCCTTGTCGCTGGGACGGCCCTCGATCGGCCCATCACGCGCAGTCGCAAGGGATGGAATGCGTCGCGGCGACCCCCGAGGGAGGAGGAGGGGGCCGCCGCCTGTCGCCGAAACCCGAGGGGAGGAGAAAGGGTTCCGGCGCTGTTGTCGGCGGCACCCTCCGGGAGGAGGAGGGGATGCCGCCCGT
>Ga0181344_1000137_pt1 | contig 29953 bp, 50 predicted proteins | sample Su13VDMLBDD_FD_130098 | JGI IMG/M metagenome (GOLD analysis project Ga0181344, IMG submission 130098) | Freshwater viral communities from Lake Michigan, USA - Su13.VD.MLB.D.D | ecosystem: Environmental > Aquatic > Freshwater > Lake | place: USA: Michigan | collected 2013-07-15
CCATGTGAGGTTCGTCGGCAATCATCTGTAGCAGGCGTGCTTTGGCGTCAGTCATGTCCAGCCTCTTGTGGGGAGATGTTTGGGATTACACCATAGGTTCCCCAAGGGTGAGAAGCCGTGGCTCCCATCCCTCGCCCAGCGGGCGCACTTGTTGCACCGCCTAGCGTTCCTGTAAGGCTGCTATTCATTCGGAAGGGGTCTTGTCTCACCATGTCCCCCTACCTTATCCAGTCCCTAGCAGAGAGGCTGGACGCACACATGGGGTGAAGCACGGTACGGTCTTTCATGGGTTCAGCCGATGCAAGCTAAAGCTAACGCGCCCTGACGGCTGCGAAGAAAGACGGACGTAAAAAAAGCCGTTACTACTGCACTGGGTCGAAACCTCCAAGTATCCCTAGAGGCCAATGCATGAGTAACGGCTTTCATCTGTTGCTTTCGACGACAACGCGGTCAGTGTAGCACAAAAATGAGGCCGTGTGCGTCCTTGTGCTTCCTTGGTGGTTATTGGCTGGCATGAAAGGAATCGAACCTGTGACCTACAGCTTAGAAGGCTGTTGCTCTATCCAACTGAGCTACATGCCAAGATGTAGGTCAGCGTCTGTTGGTCTGTGCGGCAGGATTTGAACCTGCGACCCCTCGCTTCCAAAGCGAGAACGCTACCGCTGCGCCACGCACAGAGATAGACGGTCGAGGAAGGTCTTGGGCTTTCATGCCCGAAGTGTAACACGGAATTACCCGCCCAGCTTGTTCTCATCAAGCCGATGGTCACCGCACCAGTCATCGCACCAGACGATGGGAAAGCCACCCAGCATGGGAGCATGACGGCGACAGCGGCCAATGCCACGGTAGTCATCGGGCATGTTGAGCGAGGTTGGAACCTTGGGGGCGTACCAGATGCAGGACTTGCACCTCATGCCTTGAGAGCGGTTAATCCACGGGTCGGTTGGTTGGGTCATGTTGGTCTCCTTAAACTTTCCAAGTGATGGCTTTGACAGCCCACATCTGCGCGGTCTGCGCTTCAGTGATTGCAACACTGCACATGCGCTTGACCTCTGGGTTATGCGTTGAATCGCGTAGGTCGTTCATGTTGTCAATGATGTTTGCAAATGCCTTCTTGCACCTGTCAACGTCTTTGTTGTTGCCGGGATTGAAGGTCAGGCCAACAGCCTTCTCTCCATAAGTAATTTCACGTTGCTCTTGAGTCATGGTTTCTCCTATTAAATTGCATATGGGTTCACCCGGCGCTGCTTCTTGCCTGAGTCTTCGTAGTCATCCTCGTCGTAGTCTTCCCTTGGCGGTGGGTCAACATTGAGCCAGCCAGCGTCCCGCAGGTAGCGCAGGGCTTGCGTACACATGTCCACGAAGTCGTCGTGGGTGGTCTCGGGGAAGCTGCATATCTGGCTGACGAACGGCTCGGCCCAGTCCTTGACGTAGCCCTTCTTGCCGTCCGACTCAGGTATCCACACCCGGCCACGGCTGATGATGTTGGACACGATGTTCAGGCGCTGCACCTTGTCGGCCTTGCCGGGGTTGTAGGCCATGACCGGGAGGTGACCCCTCTGAAGGTCTTGAATCAGGCTGATGCCTGCGGACTTGTCTTCGACCAGCACGAGGTCAACCCGCTTCTTGTCCCGGCCTTCTCCGTAGACCACCTCGTACTCGTCCATGACCTTGGGGCGCAGGTCGGGGTACTGGAGCCTGTCCTGCCAGCAGTCGATGAGCATGACCGACATTGGGCCGTCCAGTGGCTTGAACACGCCCCACGTTCCAGCAGCCGTCGGGTCGTTCTGGGTCTTCTCGCTGGTGGCGCAGTCGTAGGACTGGACGATGTACTCGAACTTGGGGAACTCCTTGCCCGCAGGCCAGAGCTTGAACATGTTGCGCTTGACGATGCCGCCCTCTTCGGGGTCGATGATTTCGGCGTAGATTTCCTGCCGCCCCAGCTTGGTGCCCTCAAACTGGAGAATCTGCTTCTGGAAGTTCTTGGACAGGTTGGCAAGGTTGGTGTAGGTTGAGGCCGTGGTCATCGCCACATCGTCGCCGTCCCGGCCCACCAGTTCGATGATGAGGTCTTTCGGTCTGGGTGTCGTGGTGCAGATGAGTCTCGTCCTCTCGCCTAGGCGGACACCAAACATTATTTGTTCCCACGCGGCTTGGAGGTAGTCCCACGCAGCAAGCTCATCGCAGTTGTGGACAACGATGCCGTTGGCTATGTACTCGTGTTCGCCGTCAACCGTCAGGTTGTAGGTTGGGCAGTTGGGCAAGCGTTCGACGCGGCGTACCGCCAGTTGCCTGAGTGCGATAGGTTCTGACAGTGGACTTTGCGCCACAGGCTTTGCAGCAGTACCTCTGGAATCTTTTGACTGCCATGTACTCTTGCTGGCAGACGATGCAGTTGCGTGGCTCTGGCGCAAACTTGGCATTCCTCCATTGCTCCACACAAGGCCGGGAGCAGAACTTGCCAGCCTCTCTCGCAGAGTGCGACACAAAGCCTGCGCCACATTGAATGCACTTCGCATCTTTTGGGGAACGTAATCGCTCCAGCGTTTTGCGTGCGGCGGCACGCTGCTTGTCAGAGGCCGGTTGTCCTGTGGCATGTAGTCGCTGGTGCTGGCCTCGGGGCATGGCCTCCAGATTGGCTGGGTCGTTGTTGCCCTTGTCTTCGTCCTTGTGGTGAACAACCCACCCGGCTGGGATGGGGCCGTGGTGCTGCTCGTAGACCACCCTGTGCGCATGTCTGCGTCCAATGTACTTGTAGCCACCCATACCAAATCACCTTCCGTAAGTTCGCCAGCGGGAATCCACCGAGTCCCCACCAGTATCGGATGGTCAGTCGTCAATGTCAAGCTCGTTGCGCCACAATCAATAGCCGCCAGTTGGTTTGGGTTGCCAGACAGCGCTGATGCTGTGACCATGCGCGGGCCAAAGCGGGTCTGCACCATATCCCCAGCTTGGATGGATTCCACGGGCCGCTGTGTGCCGTCAGGCATCAAGATGAGTGTGCCCGCAGGTAAACACCAACCGCCGTGGAACTGCGGGCCACGGAAGCGCTCAGGTTCGGAGGCGGGTATGCCCTTGATGAGGGAGCCGTTGGTCAGGCGTAGCTCGTGCGCGGTCTTGTTGTAGTCGGCTATCAGCGCCTTGGGGATGACGGCCAGCAAACCTGAGTCGCCCTCGAAGCAGGTTGCCCGCACGTCGGCACTGGTCGGGGCTGCAACAAGCCAGCGTGTCCCCGGCTCGGTGTAGGCCCACCACCCTATCTGCTCGGCGGCGGTACGGGTCTTCCCGGCACCACGCCCCGCCAGCAGCAGCCAGATAGTCCACCAGTCGCCGTGGGGAAGTATCTGGTGGTCATGGGCCTGCGTGAGCCACTTCATCCGCCACGCCCACGCTATGACGTACTCAGGGCTGGCGTTGGCTAGGTCTCTCTTGACTGCCGGGTCTTCCAGCAGTTCAATGATGTCGGTCATGGGCCAAACTGAACGGTGGCTTTAGCGCGGCGTCTTTTTTCACGTTCGCTGGCGTATGTTTCTTCCAGCCACTCTCGATTCACCAGCGCCAGATTGAGATTCACCAAGTAGCTGTCAATGATGTTCCACTTGCTGACCGACAAAATGATGCGGGGCTTCATGTGCAGGCGCAGGCGAAAACGATAAGCGGTGGCCTCATGCCTGTGAAAGTTGTACCAAGCCCACCAGATGACAAAACCGCCCGGTGCCTTGCGGTAGTTCAGGCCCAGCCTCATGCTGTTGCCCTCGGGGATGTGGTGAATCATTCTGCGTTCGCTGCCTGACGCTTGAGTTCGGCGTGCTTGACAAGCTCGGCCAGACTCTGCTCGGCCTCAATCTTCACCTCAAACTTCAAGGGATTGTCGGGGTCACCACCCAACTCTAGTTTGTCACCGTACTTCTTGGGCCTGAGCTTCATGGCCGTCCACTTGCGTGCCTCAATGCGGTTCTTCTGCCAAGCGATGTAGGAACTGCTCAGTTCGATGCGGATGAGTTCGCCAGTCTTGCTGTCAATGATGGGGTTCACCTCGGGCCGCTCGTCAGCAATCTGGACAATTTGGTCAGCCAGCGTGTCAGCTTGTTCTTCGCGTGCGCGTGCGTATCTCTTCGCGAATTCAGGGTCTCTCAGCAACCAAGCGTACACCGCCGTCTGGCATGGCATGTCTGGCTCGTTGGTGATTGACTTGAGGCTCTCCCCACTGCTGATGCGATTACAGATAAGTTCTGCCATCTCCTCTGTGTAGGTAGTGGGTGCCCCTGCGTTGCTCTTTGTGGCCTCGGGTGTGTCTACCCCTTGGCTTGTGGTCGTTTTGGGCTTTGCGGGCCGTTTGGGCGGCTTAGCGGTAGTTTCTGGCATGGTGAATCCTTATTCCTATGCGGGCCAGTGTAACTGGTTGCGGGGGCTGGAATCGCACCAGCGGTCTTCTGGTTATGAGCCAGACGGATTACTGCTTTCCTACCCCGCGATAAAAGTTGTTGGTGGCTGGTACTGAACTCCAGCTCACGGTGTCCTGTGGTGCGTATAGGGAGCGCATGATTCACAGGCTTCTCGTCAGTCCGAGGATTCACCAACACGGCTGGAGGCTGGCCTGTTCTGGCGGCTCCGTCTATCACGGCAACATGCCGAGACCAGTCCCCATGCGTGATGGCCTTCGTCTTTCCGAAGCGTCAGACGGTGCAACCGTAGGCAGAGGCTTGTCATTGCGTTCTGCGTAGCCTGCGAACAGGCGGATAAGTTGTCGGTGGTTCGGTGTGGACACATTCAGGCACTACCCCTAGCCGCCACTCCGTTTACGACTGCTTTGCGTTGCGTCAGGTTAGTGGCCCTTCGCTCTGCATTACCCTCGTCCCCCGTCCCACTGGGGTTTGCTCCTTCCCACCAACACGGCTGGGTACTGGCTATCTAACCCACCTCATTCAAAAGTAGCCTAGGACTTCTGACTATCAGTTGGCGGGCCTACTAAGTCTTGCGGACTCAGGCTCCAGTACCCATGCGTGTAAGTGCCAGCGCAGGGAGCTTCAGTAGAGTGACCTGCGACCAGCCCTGTCCGATTACTGTGCGTTGGCAAAAGTATTCTAACACAAAGTTGCCCCTTACGGGGGCGAGTCGGTCAAATCGCAGTGAATAAGGTGCCCACTACTTTGACTGGCGCGGTTAAGAGGGGAGATTCAAAAAAAACCCTCGTTGCCCACTCACGCCTTACAGCAAACTTACTACAACGAAAACAATGGCACCAAAACCGATGATGGCGAAGAGTACGACCAGCACACCAAAAACGGTGTACAAGATGTCGAAAAGGTACTCGTAGTCATCATCGTCGTCAATCATGCTTTGCCCCTTGCTCGGATGGCAGCTTGCAAGGCACAGAAATCGTCGTGCGCTTTGCGCGTTGTCTCCATGTGCTTATTACTAGCGCCGTGGATTGACCACCACTTGCGTGCAAACTCCTCACACAACTTGGCGCACTCTTCACTCTCGTCGGCACGGATAAGTTTGGCGTACTTTTTGTCATCAAATTCAGAGGGGTTGACCTCGCATTGCTCGGCTAACTCCGCGTCTCGCTTCATGTCTCGTTTGTTCATTTCCCGTCCTCCTCGCTTGCCATCGTGTAGGAATCGACTAGCTTACGCAGGTCTTTGCTGTCGCCTGCAATCAGCATGGCAATGCGTCTGCGGTCGCGCTGTAGGGCTTTGAGTGTGTCTGTTTGCACGGGGTTTTTTGTGCCCTTCATCACCATGTCGATGCAAATCTTGCGGGCATCAAGCCCACCCAAGTCGTATGCATTAACGTAATTCCCGTCAGCATCATTCATACTGTCTCCCTCGCTTTCAGCATTGCGTCTGCCATTGCGTAAGAGGCTTCTGCATACCAATTCCAACCACCACCAATAAGTGAGTCTTGATAATCTTCTCCAGTAGCAAGCAGCCCCTGCATCGCCCGTCCCGCAAATTCATCACGCAGGGTCATGTCGCGGGCATAGCCGCCTGTCTTCTCCATCCATGTTGGGTCGATGGTTGTGGTTTCTTCTTTCATTTCTTGCTCTCCTGAATCAGTTTACGGATGGCTTGCTGCGTTGCTTCACGCTCTACTTCATCCAAGTACCCGCGACAACCAGTATGCAGCGCGTCACGGCATTCGCGCATAAACGCTTCGTCTTGGTCTACTCCTGCCGTTTTAGCCACTGTTTTGATAACGGTAAACATCAGCCAAGCACCAACAACCCAGCCAATCACAAACTTGGCAAACTCCAAGCCAAAGTAGGCATAGGCCGCAGTGCTTGCGTCACCTGACAATTGCCGGATGGTGTCCAGCACCAGTTTCAATTCTTCGATGTTCATGCTTGCTCCTCAATTGCTGCGGCCAACTTAGTCCTGTTCTGCTCGTAGATGGTGTCGAACACAATCAACGCACCCGCTCTGCTGATAGTGCCATCTGCAATCCGCGTGATGATTGCGGCCAAGTACGCTGGCGGCATCAGGGCGTTCATAAGCTGCCACTTTTGGTCTTCGGTCATCTGCACTCCTTGGTGAACAACGCCCGCACGGTGAAGCACTCAGGGACGTACTGGTAGTAGTGGTAGGCGTACCCGGCCACCATCAGGGTTGCAACGAAGCCTATTGCCATGCAGGCAAATGCACACAGGTTGAGGATGGCTCTCATTCTTCCTCCATCGTTTCGTTGATGGCTTGCAGCACCTCGTAGATGCGCTCAACCTCGTCGGCCACAACCTGCCACCGGGGCACAGCGTTGCCGATGCTGCCGTCAGCACTGAACTGCATGACCTCATCATCAGGTCGCAGCCCCCTTATCCCGCAGAGCTTGTAAGCGGCTTTCTTGCGGTCAAACGGGGTCATCCGCCCACCCCCATCTGGCCCGTCATGTTCAGGTAGTGGCTCTGGCGCTGCACTTGCAGCCACTCAATGCGGCGGGCTTCCGCCTCCTGCTCTTCCCAGCGTTTGGCACCCTGCTCGATGAGGCGCTGGGCGTCTTGAGCTACTTGCTTGTCGAATTCGGCTTGTGTCATCTTGGTTCCTTGGTTGCCTGCGTATTGCAGTGATGGTATTGTAACAGAAAATTAGATTTATCTGGCGCTTTGTGAAAAAAGTTCTAGGTGGTTTCCCTAGTCTTTAAGACTGCATCCACTTCTTGGATTCTTTTGCCAATCCATCCCATCACAGGCACAGCCATTGAGTTGCCCAGCGCCTTGTACCTCGGCCCGTCAGGGGTTGCCTTGCCCTTGGGCTGGATGTCGGTGTAGCGGTCTGGGAACCCTTGCAGGCGCTCACATTCGATAGGCGTTAGGCGGCGTACCGCCATTGCTTGCGCGACACCATGCACACCCGTTGCATTGAGCGTGTACATAGGCCCGCCATCAGTAAACCCATCGCCATTGCCACCGTTCTCAGGCTTGCGTCCTATAGTGTTTTCAGCAAGTGCAATGGTTTGCGCTGTTCCATCACTTTCCGACCACCAACCATGTCCATTACTGACTGCCACCGCCATTGGATTCTTGGCTCCCAATGTTTGAGTCATGTCCACATCAGTCTGCGGGTTTGACATCTGTCCACTGAATGCAATGGGCTGCGCCACTCCATGCACACTTCTGCTTTGTCCTGTTCTGGCGCACAGACTACCTACTGAAACCACTTGTGAATCGTAGTTGCCGTTGTGACCTATTCCTCGTCCGGGTGTTCCTTTGTCAAGGGTTCCTGCGACATCGTAGTCACTGATAGGAGCGCCTGATGCAATGCTGGCGGCAAAACTTTTCCCCTTTTTTCGGCTCGGCGCAGGATGCCCTTGCAGGCTGTGGCGCTCAAAAAGAACCGCTGCGGCAGGTCGCCAGTCTCCAAGGTATCCGACAACGAACACACGTTTGCGCCGCTGTGCCACTCCGAAATACTGAGCGTCAAGCACCCTGTATGCGAACCCATACCCGAGGATTGCCAACCCTCCGAGGAAGGAACCAAAGTCCCGTCCTTCAGCGGAGGACAGAACGCCGGGGACGTTCTCCCAGACCAGCCAGTTGGGGCGATATTGTTTAGCAATGGCAAGATAGGTAAGCATGAGGTTGCCACGAGGGTCATCCAGTCCTTTTCTGAGTCCTGCGACTGAGAAAGACTGGCATGGTGTTCCTCCAACGAAAACATCGACATCTGCATCAGGCCACCCCTTAAATTTGGTCATATCGCCCAAGTTGGGCACGGTTGGGTAATGGTGCTGCAACACCTTGCAAGGGAACGGCTCAATCTCCGAATAAGCCACCGACTCCCATCCTAATGGGTGCCAAGCAACACTCGCTGCTTCAATCCCACTGCAAACAGAAAGAAATTTCATATATGGTCTTTAGTGCTTCAAGTAGTCCAAAAGCCGCTCTAGAATGTCCGTGTGGTCATCGTAAGGGGGTAGGCCCATCTGCTGCTCAAAAGTGTGCAGGATGAACCCCACGCCTGCTGCAAAGCCCTGCTCGTACTCCGTTGGTGGCGGTGACGCATCAGTGGACGCCTTGCAGTCTTTGTGGGAAGCGGTGAACATGTCCATGTGGGCCAGCATGTCGTTGATGGGCACGGGCATCTTTGGCGGGGACTGAGTAGCACCGCAGTGCTGACACTCGTACTGGCCCGTCTCTACGTTGATAACTATGTGGTCGGTCATTTGGACTGCTCCTCAAATAAATAATTTGTCTGCTGCCGCTATTGCGGCCATCAAGCCCTCATGCTCTCGCACCCGGTGGTAGGGCACAAAGACCATGCGGTAGCCGTTTGGGTAGTGTTTCTGGAACTTCTCATGGCGGTCTGGTTGGGTGCCCTCAAGGACGCCAAGGTCGGCAGGCATGTAGCCCTCATCCGAGCAAACATGGCCTCCAAGATGGTGGCCTTCAGCGGATATGAGCATCGCGTTAAACCAACCGGGGCTACCCCCGTTGTTGAAGCCGTAAATCCACGGAAGCTCGTCCACGGGCAACCCCTTTGGGTTGTAGACCGCGTTGCCCCGGCCCTCATGCTCAAAGTTGTGCTGGGCAAGGTAAAGCGCTGCTGCTGCTGGTGTGGTCATGCTGTGTACTCCAATGCTTGCAGGTTGCTGATGAGGGCGTTGATTTCAGTGATGGTGTTTTGGAAGTCGGCCATCACCTGTTGCTTCTTCTTTTCTAGCGCCGCGATTTGCTGGGCGCGTGGGTCGTAGTTGTCCGGAACTTCAATCTCTACCTGCCGCTCACCGACATAACTGCGGTCTTCGCTATCATCAAACTTGCAGGGATAAAGTTGGAATTCGCCTTCCTGCTCCCAGTCGTATTTGACATAGTGCAAGTGCATGGTCATAGTGGTTTTCATGTCAGTTCCTTTGGTAGTTCAACGGTATCGCCCAGCTTGCTGGCTACATAGCAGCGCATGGCGGCAATCAGGGGTGTTGGGCCGTTGAACACATCCTGAAATGCTAGGCCCCCCCTTGCGTGCCATGTAAGCCCACCCTCGCTTGACCATGTTCCGATAACATGCTGCTCAATAATTGGCCCGCCTTGTGCCCAGTCGGTTGATGGGTGCCATTGCACATACTCACGGTTAATTGGAATCAGCAGGCAAGAACACTTACCTCGTACATCCAAACGGATGTCGATGCGTCTCATGTATTGGTCTGTGCCGAACCCCTCAGCCATTGCCACCGCCCAATCAAGGGCTGCTCCTGTCAGTTCTGATGTTTTCATGGTGGTTCCTTTCTGGGGCCGAAGCCCCGTGGTTGATTAAACTTTGTAGTAGTCGCCGACTAAGCCGTAAATGTTGCGAATCTGGTTAGCCGCATGTGACCCAATTTTTTCTGCCAGCCATTGCACGCTTTGTTTTCTTTCTTCCATGCTGATGCTGTTTTCCAAGTTAACGGCAAAGTCCGCCAAGGCTTGTGCAATTTGTGCTGTAGTCATGCTGCCCTCTTGATTAACGTGCGGTGACCTTGACGGTGAACACTGCGGTGGTTTTGGTGTACTGAGCCACTTGGTCAGCAGTGATGCCGAGCGCTGCGTACATGGCTTTGTGGTCAACGGTAGAGCGGTTGCTTTCGCTGTAGGTAGCCTTGAACAAAGCACCTTCGACAACCTTGTCGCCGCCTGCGCTGGCGCTGTCTTTGATGCTGTCCTTGATGGCGTCAGCTTGCTTGGTCAACTCGGCGATTTGCGCGAGGAGGGTACCGAGGGTATCCACGTTGCTGGTGGAGACTGCGGCCATTTCGACTTGAGAGACTTGCATGATGTTTTCCTTGTTACCTGCCTTGCACTATTGCTTGGTCAGTGCTGGTAGTGTAACAAGGAATTACACAGAAAACCATCCCCCTCAAAAATATTTCACAATAATTTCTATCGAACTCTCAGAGCGATTAACTTTTTCAATTCTGCTCTGGTGTGGGCATTCGGTGCTTCCAGCAGTGGCCCTTGGCGATGCGCCATAGGTGGGTATACCGAAACCCCGTCAACCGAGCAGCTTCCGCTGGGCTAATTTCTTTGCGTTGCAAACGGTCAACCAGTTCCACGGGAACTTTGGCTCCGTGGTGTTGCTCACCCTTGGGGTACATATTTCTGGCAATCCGGTCACGCATGTTTCCTCGTTGGTCGTCCCACCGAAGGTTGTCCGGGCAATTGTTGGATGTGTCGCTATCGTTGTGGCAAGCAAACTCTCGCGCTGCTGGCTCCCTGTCAAAAGCCATCAGCACCAGCCGAGAGACTAGCTTGATGAATTTCTTGTTGTCCACACCAAACCGGACTGTCGCGTAACCGTTGCGTTGGTACTGCGACAAGAACCGGCCTTTGTAATGCTGCACCACATCTTTGTTCAGCAAAGCGGAGAATTTTTTAACCGCCCTTGGGTGACTGTAAATTCTTCCCTTGTTCGTGGCAGAGATAAACCCTTGGTACTGCGGGACAGCTTTTAGCACCTCGCCATCAAGCAATTTTGCTTCGCACGTCATCAAGCAACTCCATTTCGGTGAACCCGTAATGAGCCTCAAACGCTTTGCGGCCCATCCCATGAACACCCATGTTACCACGGTGATGTAAAACACACAAAGGCAATACATCCATATGGCTTGCTCTGCGCCCCATGCCAACCCCTGTTCTGTGATGATGAAGCTCAACCGGCCCCGGCTCGTGAGGGCCATGAATCCTTCTGCATACGGCGCAGCCAAGCTCGGCCACGAGCGACATGTGGCGTTGTTCGTCTTTGGTGGTCATTTCTTCCTCGTGGGGCGGGGGCAGTCCTCGGGGACATGCACAACGCACCAGACGGCCTCTGGCGGGCGTTGGTGAGCGCCTAGCACCCACCTGTCTATGTAGGCGTCCGCCATCTTCTTGAGGCACGCTCGGGTCACCCTCAAGTCAATGCCCGTTCTGGCGCATATGTCGGACACGCTCAACCCGTCGGAGTGTTCCAGCAGCAGCGCCCGGATAGTGGGCGGCTTGGGCTTGTAGCGTTCATTCATGCTTCAGTTTATTTGTCAACGGGTGCTTCCACCACCCGCTGTTGTCTTTTGAGCTTCTGTGCTTCACGCGGGCGTAGGTATCTGTCACCTCAAATCGTTCTTGCTCCACGTTGTCTTCCATATCGCGGACATCCTTGTTTGTCCAACCACCGCGCACTTCCAAAGTCATGTTTCTTTTCCATTGCTCACAGTTGTTTACGCTTTTAAGCCCCATCACATGCGCCACGGCTCGGTCAAGTGCGGCTCCTGTTAATTTGGTCATGCGTCCTTCTCCAAAACAATGCGTTCAAGCACATCCATTGCGCTGCCAACATCTTCAACCAAATAGTCGGGGAGCCTTCTGTCGGGCTGGCTAAATGCCCACGATTCCATTGCGCTCAACAGCTTGATGATGCGCAGGGCTTCTGTTTTAGTCATGTATTCTTTTGTTTGAGTTTGTTGTAGTGCGCTGTCAGCAGATTGTGTTCTGCAAGTTCTCTTGCTCGATGCTTGTTGATGCCCTCACGCATTAAATTGACAACAATCACATCCCTCCGTGCCACAGGCTCCTGCGCTGGCAGGGGTGAGGCCATGCGCTGCTGCTTCCATGCTTGGTATTCTTGTTCAACACCGTAAATAAACTGCCCGTTATCGTGGCGGCGCGAGTTGACGGCGTTGTGTTCAACAAACTCAAGGCGCATCGCGTTGTCGTCAGGCTCCTGCGCTGGCAGGGGCGGCAGTGGGTCAACCAAGCTAATAATCGCACTCATAGCATCCATAATGTGCATGCCAAGGGGCGGTAGGTACTTGTTAATTACGGACACTATGGCCTCAAGCCTTTGACGGTCATCCATTGCTGCTGGCTCTTTGTACACGCTCATGGGGTCGATGCGCTCACCATCTTTTTGCCACGATGTGCCGTACATGGCGCGGTCTTCGTGCATCTTCTTGTACGCCTCATCAAAGTGGGAATTGATTTTGTCCATTGCCGCCTGTCGTTTGGCATTGAAGCCACCGCCCCAGTCACCCTGCCGCTGGGCAAGGTCATCGAACGCTTCGTCTTCTTCAGTTTTCATCTTTAATCTTTCGGTCAAGTTCTTTCAGCATTAACGCAAAATAGGCTTCGCGTATACCCAATCCTGAGTTTTCAACAACCTCGTCGGTCAAGGTCATGGCGTAGTTCAATTCCTTCCAAGGCTTTGACTCGTCAACGTATTGCACCTTCAAAACCCAAGTCATAGCACGCCGTTCTTCAGCGTGATGCAGGTGCCCTCAAGCTGAGTAATCATTGCGCTGCCTTTGAGGGCCATCTTGCGCAGGTTCTCTTTCTGCGACTCCACCGCAACGCGGCACTCAGACTCGCGGGTGAAGTATTTCATTGACTGCATGAACTCACAGTTGCCGTTCATGCACACGAACAGGATGGGGATGTAGATGACTTGAATCATAGGTACTTGTTCGCGCAGATTACGTCAATCACTACCTCGGTGTAGCGGCCATTGACCAGCTTGCGGGCGTAGATGATGCGGGGTCGGAAGTCAGCGCTGCGGCACTCGTGCATGGCCTCAATCTGCTCACCACGGGTCAGTGGATGGGCGTCTCGCTCCACGACCAAGTTCTGCCCCATCGGCTGCGATGCGCAACCCACCAGCACCAGCGGTGCCAAAACAAACAGCTTTTTCATAGTGTTGCCTTTCCTTCGGCGCGGTCATTCGCGCATTGTGTACGCCAGATTTCTACCCTTGCTTGTGCGCCAATCAAGTCCCAGCGGAGCTTCTCTTCAACCTCCACAGCGGCCCTCAAGCCGTCCAGTAGCTGCAAGTATTCATGATGGGCGTAGGCGTCTCGCTCCTGTGCTGCAATCACCTTCTCGCCGCTCTTCTTCATCAGAATGGCCTTCAGGCTCTTGCGGTACTCTTCGATGTAGGTGCGCTCTGCCCTTGCTTTGGCAAAACGCTTGCCGTGGACAAGGATGTAGTCCACCGCCTCATGTGGGTCAACTTCTCTCATTCCATCTCCTCAATGGTTATCTTCAACATGCCCCCGATGTCGGGTGCCCAGTAGATGCGCAGGTCGTGTATCTGCGAGTCGTCTTCGTACACCCCAGCGTGGGCCAGCGAGTCCAGCGTGGCCTTCAGGAGGTTGTCTAGGTCGCGTCGGCGGTTGTCCGGGCGGTAAGCCTCCACCGTAAGGTTCAAAGGCCCGTCAAAATGCTTCTGAGCGCGTTGGATGAGCATCTGGTCGGCCACAGCCTTGCGGTAGGAGCGGCCATCAGCGGAAATGAGCATCCGCCCGTTGACCATGCGCCAGTAGGTGTTGACCGACGGGGGCCACGGCAGGGTAATTTGCAGGGGCATCATTGGCGCTGCTCCGGTATGCGGTTGCGGATTGCTTCAGCCAGTCCTTGCACGCCTAGCACGTTGTATTCTGACCATTCATCTGCCATCTTGGCGCAGGCTTCTCGCTCAAGCATGATTGCCATCATGGTGGCTTGCATAGCGTAGGCCATGATTTCCTTCTTAACGTCCTCAAGCGCTTCGTTGAACTCCTGCTGAGTGAACAGGGTCTGCCCCTGACTGAACACGTTTTTCCTGAACGGATTTTCTTGCATTGATTTGCTCCTGCTTCATTTGTTTTACCAACTCGTCAACGGCTGGCTTGCCCCTTGACTTCTCCATTCTTTCCTTGAGGTCGTACCACCAAGCCTGCGTTTGGAGTAGGCCAACCTCACTCACTTTTTTGTTGAACCTTGCTATCCACTCGCGGGCCTCGCACTCCTTCATGTACTGGATGACCGCAGGGTCTTGCTGTATCCGCACATGGTCTTTCTCCACCCAGATAGATGTGCTTTTCTTGGCACGGGGCTTTCTCATCCCTTCACCTTCGCAATCAACTCAGCAATGCGCCGCTTGTTTTTGGCAATCTGCTCGGCAGTCAACTTGTTCTCCAGCCGCAGTACGTTTGGCTCCACATAGGAGCGGCGTAACAAGGACAAGAACTGAGGCAGGGTAGGTGGCTCTTCCGGTAGCTGCTCCAACGCCCGCTTGATGGTCTCCGCGCCTACCCCGGCCATCTTCTCCGACCAGTGGTTCATTGCGTTGACCACACCAGCGTCCGTACCGTCGGCCAGCGTCTGACCCGTCTTCCACATGTTCAGGAAGCGAGTTCCGTAGTGGCCCTGCATGGTCGCAAAGATGCGCTGAATCCAGCCATCAGGTAAGCGCTGCATATGCACCTCGCTCGTCTCCGAAGATGGCCCGTGCTGCGCTCAATTGCGCTGGCTGGTACTTGGGCTGGTCTTTGTTCATCCACTCAGACTTGAACCCAGTCCACCCACGGGCGCAGCAGATTGACAACGCAGTCTCTAGGCTTACAGCAGCCTTCTGAGCCTCGCGCTCAATACCCCGCAGGGCAGTCTCAGTCATTGGGCTTTTCTTCGCGTTGCGCAGCTTGATGAAGTCACGCCATACCGCATCAGAAACGCCGTCAGGCGTTGTATTCTTTGGTTCCTTTACAGGTTGAACTTCCTGTTTTGTAGCCAGCTTCTGACCCACCCCCCGGTCAGCTTCTGACCTACCCTCCGTCAGAAGCTGACCCACCCCGTTGAGCTTGTACTGGTTCGGAAGAGAGACCCCCTCCATCGACTTGTGGATGATGGTCAAGTAGCCAGCACTTTGTAGGTCGAGCAGGTGACCCTTGAGGGTTGATACGCCCATCGCGCACTCTTGCGCTAGGAGCTTGTGCGAGGGGTTGCACTGGCCTGTGTGGCCGTTGCTGTGGTTTGCCAGCATCAGCAGAACCAGTTTCTGTCCTGCGCTGGTGCAGGGCTGCTCTATTGCCCATGTCATTGCTTGAAAGCTCATTTTTCACCTTACGTTGTTGGCCGTTACTGGTAGGAGACAAGGCAGGACGGTAACGAAACGTCTTTTCGGGAGCTAACCTAGCCATGTCGCAGTTAGTGTAACATCAAAATAAATCAGGACGCAACTCTTTCTTTTTAACTGCCCTGCGGGTGTACTGTTCGATTTGGACGGCAAGGGCGGCGCTGGGCCTGCGGGTGCCAGCTATGAGCAGAGCAATCCACGTTTTAGTCACCCCTAAGTCTTTTGCCATTGCTGACTTGGCTCCACGGGGTAGAGCATTGAAATACTCAACGAGTGTCATTGGTGAATCCTTTTTTTAACACCCCATCATACCATACGAAAAATATTTTTTGGAAGATGTCCAACCCCAAGTTAAACATGTTATAGTGCAGTCCTGTTTAACTTTCTGGAGCTTGTTGTGAGTGAATACGAGGAGCTTGTTTCAGAGAGGCAACAGGTGCTTGAGGAGGCCATTGACCGGGCCGAGGCGGGCAAAGCAACGTGGGAAGACTGGAACCTTATCCGGGCAGAGCTTGGAGTGTTCCGCAACCCATTTACCAACTTGAACAGGAGTTAAAAATGATAGCGACAGACAGCGGCGGCGGCGACTTTAAGCCAGTACCAGCGGGGATGCACCTTGCACGGTGTTACCGCATCATTGACCTTGGCACCCAGAAGACGGAGTTCCAAGGGCAAGTGAAGATGCAGCGAAAAATCATCATGCAGTTTGAAGTGCATGGCGAGGATGACAGCGGCAAACCCATCCAAATGGATGACGGCAAGCCCATGAGCATCAGCAAGAACTACACGTTGTCGTTGGCCGAGAAGGCCACCCTGCGTGCTGACCTGCAATCGTGGCGTGGGCGTGACTTCCGTCCAGACGAACTGCGTGGGTTTGAATTGAAGAACGTGCTGGGTGCATGGGCCATGATTTCTGTGGTGCAGGCGATGGGCAACAACGGCAAGGAGTACACCAACATTGTCAACGTCAACTCAGTGCCTTCCATCATCAAGTCGGCTGGCCTACCCAAGGGGCACAACGAACTGCTGCTGTGGTCGCTGGATGACCCCAACATGCAGGTGTTTGAGACCTTCAGCAACAACATCAAGAAAAAGATTCAGGAGTCCCCTGAGTACAAGGCCCGGATGCAGATTCCGCAGTCACCACCGCAACGAACTGCGCCACAAGCGCCGCATCAGGGCAGTGGATTTGAGGACATGGACGACGACATCCCGTTCTGAAGTAAACCATGCGCGACAAGAAAGACACCAACACACTGGACTTGTTCACAGCAACGCCGCAGCCTAAGAAGCGGAAGTATGTGCGCAAGACTGAGCCACGGGCAATGGTGCGCAGGACTGACCCTGACACCAGCCGTGCGGCTGCGAACACGATTGACGCCACTGCACTAGAGCAGCGCGTGTACGAGGTCATCTGCTCGTTCCCTAACGGGTGCATATCGGATGACATCGTCAGGCTAATTCCAGAGCATGGTGTCCAGACCGTCTCCCCGCGCTACGCGAAGCTCATCCGAAAGGGCTTCGTTGTGGATACGGGTGAGCGCAGGCAAGGTGCCGCTGGTCGAGGCCAGCGTGTGATGCGCAGGGCAGATTGATTTACGGGGGAAAGCGGATGCTGTGTGGTCTTGTGCGAGTTGATCGCCGCCCCCACCAGACGCAGCGAGTACCCCACCCATTTTTTTAACCACCGGAAAACTTTATGAAACACACTCTTTTAATCATCGCAGCCACCTGCGCACTTGCTGCTTGTGGCAAAGACGAAGTCAGCTTTGCCTCGCTTGAGGAAGCAAAGGGCACAGCGCGTGAGAACGCCATGTGGAACGGCCAGCGCTATCGGCAGGAGAACATCTTGTACAAGGGCTGGGACATCGTGGGCCGGGGTGACTCAACTCAGGACAACATCTGCCCACAGGGCGATGGCTGGGCCACGCTGGAGTTTGTGAACCCCGAGAAGACTCAACTCGTCAAGGTCAAGTGTTCCACCGTGTCGGGAAACACCGGATGCTTGGAGGACAAAGACTTCAAGACCAAGCCATTTGCCTCCGAAGATGGTCATTGCCAGCCCACCAACAAGGTGCCCTATCCACTGCCGAAGGTGGCAAAATGATGGTGGTCAACGTACTCATGGGTTTGGGCCTAGTTATCTTGTGCGCGGCCTGCGCGTGGGCTGGGTTCCACATGGGGAAACTTAGCCGCAAGGCGTAGGAGAGAACATGTTTGGACTTTTGACCAGAAAACAAATGGATGCGTACATCGCAGAGCAGATAAAACAAATGGAAGCCGAACGGTGGCTTTTGGAGAACAACCAAGACAAGCTCTTTGCCGCGCTCAAGGCCTTGGAGCGGCGTGTTGAGATGCTGGAAGGCACGCGACCAAGCAACATGCTGACCCCGGCAGAGGTCGATGCAGAAATTAAGAGGCGCGTTGAAATGAACCGCGCCGCACGCATCAAGTATCGCAAGCGCAAAGAAAAAGATTCAATCGCCCCAACCCCGAGCTAGATAAATAATACCAATCGTCGGTATACAATGGAATCTTGTTAACCAACTGGGGAAACCATGACTCAACAAGATTTCATTGACAGATTTGAATACCGCGACGGGAAATTGTTTTACAAAAAATCTGAAGGGTGCATGAAAAAAGGTTCAGAAGCTGGAACGGTTTGTCACGCAGGCCATTTGAAAACACTGATTAAGCGCAAACCTTATTTTTTGCATAGAATTATTTTTATGATGCATCACGGATATTTGCCAGAATTTTTAGACCATATTGATGGCAATCCAGCCAACAACCAGATTAAAAATTTGCGCCCTGCAACACATTCACAAAACAACTTGAACAGAGGTAAACACAAGCGAAACACCTCTGGGTACAAAGGCGTGACTTGGGTTTCTACGGCTGGCAAATACTCAACCAGAATTGCAATTGACGGGAAAAGATTTTTTCTTGGTTACTTTGATAATCCAAAAGAAGCCCATAACGCTTATTGCAAATTTTCCAAAACCACTCAACCACAATACATAAGGACACAATGACTTTACTTGCAAAAAATAACCATGCTCAAGAATCTGGGCACTGGTATACCCGTGACGGGGTGCCCCGGTACACCGTCATCGGCAAGAACGGCAAGGAGCGCAATACAACGCTCAGGGACGCCCGCACCGAGAGTCTGGTGCCATCTGTCACCACCATCCTGAACGTGGCTGCAAAGCCCGCTCTGACGGCTTGGTTGATGAATCAAGTTCTGATGGCCGCACTGACACTGCCAAAACTGACAGAAGAGTCGGATGACGACTACTGCAAGCGCGTCATGCAGGATTCCAAGGAGCAGGGCAAGGCGGCTGCCAACGAGGGCACAGACATCCACGCGGCGATTCAGGGCTACTACGATGGTCAGGTAGTCCGCGCCCACGAACAGAGCGTACAGGGCTGTGTGGATAGGCTCCAAGGCCACTTTGGGAATAAGCCTTGGATTGCGGAGCGCTCCTTCGGCCACGAGCTTGGCTTTGGCGGCAAGTGCGACCTGTTCACCAACGTCGGTGACGGCATCGTGGTGGACGTAAAGAGCAAGGAGTTCAACGACCCAGCCAAGGTGGACGCCTACGACGAACACCTGATGCAGCTTGCGGCTTACCGCGTCGGGCTGGGTGTACCCAAGGCACGCTGTGCTAACGTCTTTGTCTCCCGCTCGGTGCCCGGCCTAGCCGTGGTCAAGGAATGGGATGCGGCAGACATTGACCGTGGGTGGCTGATGTTCGTCCACCTTCTGACCTTCTGGCAACTCAAGAATAAACACTCATGAAATACCTGACTGAAGAAACCATCAAGCAGATTTTCTTTCAATCTGACCGTCCACGCCGTGACGCCATACTGGCCGACGAGGTGGACATTGTTCAGTTTGCAAATAACCTGATTGCATATGCCCACCCGCATCTTGCTAAAGCAGAGCATGAGCGCTGCGTAGAGATTGTGCGGGCGATGAACCCCGAGGTTGCTGCGGCGCTGGAGAACCAGCGGCCTTAGCGCATGGAACTGCCAGTCATCCGTTGATTGGCTCGTTCTGCTGCTGCGCGGTCTCGGAAATAGCGGTAGCCTCCGATTCCCGCAGCGGCCAGTCCAGCGGGTATTGCTAACGCTGGAGCAGCAGCAAGTGAGGCAAGACCAGCGGCAGCGCCGAGGCCAGATAGGGCCATGTCGCCGTAGTCGCGTTGTTCGCTGGGCCTGTCCATCTGTTGCTTGATGTTTACCCCCTCACCTAAAGCTCCAGCAATTGCCAAGGGCGGTGCAGCGTAGCGCATGAACGTGCCAGCGCCACGGCCAACCTTGGAATCCATCATGTCCTTGAACAGGCTTGTGACGTACTCCAGACCACCCGGCTTTGGTGGCGCGGTGGAAATGGGTGCGGCCACGGGCATACGCACCTCTCCTTCGGGTGCAAACCTGATGGACTCACGCGCCCCACCGCCTCCGCCACCAGTAGGAGTCATCAGCCCACCGTAGCGAGGGTTCTCAACAAACTGATTGGGAGCAATTTGATTCACCCGGCCAAGCGCGTCTCTGCGCTGGCTGGACAAGTCATGCACACCGCCTTTGTTCTTGGTCATGTCCAAGGCTTGGCCCGCCTCAATGTCCGTGAGGCCAGCAGCTTTAGCGTAGTTGAACGGCATGTTGCCCGTGGTGCCGGGGGCCATGCGCCCGCCATCTGGGCCACCAGATGGGATGATGCTCAATGGGCCACGCCCAGCGCCTCCTGTGGCCTGTGCAGAGGCTTGGGCGGCACGGGCTGCTGCTGCTTCCTGCGCGGCAATGCGACCTTCTTCCATCATCCGAGCAGAAGCTCTCACCGCAGCAGGAGCGGCACGCTTTAAGGCAATGGCTGTACCTACACCAGCGCCACCAATTTGGGCCTTGGCTCGGTCTCGCGCCTCTTCAATAATTTGACGGTCATCAGCGGTGCGGGCTTGGGACTCCTCAACCAAATCAGCAATGTTGGCAGGGAACTCTTCTTCCCCGCCGACCGCTACTGGCGCAGAAGCACCATCTGCTTCAGTTGCTGTTACGCCGCCTTCTGGTGCCACGCCTTCTTCTGGCGCTGAATTGAACACGCCATACGACTGCAACTTCTGAACGTAGTCAGCCGTTTCTGCTGGGATGCCTTTTTGTGCAACATTCGTGTTGCTGAGGCTTACGTCTCCCGCGTTGTACAGCGCAGCAGACAGCAACCAGTCATTTTTGGTTCTGCCCAAGTTTTCTTTCAGCGCCTTCAACCCAGCCTCAATGTTGGCGTCTTCATTGCGAAGCTGCTCTACGGTGTATCCCAAAGCCTTGCCCGTGGCGGGCATCACTTGCATTAGGCCAATAGCACCCGCCCGACTGTCTTTTACCTTGGGGTTGAACTGGCTTTCGTTCATCACAATGCCAAGGGCCAGAGTCTTGGGCACGCCCATCTCTTCGGCTTTTTGGGCGACTTTCAGAGCATACGCAGCCTGCTCATCGCTCAGTGAGTTGATGAAGGTAAGGTCGGCCATAAATTATTTCTTTCTCAAGGATTCCAGAAGCGCTTCTTTTGCGTTCTTGAGTTGTGGCGGCACTGCTTCACCAGATGACGTAGTTGTCGCTGGCTTGCCAAAAAACTTGTTGTACAAGCTGTCGGTTGTCTTGTCGTAGTCGGCATCAAGTTTTCTGGCTTCTGAACTTGACATCCAGTCGTTTATGGTCTTGCCTTTGCTTTTGGTTTTGTCGTTTCTCCAGTCTTGAAACGCCGTGACCTTATCTTGGTTGTGTTTGGCTTTGGCTACCAGTAGTTCTATGCGCCGAGCCAATACAGTTGGGCTGTCAGAAACAGTGCCGCCAAGGTTGCGAACAATTTTTCGTTCGTTCTCCGTGACTGCGCCTTGCCCGGTCAAAAACTCTCTGGTGTACAACAACTCAATCTCAGCCAAATCTTTGCTTATCTCAGAGCGGCTTTGCAAATCTTGCTTAGTCATGTCGGGCATTACTTTTGCCAAAGCGCCCTCTGCATCTGCAAGTTTTACAGTTGTGTTCCCAAGAGAAATGCCATCAGAGACCAATGATGCGACCGCGTTAAACAATCCGGGGTCAGCAAGTAAGCCAAGAGCCTTTGGGTTTTTAATTACGTTGTTCAGCACGCGCAAGCTGGCAGACTTCATCTGCCGAGAAGTGTTCAACGACTTTACGAATGTCTGCTCATCCACTTCGGCAAGCTCACCTCTTTTCTTTTGCACGGCTTCTTCAATGGCAGCCTCAACATCTTTGGGCCGATTGATTTCTTTGGCGTACTGCTCCGACTCAATTCGGAACCGCTCCCTCTCAGCGCTGTTTGCGGCTTCAGCATTTGCTTTCAGCGCATCTTGTGATTGTTTTTCCTCCAACGATGCGTTGGCTTTTAACGGCGGGACGTTAATAATCCTTGGCGGTGCTGGTGGCTTTAATCCAGCAGACGCTGCCGCAGATGGCGGGGCAGAAGTCACGGCAGCGGCCTTTGCGGGCGCTTCAGCAGCTTTGGCAACGGGCACCACGGCAGCAGGGGCAGCAGCTTTAACGGCAGGCACTGAGGCAGCAGCGGGCGCAGGCGCGGCTACAGCAGCAGCAGGCGCTGGTGGTGCTGCAACCTTGATGGCTGCGGCTGGTTCGACAGCGCCGCCTTCAAGCGGAATTCCCTTGGTTGCGTTTGCCTTGAGGAAATTAAGCACCTGAAGGTCAAATGGATTTACGTCTTTTTCTGACTTGGCGTTTTTCAAGCGGAACATTGAACCTATCACTTCTGCTTCGATAGGACTCAACTTTGTACCTTTTGGCAACGGCTGCAAAGGAGTGCGTTCTCCTGATTCCGTTGAAACAGCAGAGAACAAAGAAGGCGCTTTCAGTTGAAGACCAGTGAAGACGTTTTTGAGTTGCTGCTCGTCCACCATTTCACCGCCCGATGGGGCTTTGGCACCTGATTGCTGCTCGTTGTATTTGTCAACAATGTCTTTTGGAACAACGCCAGTTTTTAGATACGTTTCAGCAAATTTCTTGGCTACCTCTGGGCCTTGGTTGTTGGCAAACTCGTACAGCTTGGCTGTGCGTGCGTCAACCTTGTAGGTTCCTGTGCCCATGAACAAGTCAATTTCTTTTGCGCCTGCTGGAGGTAGTCCCTCGGGCTGAACATACTCCGCCTTTCCCGTCAGGTTGTTCACCCTGACACCATTTTGGTAGGTAAATTGTTGGTTCTGGAGCTTCATCATCTCCATAAGCGCTTTGGCATTTTCATCATTGCCATAGGTGGTAACGTATTTGGCGTACCTTTTCATGGCGTCCATGCCTATGCCAGTCTCACTTAATTTTTGACTTGGGCGAACGCCTTCTTGAACCAGCAAGTTAACTGCTTCTTTGCGCGGCATACCGTTGGCTACAAGGAATGACACGGCATCTTGGTCGCCGTAATCATCTGACGCACCTTCACCAGAAGTGCCGCCAAACAATCCTGCGGTGGCTTTTGATTTTTGGCGCATGAGCGCTTGGTCGCGGCGTGACTGTGCAAGCTGGAGGTTTGCAGCGGAGGTGTCTATCTCCTCTTGGTGCAGCTTGGACTGCATGTCCTCGTAGCTCTTCGACGCCATGCCAACCGCTTCGCCAAAGTTGCCACGGGACGCCAGAAGCCCTTGGCCGATTGCCATGAGGCTTGGGTCGTAGTTGCGTTGCTGACGCGCCGTGTAGGCGTCCATGACCCGACGCATTGCTTCGTCAACGTCATCGTCCTCTTCAATCGCTTCGCCATACATTGGCTTCACTTTCAACGCGGACAAGGCTCCTGCTTGTTGCTTTGCCATGACTTACTCCTTATGGGCCTTCATTCAAATAATCCCAGTAGCTTGTATCAAGGCTCCCACCTCCTGCGTTGGGATTCACATAGCTGTAATCAACCCCACTGTCCGGGAATGTGGCAGGATTGTCATATTGATAGCCCGGTGAAAGCGGCCCGGTGTAATAAGGGTCTGAAGGCGTTGTGTAGCCAGTATCCAATGGGCCACCCGATGTGGATGTATCTGAACCAATGTAGTTGCCGCCTGAATCAAACTTGTTACCAGCCGAGTCCGTTATGGTTCCATCGCTGTTGTATCTGACGCCGTCGCTAGTGTTCATTTCTGGGCCAATATTGCCAGTCCCCGTTCCCATTTCTCCGGGCTTGCCCCCAACGGAAGAGCCGCCTGAAGAACCGCTGCTACCGCCGCCAAAGCCTTTGAGGTAGTTGGAAATGCTGCTGCCAGCAGAAGATGCCAACCCAGAAATTCCCGAGCTATCAAAAAGTTTTTGCAGGTAGTTTGGAGTGGCGTTGCCAAACTTGTCGTATGTAGTGCCAAAACCACTGGCAAGCGAAGCACCAACACCAAGTGTTTGAGCCAATGGTGAGCCTTGGTAGTAGCCGCTGGTTTGTGGGCCTTTGTCTTCCACTGTGGTGCCACCCGGCACGGTGTACCCGCGCATCAGTTGGGACACGTTTGTTGCGGTCTTCAGTGGAGCATCAAGCAACGACTGTTCGTACAACTGCTGTTCTGTGCCAGCCTTGGTCAATGCGCCAGCGCCAGTGAGTCCGAGGGACTGCTCTTGCCCAGCAATATCAGCTTGCGTTCTTGCTGCTTGGTTTTGCAATTGGGCGTTGTTCAGTGCAGCGGTCACGGAGGCGTTGTAGCCCTTGTCCAAAGCCCCGTACTGTTGACCAGTCAAGTCCGACTGTAGGTCAGACATTGTTTGACCCATTGCATTGGCGTAGCGTGAGCTACCCAGACCACCCGTGCTGACAAAGCCAGCCTTGAGTTGCGGCATCAAGTTGCGCTGGATGTTTCGCTGTTGCAAGCGCTCCATCTCGTCCACCACGTTGGTGGTGTACGGATTCATGAAGTTTTGTATCTGCGGCGCAGCGCCAGCGGCTGCCGTGCCTGCGGTGGCCGTAGCGGCGGTCAGACCGGGCCTGTAGGCTGTTGCGGCACCGGGGGTGGCGGCAAAGCCTTGCTGCTGCATCTCCGTCAGGGGAGCAACCTTGTTGGGGGCTGCAAGCGCCGTCTGCCCCGCTTGGGACAGGCCACTCAGGTAATTGGTGTAGTAGCTGGGCGCTTGTTGAGTGGTGGTCGATGTTCGCGTTACATCTGGATTTGCCCGCGTATCAAAAATGGTATCAGCCATGTTTAGCTCCTTGCCGCTTGGTGTTCTTCAAAAAGTCCAACGGTGACTTGATTTCGGGTGGCAAATCTTTGGGTTTTGCTGACCGCACATGGGCACGAATGCCGTGCATCATGTCGTATAGTTTATCCGACCCCGCCTTTGTGGAGCCGTTTCCGATGGCCGCAACTACGTCGGCTGGGAACACAAATTCACCGTCTGCCAGCATGGCCGGGATGTCGTCCGACTGACCGTCTCCAGCACCCGTTACGGCGTCACCATGACGGAAGTCCACCCGCATCTTCCCGCCTGCTGCCATCAGGGGCGTGCTGAGTCCACCACGGGCATATTTTCCGTACCTAGTGCCATTCATTGCGCCGCCAGTTGCGGCTTGAATTCCTGTCTTCATGTAGTCGGGCACGCCGTCCGGGGAGTACCCGGTCTCTTGTTCGGCGGCAGCTTGCTGGTTCAGGATGTCTTCAATGGGTCGGTCAACGCCATAGGTGTAGGGGTTCATGTCGGTTCCTTGCGGGGCTTGGTCACTCAATGCGTATTGGACAGCATTGGGGTCATTTGATTGTTGAAGTTGGTTGAACTCATCCAAGACGCTTTCAAACTTGGGCTGGTTGGGTATGACCTTGGTCTGAAAGCTGGAGGCCAAGCTGAGTGGCGCAACAGAGGACAGTGACGCCGTGTTGTTAGTTGATGCAGACGAACCAGAAGATGAACCAAGCGCACCAGACAAGCCAAACGCGGCAGCGCCAAGCGCATCAAGCGATGACGACGTCTTGCCACTCGTTGGCGCTTTTGCTGGAACGGCTGGCGCAGTTGGCGCAGTTGGAGTGGGCGTTGGGGCTGGCGAACCGGAGGAGCCTTTGCTGGCGCTATCAAGGTAATTTGACAGCGTGTCCTGCGTACTGACACCAGTGTTTACTGTCTCGCCAGTGGCAGCATTTGGGGCACCTGTGCCCGCCGTGATGCCTAAGTTTCTCAAGCCCTCGTTGAAGGCATTGGAGATTGCTTTTGTGGTGCCAAAGTTCTGGTTCAGGCCGCTGGTGGCTTTGCCAATATTGCCATAAAGGCCCGACTCTTTGCCCAAAATTCCAGTGAAGATTGGGTTGGTGCCAAGCTCTTTTGATGCGTAGGAATTGATTTGACCAACCAACGCCGAAGACAACATGCCGCCCGGATTGCCGTTGATGGCACTGGTGACTATGCCAACAGGTATACCAAGGTTCTTGGCAAGCATACTAAGCAAGGTGCTAGATGCAATTTCCCCTGCCGTGATTTTCCCGGTGTACATGTCGTTCAGAGTCATCGCCAGACTTGCGCCGGGAATGAACATAGCCGCTGCTCGTGCCAATGGCTCCATGAAATTTACAAAATCTGTAGTCGCAACAATGCTGTCAGCAGTTTGACCGGGGTCGTTGTAAGTGAGACCCTCTACGCCCTCAACGGACGCATTCATGTTGGTCAAGTTTTTTGCATTGACGCCTGTTATGTTTCCAAGCCCAGCCGCTTGAAGTGCCTTAGCTTCAGCGTAGGTCGGCGACCGCCCAAAGGCGTCAACAAAAGCGTTTTGTGGAACGTCAACGCTGACTTCTCGGCCTTCTGGATTGTTTTTGCCGCCACCGAGCATCATGGTCTGCTTAGTGAGCGGCCCCATCAAGTCTTTGTAAACATTGACTACTGCACTTGGGTCTTTGTCTGCCGTGGTAGCGTACTTGTTGGCATCCCCTCCGTAATACGAAGCCAACTTTTCACTGGCTTGCTGCCGCAGGGCATTGACTTGCTCCGTCTTGGCTAAATTAGCCTCTTGCTTGGTGGACAAGCTAACGTCTGAAAAGGGAGAGAGCGCAGGGTTTTCTCCCGCGCCACCCATCAGGCTTGCGGCTGCGGCTTGCTGTGCTTCTGCTGCTCTTTGGGCTTCTGCTGCTGCTGCCACCGTAGTTGCTCGTTCACGAGCCACATTGTCTGCGGCAGTTTTGTCAGCATCAGATTGCGCCGCCGGAGAGGGTGTATTTACTGGTGCAGCAGCCGCTTCTCTTGCTGTTTCTCCTATGGGCGCTCTTGAGGCGTCTGCTGCGGCAGCAGCGGCTGCGGCATTGTTTCCGCCACCCCCACTAGGAGGCGCACCACCATCTCTTGGCGCAGCACCGCTACCTTCACCAACATGAGCGCCACCACCACCCCTACCAGTGTCTCCGGGGTTGCTGCCGCCACCGCTTCCGCTGCTGCCTCCGCCACCCATGTAGCAGTGGCCTAGCAGCTTGCGCTTTTGCTCAAGAATGTTCACAGCTTGACCTCCGCAATAAGGTACTTCTCCTCAAACCCTAGTCGTGACCAGAGTCGGAAGGTGGACGGACGCATGGCCGCTTCAATCATGGTGGCTCCGTCTTTCTTGCATATGTCTTGCAGTTGTGCCCAGTTTTCATCGGTGGTAATTCCTTCCCCGGCTAAGCAGGTGATGAAGGCCACGCGGGCATTGGCCCGGTTTTCATAAACCATCGACAGCGAACCGATGATGGTCTCACCCTCCGTAAAGGTGATGAGCCACCAGTCTCCCACACCCAGCTTCATCCGAATCTGGTCAAGCGTGTAGTCACCCTTGGTGTGCGGTTCGACGGCAGCAAAATACTGCTCCACCAGCGGCCATGTCTGGTGAACTTGAGCGAAGGGGACTTTAGCTACAACGGCCATTAGGTTGACTGCGTTGCAGGGTTGACAGCGCTGACTAGGGCTTCTGCCCAGTCGTTCCAGTTTTCAAATGACTCCGTCCGTGGGATGGCCTCGTTGGTGAACACGTCAATTGCGGACAGCCCATTGCCCCAAGTCTTCCAGTCGGTGTGGACGGTTGGTATCTCAAGTTGCTGCGGGGCGTAAAGCTCACACATGAGGCTTGCCCACGACTCAAAGGTGTGAAAGCGCGGGTCGTAAATGAGGGCGGGATTAAGAGCCATACGGTCTTGTGTCCCCAACGTCTGCGTGCAGCAAGGTCTTGCCCAACTGGTAGTCGCCGCCAGCCACATCGGAGATGAAGCGCAGGCGTATCTCGCGGCGCTGCTCACGCATGTCAATCTTGCCCGTGTTCTTGTCGAACAAGTAGGGGTCGCTTTCTTTGTCCACGCTCTGAGCAAATGGTCGGCCAGTGACCACCAAGCTCATTTCGCCCTCCATCAGAAAGTCAGGTTCGACGCGCTCCAGACGCTCCCACTTGTTGAGGCCAACAGGCGCAGGCTGTGACGGGCCTCCGTCAACCCATCCAAGGTTGCTGGTCTCAAAGAAGCTCTCGATGGCAAGCACATCCTGCCCATTGACGCTGTCCACGCCAATCTCATGCTGGAAGATTTGGATGAGGTCTGGCTCGGTGGAGAAGGTCAGGGTCGTGGTGGCTGAAGCCGTAGCCGCCACAGACAACGTCACCGCCTGCTGGTAGATGGTCTGCACCTTGATGGAGAAGCCCGAGCCAGTTCCGCCAATGGATGCCGCAGCAGCGCTCAAGGTGTTGTCCACGACATAGGCCGCGCCACGGGCGGTGATGGTCACGGACGTAACTGCCCCGCCAGACACCACCACGGTGGCCCTTGCGCCCGTTCCAGAGCCTCCGGTGAGGGTTACGTTGGTGTAGGTGCCATCGGTGTACGCAGAGCCGCCTACGAGCGTGTACAGGGCTTTGATATTGCTGGAGGTGATGCCGTTGACTTTTGTGCCAGAGGTGATGCCAGCGCCAGAGACCAGTTGGTCAAGGATGATGTTGCCATCATAGGTGTCCGTGTACACAAACGTGCTACCAGAAAGAACCACAAAAGACCCCGTGGTCACGACTGCCTCAGTGGTCACATCCCATGACGCTTGCACCGGGTAGGCAAACACTTGGGAGAAGTACCCAGCAGAGCGACGAGCGCCTTCCGCTTCCCCGGCGTCATACCAGATGTTTTCACGCACGTTGTAAATAATGGCGTCGGTGCATTCGGTTGCATCGCCCTTGGGGTAGAACCACCACACCTCGCCAAACCGTGGCACCTTGCTCACCCAGACCTTTTGGCGCTGGGCGTAGTTCAAGTTGTCAAAGAAGTAGTTCTGGTTCATGGCGTTCGGAATTTCCTTGACCACACCGTTGTACAGCAGGAATCGGTCAACGCCGCACCAGTAGTAGATGCCGTCGTACTCAATGGCGGACTGGCTGGACAGGATGGAAGACTGGCTGCTGATGATGTCGTAGCGCCAGTATTGAGCAGGAGTTCCCTGCCCGCCGATGTAGGACACGCGGACTAGGCTGTCAAGGCTCCAGAACAGCCCAGAGGGCGCGTTTGAGCCACCCCTGACGGGTAGCCCTTGGACAATTTTCCCGGTGGCTACGTTGGTCTCGTTGGCGTCCGCAGACACCCAGTCTTCGGCGTTGCCTGCGGCGCAGTTCCTAATCAACCCGTCGTTGCCATACACAAAGACGTAAGGGTGCAAGGAGACCACCCCGCCCGACACTGAGACGTTGTTGTTGAATGTCACCGTCACCGTTGCACTGGCCGTTGCTGGAAGAGACAGCACCACGTTGACCGTTGACACGGACACCACGGTGGTGCCTGCTTGGATGCCCGCGCCAGAAACAGACTGCCCCGGCCCAATCAAGGAATTTGATGCGGCCAACACAATGGTTGCGTTGGTGTTGGTCGTGGTGGCTGAGTCAGTGAACACACCAATCTGGCTCATGGTTGTGCCAGTGATGCTGCCAATCAGCACAGGAGTGTTTACCGTGCTGCTGATGCTGTTCAGGTTCTGGCATGGCGCAGCAAGGATGGTCTGCAAGCCAGAGCCAGAAACATCGTAGAAACCATCAAACTGCCACAGGTTGTTGTCGTTGGCCGTGAAGTTACTAAGGGTGAAATCTTGTACACCAGAGCCGATGCCGTTCTCGTCAATGGTCAGAACTTGCAGACCATCGTTGTACCCACTGAAGATGGATGTGAATGCGTTCTGGGTGTTGACCCAAATGCCACGGGATGGGCCGCTCAACTGATTTGAGATGACCCTGTAACCACCCATCTTGCGCGGACGACCACGCTGGAACCTGACCCACTTCCCATCGGTGTAGTAGTTTTTGTCAAACACCGTTCCATCTCGCTGGACGCCAGCAATGGTGTCAATGGTGAAGACTTTTTGAACCATTAGAACGTGCCGCCCAAAACGCCGCCAGTGAAGTTGCCTGTGCCCACAATCGCCAGCCCAGAGGCAGACAGGGTGGAGCGCAACACGCCCAAGATGGCGGTGTTGAACTCGCCCGAGGCTGCGCGATACACACCAGTCGATGTCTCAGAAGAAAAGTTCAACGCCGGGACGGCAACATTTCCATCGGTCAGGGAAATGCTACTGGCTCCAGCAAGAACAGTGTTGGCGTTCAGCAGGTTGACAGAATCGCAGACCAATGTTGCCTGCTGTCCTGCGGGAACTGTCGCCACGCTTCCGCC
>Ga0181344_1000138_pt1 | contig 29945 bp, 35 predicted proteins | sample Su13VDMLBDD_FD_130098 | JGI IMG/M metagenome (GOLD analysis project Ga0181344, IMG submission 130098) | Freshwater viral communities from Lake Michigan, USA - Su13.VD.MLB.D.D | ecosystem: Environmental > Aquatic > Freshwater > Lake | place: USA: Michigan | collected 2013-07-15
ACGATTGCCGACGTGCAGTGGACCAACGGCACTTGGCCGTTTGGCAACGGCTTTGGCGGCGGCGGCGGTATTCCGTAATGGGAACCCTGAAGCAGTTCTCTCGCATCCAGAGCGACGACCCGTCGCTCAACCGGTTGCAAGACCAACTCGCTTCGGCGTTGAACCCCATCCTGCGCAACGTCCAAGGCGACCTGTCCGGGCCGCTTGAGTCGCCTACGGTAACGAAGCTGCAAGGTCGCAACCTTGCGCCGATTGCACCACAGACCGGACAGGCGCTCATCTGGAATGGCACGCAATGGGCGCCGGCAACGACCTCTGCTGGCACCGTAACGCTTGCTGGTGATGCGACAGGGCCGTCGAACGCCAACACGGTTGAGCGCATCCAAGGGTATGACATATCTCCAGCTGCGCCAGCAACCAATGAAGCGTTGGTCTGGGACGGTACCGCTTGGACACCAACAGCAATTGCCACGGGCGGCGGCTCTCCGCAGACGCCTGCCGCATGGGGAACTGAGTACCTGTGGTGGAGGTTGGATGACGCCGCGCAGCCGGGAACCACGCCGAACACAGTGGTGAACACCGGGAGCGCTGGGCTTGCAACCTTGACCGGCATTGGGCCAACGTCAACCTTTTACGATAAAGACCCCGCTTTGTATTTGCCGGGGCCGTCGCAGCGCGTGGCGCGGTTTCGCAACAGTGGCAAGTTTGAAGGCGCGAGCAACATCTACGCTGGCGCAGGAACAACTGCGTTCACGATGAGCGTATGGTGGCGCGACTACTACAACTCAGGCACCGTAGCTGAGCTGTTCAACTACGTAGACAGTGGCGGCGGAACGTGGGTAGTCCGCATCGCTACGTTTAACTACAGGGTGTACTACCGGGTCTACACGACCGCTGGCGCGGTAGATATCTTTACGCCGCAGTTCGACATGAGCATAGTGCAGCCGCTGATGGCGTCGCTGACCTATGACGGCACGACGCTGCGTGGCTACGTCAACGGTCGCGAGTGCATCTCTGGTCCTGCGACCGGCCCGATTAATTGGTCTGTTATCGGCACCGGCTATTGGCGCATCGGCGGCGGCTTGACCGGCGATGTATACGATGCGCGCGTGTCACCAACCGTCCGCACGGAGGCGCAGCTTTACGCCGACTATCAGACCGGCATGGGCTACGGCGGCGCAGGCGGCGGTGGAGGTGGTTCGCCCACCGGTCCTGCCTCTGGCGACCTTGCTGGCACCTACCCTGCGCCTACTGTAGACGGCATCCAAGCCGTACCGGTTGCGTCATCGACGCCGACCTCTGGCGACTCGCTGGTCTATAACGGCTTGCAGTGGACGCCCGGCGCCGCGCTGAAGAGTCCGATTGCCATCGAACGCCTGTCGACCGCAACGACGCAAACGATTACCGCTACGACCGACCAGTTTACGCCGACGACAACGCTGCATCGCTTTCAGTGCAACAGCACCAACTACACGCTAAACGTGTCGCAGCCGTCCATTGTCTGGGCAGGCCCCGTTGTCGGTCAGCGGCTTGTGCTGCAAAATGTTGGCGTTCCCGGTGCAGGCAGTCTTGTGCTTACACGGGCAACCGCAACCGCCCTCAAGCTGAACGCCGCAACGCGCCAGATTGACGAAGGCGGAAGCATCACTCTTATTTATGACGGAACGAACTGGGTCGAATATACTTACCTCGCATCGACCTCGACGTAGGGAGCAAGCATGTCAAACATGAACCTCGTCCTGCCGACTGTCTCGCAGACTCCGGGTCCGCAGTGGGCGTCCATTATCAACAGCGACCTAGCGTTGATTGACCAGCATGACCATACCAGCAACAAGGGACTTCCTGTTCCGACTGCTGGCCTGAACATCAACGATGAACTGAAGTTCAACAACACCACGCCAAACGGCCTCCCTGCAACCGGCCTCTCGTACCTCGGCCTGATTTCGCCGCAGTCGCCGCCTGCCGGGACTCGTGTGTATTCCGATTCCGCTGGCGATTTGTACTACAAAAACGCTGCTGGCGCTGATGTGCAGCTGACTGTTGGCTCCAGCGTGGCCGGAACGTCTGGAAGCATTGCCAATCTGGTGCCGCCAGCCTCCGCAAGCTACGACATTGGCGCTCAAGCGTTTATTTGGCGCAAGGACTCCAATCAAGGCGCAACGATGGACTCCGGTCCTTTGCGATTGCGCGACGGTTCTGCTGGCTCCAACGCAGTTACCATCACGCCTGCCAGCGGCACCTCAAACTACACGCTTACGCTGCCAATCGCTGCTCCCGGCGCACAGTCAATTCTGACTGTTGCGTCAAGCGGCATTTCTACGTTTGCCACTGTTAACAGCACTTTGACGCTTACGTCATCGTTGTTGAAGGTTGCTGATTTTGGGATTGGCGCCTTACAGATTGCCGCAAATGCGGTCGAAACCTCGAAAATTAAAAACGACGCAGTAACAACATCAAAAATACTTGACGGCAACGTTACACAGGCCAAGCTTGGACCAAAAACGGTTGTATCATCTGGCCCTGTTACCGCCACCACAACCAGCACGGTTCAGGTTCCCATTTCTGGTTTGTCCGTTTCTTTTACGGCCCGCTCAGGATATCCCGTAAGGGTTGAGGTTGTTCCAACCGGAACCGGAGTTTCGTATCTTTCGTCGCAGGGTTCTGCTGGCGGTTATTTTGATATCATTATGAGTGGTGCTTCTTCGGGAACGTTGTGTTCGGTGTTTCAGCCGTCGACTCCCATGCCGGTCAATTCTCTTTGCGCTGTTTTTACGCCATCAACACCTGGCGTTCATAATTTTTTTGTTGCTTGGTACAAGGCCGCCGCTGGCGGGTACACGATTGGCATTGATTCGGCAAAAATCATTGCATACGAAGTTTAGGGGATAGTCATGCTTGAGCGTCAGGTCATCACCATGCCCTTCGCTCGGGGCGTGGACACCAAGACAGACGAGAAGCAAGTTGAGGCAGGAAAGCTGCTTGAACTTGAGAACGGCGTGTTCACAACGCTGAAGTCTATTCGCAAGCGTGATGGCAGCGTTGCGCTGGGCAAAACAATCTCAAACAACGGCACGAAGATTTCGTTTGGCGCTGGCCTTGCTACCTACGGCAGCGAGCTGTTGCTCAGTAACAACGAAAACATCTACAGCTACGATGAAGGCTCGGACGGATGGGTAAGCAAGGGTCCGTTTGTGTCGGTGCAGATTCAATCCAACTCTGTCGTTCGCGACACCTACTCGCAGAGCAATCAAGACGGAGCGGTTGCACCCAACGGCCTGCGACTGTTTGCCTGGCAGGACAGCAGCGGCACCAAGACTGTTCGCTATTCCATCATCGACAGCGCCACGCAACAGACGGTCGTTTCGTCGGCGCTGGTGTCGTCGGACGCTATTAAGCCCCGTGTCTTGGTCGCAAACACGACGTTTGTCATCTACTACGTTGAGGTGTCGACGGGCATTCTTAGGGCCGCAACGCTGGCATCCACGACGCCGAACGCCGCGCTGTCGTATGCCGACCTGACGGGTGTTGCCGCTGATGCCGGTGCGCTCAACCTGACCTCGCCCAACTACGATGCGTGCGTGATTCCCGGTGTTGGCATCGCGTTGGCCTACAACAACCGCGAGGCCGCTGGCGGCACTACCGTCAGGCTTTATGGGCTGAACACGCCGTTGGTTCAGACTCAAGCGCAACAAACTCTGGCGTACCGGTCGCGTTCCATTGCTGTTTTCCCGTCGATTGTTAACACGGCGCCGCCAATCAACGGCGTTACTGTGGCATTTTCCACGGACAACAACACGCCGCCGTACACGACCGAGGTTCGTTATGCGCTGTACGATGACCAGTTGACGTTCATTAATGATGACTTGCTTGACTCGTCGCTGCCCAACCCTCAGTACTGCTTGTCGATTACCGGATGCGCCAACTCAACAGATGACCAAGGGTTCGATGTCTTCTGGAGCAGTTACGGAAAGACGAGCAAGGCTAGTGTTGATGGTACTCTGACGGTAACCTTGACTCAAATTTGGCAGCGCGGCGTCATGCCATTTGCAAGAGCGTTTTCGTACAACGGGTCATCGTACTTGCCTGTGGTTCACGACAGCGACCTACAGACGACGTATTTCATTATCCGTGGCGACAACGAAATTATCGGCAAGGCGTTGTATCAAAACGCTGGCCGCTCGCTGTCGCAGTACGTTGTGGCTGGCGCCTACACGGCCACCGACTACGTTATGCCTTTGGTTGCGTCTGTGTCTCAGATTGAAGACCAGACGTTTCAGGTGCCGTGCCTTCAGCAATTGCTGTTGTCCAGCACGGGCCTGACGACGCAGACCGGCGTGTCGTACCTGACCTTGACAATGGATGAGTCGGTTCACTCGTTTGCCCATGCCGAACTTGGCTCCGCCCTGCATTTTACCGGCGGCTTTGTTCAGATGTACGACGGCATCGATGTTGTTGAACACAACTTTCATCTGTTCCCGGAGGGCGTGTCGGCTTCATCATCTACAAGCGGCGGCAGCATGGCCGAGGGGGAGTACAGCTACTCGGTTTGTTATGAGTGGGTGGACAACCAGAACAACGTGCATCGCAGCTATCCAAGCATTCCCGGCACGACCGGCGTTGTTACGTTTGCGTCTGGTGTGACCACCGGAAGCGTGACGCTGACTATCCCGTATCTTCAGTTGACCGCAAAACAAGGGTCACGACCGGTTCAGGTCATTGTGTACAGAACCAAGGCCGATGGCGTAATTCTGTATCGCCTAAGCAGTTTGACCGCACCCAACTACAACGTGGTCAATGGCGCTACCTCTACGTTTACGTTTACGGATACGCAAAACGACACATACCTCGACGGAAAGCCAACGCTCTACTCGCAGTTTATCGCGGGAACCGATGCTGGAACCGGGTACGAGCTTCAGAACGAGCCAGCGCCACCCGCACGACTCATCCAACTTCATCGCAACCGTTTGTGGGTGGTTGATAGCACCAACCCGCTGCATCTCTGGTACTCCAAGGAAAACGGTATCGGTGCGCCGGTAGAGTTTACCAGCGACTTTGTGAAGCAGATTGACCCGCGCGGTGGCGACATCACCGCGCTGGCCAGCGTTGATGACAAGCTGCTGGTGTTCAAGCGGTCCCACATCTTCGCTGTTATCGGTCGCGGCCCTGAATCGACCGGCGCCAACAACGACCTGTCAGACGCCATCTTCGTCACCAGCGACGTTGGCTGCATTGACCCACGCTCGGTGGTCGGTACGCCTGTCGGCATCATGTTCCAGACCGCCAAGGGCATCTACCTCATCGACCGGTCGCTTCAGGTGCAGTATGTCGGCGCTGCGGTCGAGGCGTACAACGGCGAGACCATCACCTCAGCCACACTGATGGCGAGCGTCAACCAGGTGCGCTTCACGCTTCAGAGTGGCAAGACGCTGGTCTATGACTATTTCGTTGAGCAGTGGGGTACGTTTACCAACCAGTACGCCGTGGATTCGCTTATCTGGCTTGGAACGTCGGTGTTGCTGCGTGCGAACGGGACCGTGCTGAAAGAGACCCCCGGCGTATTCTCTGACGCTGGTTCGCCGTATGCGCTGAAGCTGACCACGTCATGGCTGACGTTTGCAAACGTCCAAGGTTTCCAGCGCGTGCGACGGGCGCAGATTCTCGGTGGTTGGAAGAGTCCGCACGACCTGTCGGTTGATGTGTGCGTGGACTTCAATGACGCAATTGTGCAATCCGTTGTGGTTGAGCCGCAAGAACCTACTGCATATGGTGCCGCATCACCTTACGGCCTCGGCCTGTATGGCGGCACGTTCCAACTTTACCAATGGCGCATTGACCTTGCGCGACAGAAGACGCAAGCGGTAAGGTTCACCATTCAGGACTTGCCCACAGCGACGGCAGGCGAAGGCATGAGTCTGTCGAACATCGCATTTGAAGTCGGCGCGAAGCAGGGTACCGCCAAGGTTCCCGCCACGCAGATTTTCAGCTAGGGAGAGAACATGGCGTATTTTGGTATGGATTTCCTTGGTGGCAGCAAGACCAAGGTCGGCAAAGCCGAAATGGGAAGCCAGTATTCTGGTGGTTTTGCCAGGGGCGAGCAGGAGGCGTTTGGTGACGTTGGCTCTGCTCGCGCAACCGGCGAAGAGCAGCGTCGTCTTGCAGAAGCCCTCCGCGCTCAAGCCGAAGGTCGCACACCCAGCCTTGCCGCCATGCAGTACGCTTCGGCGCTGGAGCAGTCGCAGGCCGCAGCCGCCAGCCAGCTTGCGTCGGCACGCGGACTCAGCCCTGCCCAAGCACAGCGTCTTCTGATGACCCAGCAGTCGGCAGCGCGAGCTGGCGCAGCGGGTCAGTCGGCCATGATGCGCCTACAGGAGCAGCAGGCGGCACAGGGTGCGTTGGCAAACGTGCTTGCGCAGCAGCGTCAGCAGGCGCTGCTTGGCGCCTCTACGGCAAGCGGCATTGGCGCACAGGCGGGTCAGCTTGGTCTTGCGCAGCAGCAGATGGAGCAGCAGCGGTTGATTGCCGAGCAGCAGATTCGCCGACAGGAAGAGGCGGCAATGGAGGCGGGCGTTACCGGCGCACTCCAGAGCGGCACAAAAGCTGGTTTGGCGTTTGCCGGGAAAACCGCATCAAAGGGTGGCGAAATTAAGGGTCGCTCTCAGTACAACGGCGACACGCGCTCCAACGACACCGTTCCCGCGCTGCTTTCGCCCGGTGAAATCGTGCTTCCTCGCTCAGTTGCGCAGGACGAAGACGCACCCGAGAAGTCGAAGAAATTTGTCGAGGCCATCAAGAAACAGAAGAAGCCTACCGGGAAGGCGAGCATCGCTGCCGCCCTTGCGCGAATTCAGGAACTTGAGGCCCGGTTGAATGCTATGGAAGCGTTGGCCGACCTTGAGGCCGAGGAGCAGGGCTAATGCTGCGACCCCCTAAGCCGCGTCTGCGCCAGGTCTTTGAACACACCACCAGCTTCAAGGTGACCGGACCTTCCGGCAAGCAAATCACCATCGCCAAGAAGGGTCTGTCGCCCAGCACGGTGGGGCGCCTGCGTCGGTTTGCGCAGGGCGGTGAGGTTCGCGGATACGACGACGGCGGCGAGGTGACAGAACCGGTTAACGAGCCGCTGGCAGAGATGCCGCAGATTGCGCCAGAGGTTTTGACGCCTCAAGCGGCTGCGCCTGTTACTGAGGAGGCCGCGCCCGTTCAGCCTCGCAGGGTTGTAACGCAGGCAATGCTTGATGAAGAGGCCCGTCGTCAAGCCGCTGCTAGCGCGGCGCCGCCAGTTGCCGCCCTGACCCCGGTCGCGCCTACTGCACCCACCGCGCCTGTTGTTGTCAATGTAACCACCGCTCCGCAACCCGTCGCCCCACAGCCTGCTCCGCAGAAGATGGAGGCCGTTCCCAAGGCGGGGGCCGCAGCCAAGCAGACAGCATCAAATGACGACATTTCTGCAACCGCTCCGGCCGCTGAAGCACCCATAGAGGAAGAGTTCGCGCCAAAGGCGTCAGACGACATCGGTCTAACCCCTGAAGAGCAGCAATTTCTTTTTGAGACCGGTGTCGGCTCGCAAAAACCGGCACCCGAGAAGGTACGGCGTGCGGAGGTGGCTTACCTCAATACGCGCCCCAAACTGCAAATTGACGCCTATCTTGAGGGCAAGCAGCAGGGTATGACCCCGGAGCAGGCTGCAAACTACTCAATTACGCAGATGCAGAAACTCAAGGCATCTAAATCGAAGCCGCCTCTTGCCGCAGCGGCAACACCGCCGGCACCTGTAACGACTGCTGACGCCGCGCCCACTGCTGCGACTCCTGCTGCTCCATCTCCCGCCACCGTTCCCGCTGCGGCCGCTGAGCCGCGCCCCCCTGTCGCGCCTCCCGCCGCACCGCCTGTTGCCGTTCCCGCGCCAAACGTTGGTGCAGCACTCCAGGCGCCAACCCGTCTCTTTGCAAGCGTTCCTCGCGCCGCTCCCGCGCCTGCTGCTGCCGTCGCTCCGTCGCGAATAGACGACCTAATGACCGACGCGGAGATTGACGCTGCGACTGAATCTCTTCCCGATTTCATGCGCGATGCGGTTCGCCTTACCATGCGAGCGCAACGCGATGAGCGCGCAGCAATCATGCGCGAGGAACAGGTCAATCGGCAGCAGCTTGCCGAACAGGCCAAGCAGGCGCAGGAAGAGCAACGCGCTGCTCTGAACAAAATCGAACAGATTCAGGCTACTCGCAACAACCTGTTGGCCCAGGTCAAGGAGGCACGCGAAGAAGGTGACCTTGCCTCGCGAATGCCTTGGTATCAAAAAATTGGAACCGTCCTTGCCCTTGCTGTCAGCGGGTTTGCCGCTGGATACACCGGCACGCCCAATTACGCGCTGGCAGCGTTTGACAAGCAGCTTGAGCGCGACCTTGAGCGTCAGAAACGGCGTCAGGACTCGCTGTTTTCCGAATTGAAAGCGGTCACCGGCAGCGAAGACCTTGCCGTCGACATGTACAAGAGCATTGCCAAGGAGATGGTAGCCATCAAGGCGCAGGAAGCCAGCATGCTTGCCACCAGCGACCGCTCTCGCGCCGCCTACGCCAAGTTGTCTGCTGAGTTCCTGCTTGATGCTCGCAAGAGCGCGGCAGATATCGAACTGAAGGCAGCGCAGACTGAATCCGCGCTTGCTAGTGCCGCCGGGATGCTGACGGCAGAAGAAAAAATTTCGCTTGAACTGGCCAAAAAGGCAGAGCGGGATGCTCGGCTTGAGCTTGAAAAGCGCAGGCTGGCGCTTGCCATGCGTAAAGCAGAAAAAGACGGAGAGGACAGTCCTGAACTTGCGTTCCGCAAGGCGCGCTTTGACCAAGAGACCGCCCTCAATATTGCCGACGAAACGCTTCGTATACGCTCTCCTACTGGTGCTCGCGACATTTCGGAGCAGATTGCGCGACGAACCAGCGCATACAGGGCCGCACAAAAGCTTGCGGATATGCTCAAGTCTACGCCGCTAGACCAGATGGCCAACGTCTTTAGCGGCGAGCGTGGTCAGGCCATTGCCGAACTTGCCCTGCTAACTGAGCGCGTTCCTGAGGGTTTTGGTTACAAACGAGCAATCAGCCTCAACGCTGGCAAGGTGGTCAAAGAGGCGCTGCAGAAACCTGAGAGCGCCAAGTCGTTGATTCTTGACTTTATGAGCAAGAACAATGGCCGAAAAATCTGGCAAGGCGTTCAGGGGATTGCCGATGAGTTCACCGAGGCCCGAACCGAGTACATCAGTAGCAACGTAAGGGCTGACCAAGAGGGCCGCGCAAGCCGCGACGCGGTACTTAAGGCGCTCAAGCAAAAGGACGAGGAGTACCTTAAGGCGCAGGCGAAGCCTTCCTTTGGATTTGTCCCGGCTGGAGGCAAGTAATGGCCGATACCAGGCGAAGCGTGATTAGTCCTGATGGTGTCGTCGGCACCGTGCCTGACGACCAGTACGAGGGCGCGCTTGCGGCTGGTTACAAACCCGCTGCGGAGCAAGATGTTTCTGCTGCTACCGCTCGCTCCGAGCAGTCCGGTGTTGCCGGATTTGGAAAGGCGCTGCTTGAGAGCGGAGCGGAGTTGTTTAACCCGGCAGATGTTGTTGCCGGTTTGCTTCAGGCGCCTGGCCCAACAGAGTTGGCTAGTCTTGCCGCAGAAAAACTGGGCGCCTCAGACGCTATCAAAAAAGCAATCAAAGAAAGCCCGGTTGGCCTAATTGAGCGTGGCGTAATAGCTCCTGCTAGGCGCGCCGTTTTTGAAACGGTAAGGCCGGTCGTGGAGCCCTTGACCACAGGCCGACTTGAAACCGGTCTTGGCCTAACCACGCCCGAGGCTATTGAGGCACGCAAGGAAGAGCATCCCTACGCTGGCCTTGCGCTGCTGCCGTTATTCCTTGCTCGCGGGAAACTGCCATCGATAACCCGTGCAGCGACTGCGGCTGACGCGCTTGCGGCAGAGCGCGTTGCTGTCAATGCGACGCTGCGTGCTGGCGCTGCTGCCGCTGAAGCCGAGGCCGGTGGAATCACGGCTCGGCAGGCGCTGAAGATTCAGGATGATGCCCTAAAACTGGCAGAAAAAGCCGCAAAGTCTCGCAAGCTGGCGAAACTGTCTGAAGAGGTGTTTGAGGCAAACCCCCGACTCGGCAAGGCTGTTGAGGGCGTTGCGTCTGGCAAGTACACCGGTCTTGGGATGCTGGAAAGGGTCGGCGCCCCGGTCAGGCAGGCGACTGAGGCAAGTGTTCGCTCAGCCCTAGAACTTGCACCCGGCATGGGCGCGCGCTCGCAGGCCGTCAAGGACATCGTTGCTCGGTCTGTTGCCAACGGCCTTGGGTCCGCAACCGAAATGGCGTTCTATGGTCTCGGCCAGGCCGCGAACGAGGCTGCGCTTGGAGACCATGAACTGACAACCGAACGTGCGCTGGCGTCGATGGGCGAGGGCGCTCTTGGCGGTTTTGTGTTGGGTGCTGGCATAACCGGCGCTGCCGGCACCGCCAAGCTTGCGGCACAAGAGGGTTTTAACGCGGCCCGTTCTGGTCGCGATTGGCTGGTCAAGAACTTCCCGAAAGCTGCCGCTGCAATTACCGGCGCAGCGCCCGAGTCGGCCAGCGTTGCGCTGCGAAACAGGGAGCGGGTTCTTGAGGGTGCGAATCTCGCAGAACTGATTGAAGAGTCTATGCCTGCCCCGGTCAGGCCGATTGAGCCAACCGTCATCACGGCGCCGACGCTGCCGGAAATGCCGGAAGTTACTCAAATTACCGAGCCAACTCTTGCCAGCCCGAAGGTCAAGGCTGCATCTCGCGACCTTGCGGACGGCCTGCGGCGCATGTTTTCCGTGTTTGAGGACTTGTCCAAAGAGGCACAGGGCAAGATTCTCAAGGAGCGTTCCGCTGGCGCTGTTACCGATTTCTACGATGGCAAGGTGGCCGAGGCCAAGGCGCGATATCTTGAGCTTGCTGGCGCGCCAAAGACGCCAAAGGCGATGGCCGACTTTGAGTCCATCCCAGAGGTTGTGACCGCAAACGCTCGCTCATATTTGCGAAACAGGGCCGATGCGGCCCAAGCATTGCTCGACAAGCTTGCGACCGACATCCCCGGCGCGCAGCCAACCACGGAAATGAACAAGCTTCAAGGCATCGTCAATGACGCCTACGCGCTTGCTGCCAACCGCAACGCAAGGCCGTCCGACGTGTTCCTCGGCATTAAAGAGATGAAACAGCGTGCGTTTTCGGTGGCGCGACCGAAGACACAGGGACCGCCTCCCACTGTGACGCCCGAGCAAAAGGCCGCACGCGACATTGCCGACGATGTTGGTCACATCTTCCGGTCTGCCAACCAGAACACGGCTGCGTGGGGCGAAACTGCGGCGCTTGAGGAGGAGGGCAACGCAATCTGGACCGATTTGAGCGACGACATGAAGGCGCTTTACCAGGCCTTCAGTAGAGAAGAGGTCAAGGGCTTCAAGGGCAAGAAGAAGGACATCTCCACCAAAAAGGTGTTGAGCTGGGTCAAGGGTCTTGCTGACGCCGAGGATGGCCAAATCAACATTGGTGGCGCTGACTCTGTCGACACGCTTCGCATCTACAGCAGGGCGATGCGAAATCTTGAGACATGGCACGACTACGTTGTCCGAGCCGCCGACCAGGCCAACTATGGCGACGCAAAAAACCTGACCGCTATGTCAGAGGCGATGGCTGGAGCAAGGCAAGCATACGCGGCAGCAGAACAGCAGGCGGTGTTGCGCACCAGCAATAGCCTCGCCAAGTCAGACTTCAAGGCGCTTGAGGCCCAGCGCAAGCAACTGGTCAAACAACTAAAGTCGGCCAACAAGGCCGAACGCGCATCTGTTCAAGCAGAAATTGATGCTGTCGATGCCCGGAATGATGCCCTTCGGGAGCAGTTCAAGATTGAGGAGGCCGAGTACAAAGAGGCCATGAAGGCTCGCTCGTTGGCAGCGAAGGAAGAAGCCAAGCTGCTGCAAAGGTCTGGCTCCCAAAACGTTTCGGATGCCCTTGCTCTTGGCGGCGGGTTTGGCGTTGGCCTTGCGTCTGGCCTTCCGTATGTCGGACTGCCGATTGCGGCAGGCATCAAGATTGGCTCTAAGGTCGCAAGCGCCGAGAAGGCGTTGAAGACCATTGCCTTCCTTGAGCGCGCTGCGCGCAAGACCGAAATGCAAACAAAGGAGGTTGCCAACGCAGTGGTGTCAGGCACCCCCTCGGCGGTGCGGGTGTCTGGTGCAACTTCAGCTGCGCTTTCTGCGAACGAACAGCGAAAGCTGTTCAAGGAACGCAGCCGAAAAATCAACGAGATGATGACCGACCCGGAGGTCATGTCGAATCGCATCGATCAGATGGACGGTGGGATTGCTGACGTAGCGCCTAATGTGTCCGCGCACACCAAGGTGTTGGGCGGCGTAGCGGTTTCGCAGCTTGCGGCAGAGATGCCGCAACCTCCCGCCAGCCTTGCGCCATACGATAAGGCCAACTGGGAGCCGACCGACGCTCAGGTCCGTGATTGGAATCAGGCGTATGACGTTGTCGCTAATCCGTCTGCAACCATGCGTCGCATGGCCGAGGGAAGCGTCACGGTCAAGGAAGTGCGGCAGTTCAATCGCGCTTACCCGTCTGTCGCTGCGGACCTTCGTCGGCAAGTCATTGAGAACGTGCGAGCCAATCCAAGAATCTCTAGTGAACGGCGTCGGCTGATGTCCATGATTCTCGGCGTCAACCTTGACTCGCAACTTTCGCCCCAGGTTGCCGGTGTTGCGCAGTCCGTTTACGCGGCCCCGGCACAGCCTGAACAGTCCGCGCAGATGCCTGTTTCCCGCGCTCAAGGACTCGGTCTCGCCAACCGTGCCGAATACAACACCGCTGCCCGCAGGGAGGCGCAGCGCGGTGTCGGTTCTTGGAACAAGAGACAGTAGACGACAGAAACCCTTTCCGCTATGTTGCCCGGGCCTACAGCGACGGCATGCAAAGCGGTGTGACGAAGCAACCACCCATGCGGCTGTGCCGCTCGTAGGAGTCTGAAATGCCGTATCAGTCCAGGGCGCAGCAGCGCCTGTTCCATCACCTGGTCTCGCAGGGCAAGCTGGCCCCCGAGGTTGCCGAGGAGTACGACGAGGCATCCAAGGGAAAGAAGATTCCGCAGTACGTCAAGCGCAAGGCGTTTGGCGGCGAGGTCTACGCCGAGAGCGGCTCGCGCTGCCCCGCGTGCGACTACCCGCTGGACGACAAGCCGCTGGCCGTTGACGCTGGCGAGGCTTGTCCACGCTGCGGATTTGGCTCTGCCAAGGATGTTCCGCGCAAGGCGCAGGGTGGCGAAATCATGGACCCGTCCATGTACCGCGCCCGTGGCGGCGAGGCCTGCTCGCACTGTGGCGGCTCTGTTGGATTCGGCGTCGAGGACGCGCAGCCGATTATGAAGGAGCTGTACACCGGTCGCAGCCGGGGCAGTATTGATGACGGCAAGATTGGCGGCTCGTTCGCCAAGGCCCTGAAGAACCGGAGGCGCTAATGCGAACCGTTACCTACGCCGCGATTGAAGCAGAGCCGTCGTCCAGCCTCGTCAGCGAGGCCATTCCTGTAACGCAGAGTACGCAAGTTACTGTCGTTGTCACGGTGACCGGCTCAACCGGCGCGGGTACGGTGTCGCTTGAGGCGTCGAACGACAGCGGTTCGACGGCGTTCCCGATTGGCGAGTTTGTGCCGACCAACTGGGTCGCTGTGCCGAACGCCTCGGTAGCCATCTCTGGTAACGGGCAGTACCTCGTTCCCGTCACCAACTTGGCGTTCCAGTTCCTGCGCGTTGTCTTCACGCGGACCTCGGGCTCTGGTGGCGTGCTGCTGGCGCAGGCGACCGTGACCGGGCCGAGCGCCGGCTTCGGCATGTCTCCCGGTGGCGACCTCTCGGGTACTGAGGCGTCACAGGTTGTCGTCGGCATCTACGGCAACCCCGTGTCGTCGGCTACGCCTGCGACCAACGATGTGCTGACTTGGAATGGCACCGCTTGGGCGCCGGCCGTTGGTGGTGGTGGTGGCGGGACGGTCAACGTGTCGTCGCCCATTACGGGTGACGGGTCTGCCGGTTCACCGATTGGCATCGATGAGACCCTGCTGACGGTTGACGCAACCCAGGTGACGGGGCTTGCGACGGTTGCAACAAGCGGCGATTACGCCGACCTGAGCAACACGCCGGCCAGTTTGCCGCCAGATGGCGCTGCCTCAGGTGACCTGTCTGGAATGTACCCGTCGCCCACGGTCGCTGCGATTCAGGGTGTTGCCGTTAGTTCGTCGGCGCCGAGCAATGGACAGATTCTTCAGTACAACGGTACATCGTGGGTTCCCGGCGCACTTGCTGCTGGTGGCTCTGGTGGTGGCGGCATCCAGTACTCGTTCAACTACGGCACCGTTGCTCAGTCTCCGACGACGGGCCTGCCGACGACGCCGGTCGTTCCGCATCAGCTTGGGCGCACCGCCGAGGTTGCTCAGACGACCGTTACCTCGGGCACTCTCTCGATCGTCAGCTATGACCTTGTCGCTGGCTTTGTGACCGACTCCACACCCGCAATTGACCCCGGTGTCACGGTCATCCCCGCCGGCATCTGGGACTTCAACATTTGGGCGTCCTCAAACGCCAACGCGTCCAACCAGACCATTCTCAGGATTGAGGTCTACAAGTACGACGGCAGTACTGCGCCGACGCTGCTCGCTTCGTCGGATGATGTCAGCCTGTATGACCCCACGGTGACGGCCCAGTACATTGCGTCCGTTGTCGTTCCACAGACAACAATTGCCGCAACCGACCGCATCTACATCGAGCTTCGCGCCAAGGCGACGGCGAATAACCGGACCATCACCATCAAGTTCGGCGATGCCACGCCTTCGCACGTTCGGACGACGCTGCCCTCGGTCGCCGGCACCGGCCTTGTTCATGTCGTCAACGGCATCTTCCAGACTCCTGCCAGCGCAATCAACCTTGCCGGTGGGTCAAGTGAAGTGACGGGAACCCTGCCTGCTGGCAACGGCGGTACCGGCCTGTCGTCGTCTGGTACGCTCGGCAACGTCCTCACCAGCGACGGCACCGGATGGGTGTCTTCTGCCCCCGGCCCCTCTCCTTCCGAGGTCATTTACTACTTTGGCGACGGTAGCGACGGCGACGTGACCATCAATGCAAACGCGGTGGTGACGCTGACCCGTCCGATGGCCTACAACAACCTGACCATCGACAGCGGTACGCTGAACACCGCCGGGTTCCCTGTTGTTGTGAAGGATACGCTGACCATCACCAACGCAAACAACAGCGGCGGTACGCCTCCCATCTATATTCCAGCAGCTTCCGGCACCAACTCGACAGCAAACCAAACGACGGCAAGCACCGCTGGTTCTGCGGCATCAGCCAACTTCCTGCCGACCAATATTAGCGGCACAAACAGCGGGATTGGCAAGTCTGGTATTGGCGGTGCTGCAACCGGCCCCAGCGCAGTCAACTTCCCGCTCGGCGGCATTGGCGCTGGCGGCGGTATCGGTGGCGGCGGTTCTTCGACGGACGGTATAACCAAGTACAACGGCGGAACGTCAGCCGCCCCCGGCGCTTACACCAACACCATCACGCTGCGGACCACGATCCCCTCTGCGATGGTTCCGATTACCCGCAACGCATTTGCCATGACCGTTGGCGGTGGCGGCACGGGTGGTGGTGGTGGCGCTGGAACGAACAGCCTCACTGGTACCGCTGGCGGCGGTGGTGGCGCGGGTGGCCGAATGGTTGCTGTCTGGGCCAATACGGTCAATCGCTCCAGCGCACGAGTGACCCCGGCTATCGTCGCCAACGGCGGCGACGGCGGCAACGGCGGCAACTCGATCGGCGCGCAGACCGCTTCACGCGGTGGTGGCGGCGGCGGTGGCGGCGGTGGCGGCGGTCTTTCGGTTCTTGTCTATCGCTACCTGACCGGAACGGTATGCTCGACCTTCATGTCGGCGCTCGGTGGCACTGGAGGCAGCGGCGGGAACGGGCTTACTGGTACCTCGTTTGGGGCGGCTGTCCCTTGCGGTGGCACTGGCGGCACGGCTGGCAACGGCGGCGTCTGCATGGCGTATGACGTTCAGAACGGCACCCTGTCGGTGCTTGACTTGACCCCCTCCCCAGGCAACACCGCGAGCGGCCCTGTTGGTGACACCGGAACTGCTGGCGGTACCCCGCAGACCGCCTACCTATCGGTTTAGGAGTCTTCATGGAAACGCGAACAGACATGTACGGGTACGTTGTTCAACTCGTCATTCTGGACCAGAAAGAGGTCTACACGCGGCAGGATGGCGTGACCGTCAAGCTCGCAATCGGCACCGGCTGGACGCGAGCGCTGAACATCTTCAACAGCATGCAGCCCGGCGATTGGGTTCCTCCCGAGCCCGTTACTGGCGAATAAATAAGCAGGACGGGAAGGAGGCAAATGGCGTCTGTCTCAACCATAGCCCTTTCCTGTTCTGTTGACGCGACCACCTACGGTAACGCGATTGATATCTCACGCGCCGGTCAGGCCGAGGTTGCCATCATTCTTGCCGGTGCGGTGTATCCGGTTGGGTCAGTAGAGCTTCAGGTATCAAACGACGCCGCAAGCGGTTGGGAGACAAGGGCTCACAGCGTCGTCAAAGTGTCAGGCAACGGTCTTTATGCCATTGAGCCAAGGCATATTGGCTATCACTACTGCCGAGTTGTTTACATTGCAGCATCCGGCTCTGGTGGTCAGCTTGATGCAACCCTGACGACGTATGCCGAGAGCGACCCGTCGATCACTGATGGTCTTGGCGATGTTGTCGGCAACGGCCACAAAACCGTTATCGGCCTTCAGAGTTTTCCGGTCATTGATGAACAACCGGACCTTGGCGACGTGCTGACCTGGGACGGTGTTCGCTGGCGTCCTCTTCCGTCGTCCGGTGGCGGCTCCGACTCAAACGTGTTTGCGGCGTCGAGCAATGAGTCGCTTCTTGTCGGCATGTGGGTAGCTGCCGGCGGCATTGACGTGGTCCGCGCTGATGCAAATGACGTTGAGCGGATGCCAGCAATCGGCGTCGTCACCGGAGTAAATCTCGACGGAACGTACAATGTAAGAGTGGGCGGCGTGGCGCATGGGATGCCTGGGTCATTTACGTCCCGCGTACTCTACATTGGTGGCAGCGGTTACGCTGTTCAGACCGCCGCCGGGTTAAGCAATGTCCAGCCTGTCGGAACGTGGCTTGGCAACGGAAAAATCAACGTAAATGCGGCACCCAGCTACGTCATCCGAAACTGATTGCATCACACCAGACCATTCTGTAGTTTCTGCCCAACCTGAGAGTCCGCCTCGGGTGAAGCAGCATCAAGAGGTGGACGTGGAACAGGCATCCGTTCAACGCAAGCGCAAGACCAAACAGGTCGAGGAAGTTGTCGTTGAGGCACAGGTTGCGCCTCCGCAGCTTACCCAGCGCGAGCTTTATGAACTTCGCCTTGCCGAGGTCGAGATTCGCTGCGCACAGCAGCAGATTGAAGCCTCCAAGTTCCGTCGCCTCTACATTCTTGCGCTGATTGATGCCAAGGGTCGCGTGCTTGCCGAAGAGAAGAGTCGCGACACCGCCCTGAATGCGTATCAAGAGGCTCGCAAGAAGTACGAACAGGTTCGCAACATCGCAAGCCGTCGACTCGGCCTTGACCTTGCGAAGTGCAGTTTTGACGCCGATACCGGCGTTGTAATCCCCGACTCCGCTAGGGGGCATTGAATCTCGCACACATAGGGTGTGCGCGATGCGAGGACTTGCCTCGCGGTAGGAGTGGGACACATGGCGAACGTGAAGAAGTTTCTCTTTATCGACTCGACCGGTCAGCAGAAGGAGCAGACCGCGCTCGACACGCTTCAGGTTGCCGATGGCGTGAATGCGTCGGACGTGGTCAACAAGGGCCAGCTTGACGCGGTTGCGTCGACGGCGTCCGGTGCCGTTGCGGCTGAAGAGGCTCGCGCCCTTGCGGCAGAGGCTGCTCTTCAGGCGTCTATCGACGGCGTTGCGTCGGACCTGTCGGACGAGATTGCCCGTGCGACCGCCGCCGAGCAGGGCATCGCTGCGGACCTCGCGACCGAGGTTACTGCTCGCGAGAGCGCCATTACGAGCCTGAGCAGCTCGCTGTCGGCTGACATCCTGACCGAGAAGAACCGCGCCGAAGCCGCCGAGGCCGGTCTGGCTCAGGACATTCTGGATGAGCAGACCCGCGCCCAGGGTGTCGAGTCTGACCTCCAGAGCCAGATTACGCAGGAAGTTACCGACCGCCAGAGCGCCATCACCTCGCTGAGCAGCACCCTGTCTGCGGCCATCACCGCCGAAGAAACGCGTGCGATGGCGGCTGAGTCCGGTCTGTCGTCGGACATTAGCGCCGAGACCTCGGCTCGTCAGTCGGCTGACACGCAGCTTGCCAGCGACATCGCCGACGAGGAGACTCGCGCTCTGGCCGCTGAGAGCGCGATTGCCTCTAACCTCGCGCAGGAGGTCCTGGACCGTCAGTCGGCGGTCAGCGCCGAGCAGTCGCGTGCTGAGGGTGTCGAGGCGCAGCTCGCCTCGGACATCGCTGGCGAAACGACCGCACGCATTCAGGCTGTGAGCGCCGAGCAGACCCGCGCCGAAGCGGCTGAAGCGCAGCTTTCTGCCGACCTCGCTACGGAAACCAGCTCCCGCATCGCCGGTGATGCGACGACCCTGTCGGACGCGAAGGCTTATGCCGACTCGCTTGTCAACGGCGTGACGTTCAAGAACTCGGTTCGCGTGGCGCTGCCCTACGAGTTTGAGATGGGCGGCAACACGATTAGCCTGCCTGCCGGCTTCTCCAGCATCGCTGGCCCCACCGGTCTTGAGGCTGGCGACCGCGTCCTGCTCATCAACAAGGACGACGGCTCGACCTCGGTGGTCGAGGGCATCTACGTCGTCGCCGCTGGCGGAACGTCGCTGGTTCGCGCTCCCGACATGGCGGTCGGTTCGGACGCCTCGGGCGTTCTCTGCTACGTCGAGGAAGGCGTCCTCGGAAGCAGCATCCCGAGCGCCACGCCGGGTACCTCGTTCGTCTGCGCGAACGTCAAGGGCGGCGATGTCGTCGGCACCGACGCTTTGAACTTCGCCGTGTTCAGCCGCGCTGAGTCGCTCGACTTCAGCGGCGGCGTTCAGAAGGACGGCCTCAACGTCAGCCTCAAGCTGGACGGCGGGTCGGTCTTCGCCATCAACGAAGAGCAGGCGCTGACCGCGATGCTCGACGGCACCTACTTCGCAGCCGTCGATGGCGCGCTGACGATGCAGGGCGCGCTGGTCAGCGGCAAGGCGTCGTCGGCCGACGAACTGCACATCCACAAGCACGCCGCTGTCGTGAAGCCGTGCAGCGTTGCCTCTGGCTCGTTCGTCAAGCCGGATTGCACCGCCGCGACGTGGAACAGCCCTGCCGTCATGGGCATGGTTGAGCTTAACGGCTCCAACGCCGGCGAGAAGGTCATCGTTGTCTCGGGTATGGCCGGCGATGGCCTTACCTCGGGCGCGCTGGACGCGTTCAGTGTTGGCGATGTGGTCTACCTCGGCGGCGCTGCCGGCGAGTTCGCCTCGTTCGCTGACGTGCCGAGCGGCAAGTACGCTGTGCCGGTTGGCCGCAAGGTCGGCGCGTCGGAGCTTGTCGTGCAGATTGGCGGCGCTCCCACGCTGAAGGCGTAATGAAGTCAGCGTAGGGGACGCGGACCCCTTACGCTGATTGGAGGGGAGGCGTCGGCAATGGTGTCGGCGCCTCCCTTTCCTCTCTCTCCGCACATAAGGTTTCCCATGTCCCCGATGCTTGCCAAGCCTCTCCCGAAGGGTGCCGAACACCTCGCTGACGTTGCCGAAAAGATTGGCTCCGCAGAAGGCGTTTCACCCTATCTGCTCCTCGGCATCTGCTACGCCGAGTCGAACTTCGGAGCCGCTCTCAAGCCCAAGGGACCGGACGGTAGCGGTGACTTCATCCCGCGCCCCTGCACGCCCGACCGCGACAAGCGCATGAAGGAAGCCCCGCTTCCCGGCGTTGTCCGCAAGGTTCTCCCTGAAGGCATTCCCGCCCGAAAAATTGCTGGCCCCGCTGAAGCCTGGGTGCCTACAACCAATGGTTGGGGATGCGGTCTGCTTCAGTTTGATTACGAGGCCCATTTCGATTTCTGCAAGAGCGGCCAATGGAAAGAACCGGCCATCATCTTCCGCGCCGCCTGCGGCCTGCTCAAGCAGGGACGCAAGTCGCTCCAGAAGATGGTCCCGTCGCTGTCCGGTGCCGACCTCGACCGCGCCACCATCGCCAGCTACAACGCAGGCGCTGGTCGTGTGGCAAAATTCCTCAAGGAGGGGAAGTCGCTGGATTCCTGCACCTTCCATCCCGGCTACGTTGATAAGATTTGCAACAAGGCAGACGAGTTCGCCGGCCACTCTGGTTCTTGGCTGTTTAAGGAGGGGTAATGGGCAACGAGACACAACTGTCTGTCGCTGTGGGCGTAGCTGTGGCAACATGCCTTGGGTGGCTTGTGTCCACTGCGGTGGCTGTTGTGAAGGGCAAGGATTGGCTAGAAGACATTGCGCTACGGGTGCTAAAGAGCGCTGAAGGGCGAAGCGCAGTACTGGCCATTACGAGTGACCAGAACAGCCACCTTGACCAGCGACTCGACCAGTTGACTCGCGCTGTTGACCTGTTGGGTGCGCGCCTTGAAGGGCGCATTGAGCAGATGTCACAGAAGATGGATACGCGCTTTGAGCGCCTGGACTCTGACGCTCGCGGTTTGGATAAGCGCCTGTTCGTTGTTGAAGACAAGGTCAGCCACAAGGATTAGTTATGCCAACCGACATTCGTCTGCCATGCAAGATTGCCGACGACATTCGGGACGCGAACCATTGCATTCCGCTGTCGGTCTTCAGTTCGCTCGGTGATTGCCGCATTGAGCTACCAGAAGGCGAAACGCTGTGCTTCACGTCGGAGATGACCATCGAAGACAAGCACGGTCACATTGTTGATGGCGACCATGACCCGGAAGCTAGGCACGGTTGCGACCACCGCGAAACCAAGGAATGGAAGGCCGAGCATCGCGGCCACAAGGAGACACACATGGAAGAGCAGAAGCCCGTTGAGACTGTCAGCATCACGCCGCCGCCTGAGCCTGCGGTTACCACCTCTACCGTCAGCGTTGACGCTGCCGTGATGCAGACCAAGGAGCTTCTCGGCAAGGACGCCGGTCCCGGCCTGCTTATCGCTGGCGCTGCCACGCTTGCCGTTGTCGGCGCCGCTGTGAAGATTGTGCCGACGTGGCTCAAGGGGAAGCAGGAACTTGAAGCCAAGCGCATTGAGGCCGAGCAGGCGCACTCCGAGAAGCAGGACGACAGTCACCAGAAGTGCAGCACCGAGCGCATGATGCTGGAGTCGAAGGTTGCCGCGCTTCAGTCGAAGCTTGACGTTGTCGAGGCCAAGGCCGAGAAGGCTGGCTCCGCTTCGCTGAACATGGGCGACTTCGACCCTGAGGAACTGGAAGAACGTCTTGCGAAGATTGAGAAGGCTCTCAAGGCCAAGCCCAAGGCCAAGAAGGCGTAATCATGGACCCGATGCCCATCACCGGCAACACCAAGGTCGATCACCTGTTTGCCATCGTCGGCATCATCATGTCGGCGTCATCTACTGCCGCCAGCATCCTGAATGCCAAGGTTCGCGCCGTGTTGGACGCTGGCGAAGAGGTGCCAGTAGTGTTCCTCGGTCTTGCGCTGGCGATGAACTACGCCGCGCTGAACATCGACAAGGCGGCGCAGATTCACCGGCTGCTCAAGGGCGGTAAGGTCGTCGTGACGCGGGTGGGTGAATGATGACCAAGATTCGCATCGTGTTCTGGTCGGTCGTGTCGGCGCTCGCCATTGCCGCGCTTGCGGTCGCCGCGCTCTTCTATGACCGGCGCCGGGTCATGGAGTCCGAGCGCAAGATGATGGCCGAGGAGTTGAAGGCCAAGGTCGAGAAGCTGAAGCAGGCCGAGGCTGAGCGCAAGGCGGCTGCGGCTGTTGCTGTCGCCAAGGTTGAGGAACAGACGAAGAAGGAGGCTGAACGTGATTCAGTCGATGCTGCGAACGACCTTATTGCTTCTCTGCGTGACGGCGACGGCAAGAGCGGGTGACTGCTCCAAGTCCGCTGACGGCTCGTCGGTGACGTGTACGTCCGAGGGCTTCGGGCTTCTGACCCGCGAGGCCATTCTTGCGCGTGGTGAGGCCAAGACCTGTGGCATCAAGCTGAACGAGTGTCACGCCTCGGTCGGTGCGCGCGATGCTGCTGTCGAAGCGTGCGAGGCGAAGCTCGCCATCATTCCGCCGCCTGAGCCGCCCCGTTCGCTTGTTCGCCCCCTGTCCGGTTACGGCGTCGGAGTGGTGTCGACGCTGCTACTTGTCACCGGCATCGTTGCCCCGCTCCCGGACGCGGCGCGTTACGCTCTCGGCGGCGTCGGTCTGGTCGGTCTTGCTGGCGGCGCTGTCCTTGTTATCTGGTAGGTGAATCATGGCAAACCCGAAGCCCCCGTCAGTCGTTCAGCAGATTGCGCGCAAGGCGTTGGAGCGCCGCGCCAAGCATGGTCGTGGCGGCACCGAGGTGGGCGTTGCTCGCGCTCGTGACCTCGCCAACGGCAAGGGCATGAGCGAGTCGACGCTTAAGCGCATGAAGTCGTTTTTCGCTCGCCACAGCGTGGACCCGAAGAGCGACCCGACCAGCGCCGCGTCCATCGCCTGGGGGCTTTGGGGCGGCAGCGCCGGTCGTCGTTGGGCCATCTCGCAAATCAACAAGATTGAGCGTGCGCGGAAGAAGAAATAGCCGCCATGACGCGCCGCGCAATACGCTGCGCCACGCTGACGGTGACGGCGTTGCCAAGCTGCTTGTACCGAGACGAGTCAGCCATCTCCATGCGCTTGCCGTCCTTGCTGATGCCCCAGGTGTTCCAATCGTCAGGGAAGCCCTGAAGTCGGCAGCACTCTGTCGGCGTTAGGCGACGAACTACTGCGGCGGCTTGATGAACCGCGCTCACCCGTTGCGTTATCTCGCTGCTCTGCGGCGAGCGCGACGGGTCGTTGCTGGCGGTCAGGGTGGGCGACAAGACGGGAACAAACGCACCGCTCCGGTCGAGGTCGTTCGACCAACCGCGCTGGCCCGAGCCGCCACCGAGTGTGCCAAAGACTTGCGGCACCATCACCGTCCCCTCAAAACCGCCGCCCTCCATTCGTGCCTTGAGCGTGCCAAAGCAGTTGACCATCGCGTTCTGTTCTTCGTCTAGGCCGATGGGTTGCTTGTTGCTCTCGTCAAAGTGACCTCCGATAACTACCGGTGTCTGTCCCTCGTCTAGCGTCGAGTTGATTCCCTTTGCCATCCGCGCCGTCAGCGGGTTGGCGATACGCGGGGAATATTCGACCCGTGTATGCGTCCTGCCCGTTAAGCCCCCCCCGTTGTGTGCGCCGTCAGTTAGCGCGCCTACGGTTCGCGGGATGCCACGTTCGTCAAAGCCCGTTCCAGCGGACGAGGCAGTTCCTTGCCGCGCTTTTCGGCCCTTCGGAGGATTCCCGCGCACGCCTTCGGTGAGAGCCAGTACTTCTGCGGCGCGCTCTCCTCCAAAATCTGCGACAAGAAACACTCTTCGGCGTCGTTGAGCCACTCCTGCGAAGCGGCTGTCCAGCACTCGCCACGCAACGTCACACGCCCCGATGTCGACCATCGTTTGGATGACAGCAGCAAAGTCTCGGCCAGCGTTGCTGCTGAAGGCTCCTGGGACGTTTTCCCAGATGGCGAAGTCTGGTTTCCCGTAGGCTTCTCGGAGTTCGCGAATAATGCGAGCTGACTCATGGAACAGACCTGACCTTTCACCGGCAAGACCGGCACGCTTGCCAGCGACCGACAGGTCTTGGCAAGGGGAACCAAACGTCACGACATCCACGGGACCGAGGTTGTGGGAGCCGACCTGACAGACATCGTCATGCAGGGCAGCGGAGGGGAAATGACGGCGAAGCACGGCTTGCGCCTTCTGGTCAATCTCGACGGCCCAAGAGGTCGTGAACCCCTCGCGCTCAAAGCCGAGGTCGAAGCCGCCGATGCCAGCAAACAAGGACCCGATGGTCTTCATTCTTCGTCGTCCTTCGGTACCTCAATGCGCATGATGGCCGCTTCTACGAAGCGCGCATCCGGCCTGCCGCGCAGGATTTCGTACGCCAGACGCGCCGCCTCGCACTTGGCGTAGTGGACGCCTTGGTTGAACGCTTCGCTGCGCCAGGTATCGAGCAGTCCTTTATGCTGGCTCATTCTTCACCCTCCTGAAGACCGACTCCACATGATTTGCCCTGTCGACGGCGTGACGCATTGCGTCAACCACCGTCTTGCCGATGCCCTGACGCACCCTGCCGCGCTCCACTTCCCAGCGCACTGTTGGCCCATCGTAGACGCGGATGATGCACCTACCCAGCGTGCGCCGGTAATAGACCGAGTGCTGCAACTCTTGGCGCCCCCACTTGTCGCGCTTCATGCGGTCGGCAATGTGCCTGCAACCGGCGCAGTGGTCGGTGGACGAGGTCAGCTTGCCGCACAGTCGGCACGGGTATTTCCTGCCAGCCTCGTAGTCTGGATGTTCTTTTCTGTACCACTTGGCGTAGTGCGACATGCACATCCCGCGAGAGGTAGCAGGCTTCTTACACTTGGCTACTTCGCAAGTGCGCATAGTTTCTCTGCCTCGTTGCGGGCCTCGGCCAGCGCCAGCATGGCGTTCTCAATCGCTTCAATCACCAGCTTCGCATGAGCTGCCTGACGTACCGGATGCACCGTCTTCGCTGCGCCAGCCGCGTGCGACGCCGTAATCATCAGCAGCACCGCGCTGCGGCAGTTCCAATCAATCTCCTGAAACGCCTTCTTCCTGTTAGTCATCTGCAACCTCGCTGGTCTTGGGTTTGTATCCACGCCGCCTCAGTTCAGAACGCACCGCGTCAGACGCCCACCGGGAAACCGTGCGGTTATCCTTGTCGGCAACTTCCTTGAGCCGCTCGCGGTCTGGCTCGCTCAGGTCGTACAGAACAATTCTTCGCTTGTGTGCTGGCCTCATCCATCCTCCGTAGCGACACGGGTAGCATTACCGGCAACGCCACGTCAAGGACAAAAAGAGGGGCCGATGCCCAGATGCTGCACCGGCCCCCGTTTTCAGTCAACTAGAACGCAAGGTCGTCGTCGGACGGGCCACCGAAACCGGGCTTCGGCGCGAAGCTGCCGCCCTGCGCAGGCGCGCTGTCGGTGCGGAAGCTGGTCACGCTGCTGGCGTTCATCTCCAGCGACGTTCCCTTACCCTTGGCGCTCTCAAACTCGCGCAGTTCGATGGAGCCGCTGACGCTGACCAGCGAACCCTTCTTGATGTACTGCGCAACGTACTCAGCGGTCTTGCCCCAGACGGTGACGCGCACCCAGGTAGTCGGCTTGTCCTTACCCTTCGACACCGGGATGGAGAAGCCCATAGGCCCGTTGCCACGCGCCTCCGGGTCTTTCGCAACGTAACCGACAACCGTACCCGTGAAAGTTCCAGCCATTGCCTTGCTCCGTTGGGCCGCTATTGGCCCTGTTCTGGAGGCTTGCTTGCCTCGCAGTCTTTCAGTCCTGCCGCTTCCCTAATCCACAAGGGAAGTCTGTCGTACTCCCAGCGGTGAATCGCACCGAGGCGGCGCAACTCGCTCATCGCATCCGGCTTGTGTAGCTGAGAGGCCAACTCGCACAGCCGGGCGTAAACAATCTGCGACTCAGTCAGCGACACTGGCGACCTCGCGCAACGCTTGTTCTGCCGCAAGCTGCTCCGACCGTGGTGCGCCCTTTCGCTGCGACTGCATCCACTGCCACCAGGCGTTGATCAGCATCTGCACCCGCCGGTCGTCCATCTCCACAATACCAAACGTATTTTCGTCCATGTTCCCTCACGGGCTTGCGACCGACGCAGGGCTTTAGTGCTGACGGGTCGGGCTCGACCGCAGCCATTGCAGTTTCATCCAGCCACTCGCCGCACTCTTTGACGCCGAGGACGACCAGCGTGAACAGCGCCGCAACGACCAGCACCATGCGCGTGTTCATTGCTCTTCCATGAGCCGCATGATGGTCGCGGCCCTGACGCATTCTTCGCCGACGAAGCCGCCGGCCAGAGCAAAGTCGATGGCTTCTAGTTCGTCCATCGCCTTACGCAGCGCGTCAACCAGCTTGCGAACCGTGGTTGCGTCAGGCCCGATGCGCGTGTCGTAGGCTTCCTCAATGGCTTCCAGGTCTTCTGTGGACATTGTTTCTTGACTCTTCGTAGTCTAGGTGTCGTTCGCCGCGCAAGGGCGGGTTGGTCTTTGGCTTCATGGCGTCTTCGCATGGACGGCACATGGTGCGACCGGGGGCCAGTTTCCTGCCGTCGCATCGCAGCATGATTTCGCATATGCGAGTCTGAGCGTCAAGGAAATTTCGGCCCCTGTCATGCGCCATACAGCCGCTCCGAGAAGGCAATCGCTCCCTTCGCCAGTTCGTCCATGTGCTGCTCGCGACGCTCGCGAACGGCGGCTGCGTAGCGCACGACGTACCCGTCCATTTCGTCCTGCGTGATTTCGCCGTTGGCCCGTTCGATGGCGGCTCGCTGAAGTTCAATCAGGCTGCGTCGTTCGATGTCGTAGACAGTCACCTCACACCTCCCGGAAGGTTTCAATCGTAGCGACCCGCATCACGCCGCTGGCGCGGAGGTCGGACAGCAGTTCGTCCATCTTCGCCTTCAGTTCCTTGCCCTTGAGCCCCTGCGCCTTGAGCGACCGCTCAATCGCAGCCTTTGAGGTCGAGTACTTGACCTCAACCGCGTCGGCCACATTCGACGCCTCCAGCGCAGCCATGCCGGCGGCACGGTCGGCACCGGCCAGGTTGATGCTCTCGCGGTCGACCTCAATGCGCTTCCATTGCTTGCCGTTGCCGAGGTCGATGGGCGCGTTGTTCTCAATGACGAACTTCTTCAACTCGGCCTCGACCACCTCGCACGCGGCCTGCACCTGACGCAGACGCAGCAGCAGAGCGGCGGCGTTGTCCCTAGTGACCTTCAGCGCGACCGGAGTCGCGTCCACAGGCGCAAGAGCATCCTGAGCGGTGGCGGTAGTAGGGCATACAGCAACCGCCCTGCAACGCTTGCAATGCGCACCGGGCTTCGGCTGCGACGATGGCGCAGCGGCAGCGAGCGCAGCGACTTCCGATGCGACCGCGTCGAGCTCCAACTCATCCAGCGTGTAGCGTGTGGTACGGACACCTTCGGGCGTGATGCGCGCAATGACGACCTCAACTTCGCTTGCCTTATGGAACCGACTGACTGCGAGCGCGTAAAGCCTAAGCTGCCAATTTTCTGACGCATCAGCCGTCAGGTTCGCGAAGTCCTGACCGGTCTTCCAATCGACCACGACGGCGCGCTTGCCGTCGATAAGCACCGCGTCGATGGTGCCGGCAATCTCGCCCTGCTCAACCAAGTAGGCGCGGTTCTTGGCGTCGAGCATGCGCGACCGGTCGGCGCTCGGGTCATAGGCGTAAGCCTGCTCAGGGCGCCAGTTGCCGTCACCCAGCGGTCGGGACTCCCACCAGGCGGTCCATGCGTCGAACATGGCGAACGCCTCTTCGGTGGCGTCCGACAGCAGAGCGGCGTCAAGCGAACCGGACAGCACGCCTTCGATGACGGCGTGAACCTTGGTGCCGAGCGCCATCGCCTCGGTCGGCTGGAAAGCTGGCGCTTCGACCTCGGGACGCGCCCACCACTGGCAGGAGCGGAGCAATGGCAGGGATGAGCCGGTGATACGCATTAGACGCCACCTTCCAGCGCGACCTTCTTGGTGATGTACGCCGCACGCAGTTCGCTCCGCTCATCCTCAGTCAGCGTACTCTTAGCGGCGGTGATGCCCTGCGCGCAGACCTTGAGGGCGTCCATCGTGGTGGCGTTCTCAATAGCGGCAAGCGCAGCGGCGATGTTACCGGACGGACGCTGAACCGGCGTCACGTCGACCGTCATGCGAGCGGAAGGCGTGTCGTCGCGCTGGGCCTGGTCCATCTCCTCGGCGGCGTACAGACCAGACAGGTCGGACGAGAAGGCGCGACGAAGGGCGCGAGCCTCGGCGCACTTAGCGAGCATGACACGCGGCATCTTCTTCCAGATGGGCGACGAACCCCGGTACTCTTCGATGAAGGCCGACTCTTCGACCTCATGCCATGAACCGCCGACCAGCTTCTTGACGGTAACGTAGGCAGCGGTCAGCGCCTTGGCGTCGTCGTACTCGTACCGCGTCGGCCCCGGGGCATAGGCTCCCGTGCGCTCCGCGATGCTGCGAAGCCCGTCGATGCTGACGATGATGCCCTGCGGCGTAAAGTAAACTTGCTTCGTAAAAGGGTCCAGCCCTCGCGACTTGCACGTCTGGAGGAACAGCGCGAGCTGCGCGTCCGACGCTCCACGCGCCACCGTCTGCTTGATGGTCTCGACCTGTTCTCGCGTCCACTCGCCCTGCGCCTTCGTCTGAATCGCCGTCGTCATTTTACCGGACCTCCTTCGGCTCAAGGGACTTGAGCCAGATGCCGAACGCCTTGTCCTTGGCCTCCATCGCAGCGCGCACCTCGTTCACGCGGTCAATGAGGTCTTGCGTGATGGAGCCGTTCTTGACTGCGTACTCCGCAGCGTCCAGCAGCATGTACTGCGCCACTGACAGGGCAACCTCTGCTTGCTTGCGTGCTTCCAGTTCGCTCATCTGCGTTCTCCTTGTCGCTTGCTGCGACGTTGAGGGTTCTACACGGGTCCACTTGCCCCGTCAACAAAAAAGTGAAGGGTGTGTTTTATCCCTTGTTTTGTAGCGGTTTCCGCGTCAACACGCCGTGACGTGTCACTTTCCCTTGACGCGCATTGGTGCTGCCCGTACACGCCGCCGAGTGGAGGCAACATGACGTTTGCGGAGTGGGTCAAGTCTGACGGAAACAGCATGGAGAGCGTAGCGAAGACGCTCGGCACGACGCGCCAGGCGGTGCATGGATGGGCGACCGGCAGGATGTGTCCGCGCATCTATTACGCCTGTGTGATTGAGACCCTGTCGAAGGGTCAGGTGCCGGTGTCGTCTTGGTTGACGGCGATGCAGCAAGCTGCGGTTGAGGGCTTCGCTGCTAGGGTTGCCTCGGGTGGTCCGGGGCAGGAGTAGCGGTCAGGCGCGGACGCGGGACGAGACGGGCTTCCGAGTGGAAGCTGTCCGCGATGAAGCGCACTCCTCTTTTGTCCACGGGAGGTCCGTGGATGGGGCTGGCGACAGGCGTTGGTGGATGCAGTAACCTGTCGCTGGCCTCTCTTTTTAGGTGGCTCATGTCCCTCAAGGTCATCGACCGACTCAACGGAACGACGCTGACCGTCACACCGGCTCGCGACGGGATGGTGCGGTTCGTCGTCTACCGTCGGAACAGCGCGACGGTCCAGCTCGAGGCGGTCATCGACGCCATGACGGCAGAGGATTTTTTGCGGTTTTTCGACCAGGTCGTCAGCGACCACAAAAAACTTGACGACGCGCCGCGACCCGACTACCCTGCTCCGTCGTTGGACGAAGCTGTAGCGGCAGCGGCGTCCGAAGGTTCGTAAGTCAGGGCATCTCCCCCTATGCCCCCAAAGGGCGTGTTCAGTGGCCGCTACCACTGGATGCGCCCTTTGTGTTTGGTGACCTATGGCTGTTTGGAGTGAACTGACCGTGAAGTGGCTTGATGAGTCAACTGGCGCAAACTCTCTGGAAGCTAAGGTCGCGCCGCTTCCCGAGGGGTATGTGAACTTTCTTTGTGCCTCGGATGGCATGACGGTTCGCCTTCAGATTCCCCGCCACGAGGCAGAGGAGTTTGCGAATCAGTTGCTCGACATGCTGGAACAGCCGTATCCCGAGATGAAGTGATGGG
>Ga0181344_1000139_pt1 | contig 29901 bp, 38 predicted proteins | sample Su13VDMLBDD_FD_130098 | JGI IMG/M metagenome (GOLD analysis project Ga0181344, IMG submission 130098) | Freshwater viral communities from Lake Michigan, USA - Su13.VD.MLB.D.D | ecosystem: Environmental > Aquatic > Freshwater > Lake | place: USA: Michigan | collected 2013-07-15
AACTAAACTTGGAATTAGAGGAATGTATAAAATCACAAGATTTTGAACGAGCAATAAAAGTAAGAGACAATATTAAAAAATTAAAATAAGTTTCTAAGTTTTAGTTTAATCCACCTTATAACAATAGGGTGGATTTTTTTGTTTTTTATAACACCACCATAAAACCCAACCATCTTTAGTGGTTGGGATGTAAGGTGGTAAATTATTTTAAATATTTTTTTACAAAATAATAACTTTTACTTAAATACGTGATATTTATAAGTAATGAAGGTTATTAACAAATCATATAAAATTAGATTATATCCGAATAAAGAACAAAAAATTCTATTGGATAAACATTTTGGATGTACTAGATTTGTTTATAATCATTTTTTAAATGTCAGAAATGTGGAATATAAGACAAATAAAGTTAATATGTCTTATTATGATACCGCAAATGAGTTATCTGTTTTAAAAACAAATGATGAATTTACATTTTTAAATGAAGTTAATTCACAATCATTACAATGGGCTTTAAGGTTTTTAGATATTGCATTTAGAAATTTCTTCAGAGGTCAAACTAAATTTCCTAATTTTAAAAAGAAATTAAATAATCAATCATTTAAAGTTCCTGTTAATTCTACATTTAAATTAAAAAATAATAAAATAATAATACCTAAATTTAAAGAAGGTATTAATTTTAGAGGTAAATTAGTGTTAGATAATTTAGTTAAATTTAATTCTGTTAATGTTTCTAAAACACCATCAGGTAAATATTATGCAACATTACAAGGTGAATTTAATTATAACCCATTAGAACAAAATGATAATCAAATAGGTGTTGATTTAGGAATTAAAGAATTTTTAATTACAGATAATGGAATTAAAATTGATAATCCGAAATACCTTAAAAAATCATTAAAAAAATTAAAATACGAACAAAAACAATTAAGTAAAAAAAATAAAGGTTCTAAAAATAGAAATAAACAAAGAATTTTAGTATCTTTAATTCACGAGAAGATAACAAATAAACGAATGGATTTTTTACATAAGTTAAGTCAAAAAATTATTAACGAAAACCAAGTTATATGTTTGGAAAACTTAGCTGTTAAAAATATGATAAAAAATCATAAATTAGCACAATCAATATCAGACGTTAGTTGGTCTAAATTCATAGAAATGTTAAAATATAAATCGGAATGGAATAATAGACAATTAGTTCAGATAGATAGATTCTATCCCAGTTCTAAAAGTTGTTCAGAATGTCATTACATTAATGATAATTTAACATTAAAAGATAGGGAATGGTCTTGTCCGTCTTGCAGAACTAATCACGATAGAGATATAAATGCTGCTAAAAATATCCTTATACAAGGAATAAACATATTGTCTGGTTCGGGAACCGAGTCGGACATTAAACAAAAACCTGTGGAGGCGTTGCGGTTACGCAAGTCAATGAAACAGGAATCCCACGAATCTTTAGTTCGTGGGTAGTTCAAAATAAATTTCATAAAAAAAGATTATGGCAATAAAAAGAACAACAATTGAAGGGACAAAAATTATTTGTGAAATTGATTCAACTAATTTGGTTAGAACCGAATATGATACCGAATCAAAAAAAATGGTAGCATTATTTAAAAGTGGTGTTAGTTATGAATATGATGAAGTACCACATAATATTTATGCACAATTTAGGTTATCTGAATCACAAGGTAAGTATTTTAATACAAACATTGCAAAGGCTTATAAATATAAAAAAATAGACAATTAAACATTTGGCTATATTTATTTGTATGGTATTAAGTGATAAAATAATTAATAGTTTTTATCTTCAAGACGAATTGAATCCCGATGTTTGGTACTTACCAAAAGGTGAAGATAAAAATAATACATCTAACTATAGAGTTAAACCTGAAATAAGGGAACGACTTTTAAAAATTGGTGATATATTCATTGATTATATAGATACCGATCTTTTTATACATGATATTATTTTTGTCGGATCATTAGTTGGTTACAATTGGAGTGAGTTCTCTGATTTTGATGTACACATCGTTGTTGATATTAGTGAAGCGGGTGATAATAAAGAGTTATATGAAGAACTTTTTAGACTAAAAAAATCTATTTTTAATGCGGCACACAATATTATCATTAAAGGTTATGAAGTTGAACTTTATGTTGAGGATATCAATGAAGGTAATGAAAGTCAGGGGGTATATTCATTGGTAAATAATGAATGGATAAAAACACCAAAAAAACAAGAGTTTAAAATAGATAAAGTTAAACTAAAATCAAAAATACAGCAATGGGTTGATATTATTGATGATGTTTTAAAAGATGCTAAAGATAAAAATTTAGATGGTGCTTTGAAACTTGTTAAAAAATATAGAGATAAATTAAGGAAATATAGAACCTGCGGATTAAAAAAAGAAGGTGAATATTCCTATGAGAATTTGGTATTTAAATACTTAAGAAGAAATGGTTACATATCAAAGCTTGAGGATTTTAAAAATGAATTCGTAGACAAAAAATTATCTTTAAAAGAACAATTTTTTAAATAAATAATAAATATTGAAATAACGATATATTTATATATAAAAAAATATTATGCCAACAACTGCGTGCACTGACAATTATTATGCAACCAATGTAGTAGGATATGTTCCTGGTACTGGTGACACTGTGGGAAATGTCGTTACATTTAACACACCTACACCTGAATGGACAACAGGTGATAACCAACAAGCTAAACAATGTAATGGTGTTGCGCTTGGTGGATTTAATGGATTAAACAGTTAAAAAATACAAATATGGGAGATTTAAGACCACTTGGTAGTGAAAGATTACAAGGTACTGACAAGATTAAAAGAATAATGGAGATTGCAACATATAAAGAAACTCCAAAAACGTCATTGAATGAAACGACATCTTTTGATTATTCAATAAGATTAGCAGATGGTAATTTATACGCTATCGTTAAAGAAAAGTCAGGTTATATCCTTAAAAAGGGTTTAAATGAATCTACAATGGATTATATGGATTCTATTACTGAACGTAAACATTATAGATCATACTCTGAAGCAATGAAGCGTCTTAATTTAACGGCAGCTGAAGCAAACAGATTATATGGTAAAGAAGAAGGTATTTCATTGATTGGTGAACAAGAAGGTCAAAAAAAAAAGTTTGTCCTAAAAGTTCCAAAATCTAATAAAACACCTGATGTAGGTTCACCTGAACCTATTGCTCCACCTGCTGAACCAACACCAGCAGCTACCGCACCTGCACCACCGGCAGAAGTACCGTCACCAACAAATGAACCAACAGGTACTGAAGAACCTATGGATATGGGAACTGAAGAACCTATGGATATGGGAACTGAAGAACCAACAGGAACTGAAGAACCTATGGATATGGGTGATGATGAATTTGATTTAGGTAGTGAAGATGATGAAGATAAAAAACCATCATTCAAATCAATCCAACGTTTGGTTGGTAAATTAAGTCAACGTCTAAGAACAATTGAAAAGGAAAAGGAATTAGAATCCGATGACATCAAATATGTATTAAATTCAATTTTATCAGCAATAGATTTAGATTCATTAGATGAAGATGATCGTGAAGATATTTTATCTAAGTTTGATGAAGATGAAAGTGAATATGGGGCTGAAGAACCTGGTGAATTAGATCTTTCAGGTGAAGAAGATTTTGACTTAGGTGGTGAAGAAGAACCAATGGACATGGAAGAACCTAAAGAAGTACATGATTCTATATTTGGTGAATCAGTAGTTGAACAAGTTCTACAAGGTTATTTTGAAATTAAACCTGAAGAACAAACTTTATTGGAAGAAAAGAAGAAACGTCAATACATTAAAGATAAGTTAGATAAAATTGAAGTAAAAAAACAATTAACTAAACTTAGTGAGTCTGTTGAACAATTAGATATGTCTATAAAAACACTTAATAATGGTGGTAAGTTTATTGGTAAAACTAATAAACTTAATTTAATCTTTATTAAAGAAGGTAAACAAATTAAAATTAATCAAAAAGGTAGACTACTATGATATTAGTTTATGTAAATGAACTTGGACCAAATTATAAAGGTGATAATATCTACGAATTTATATTCTCGGATTCAAGTGAAGTATGGGGTGATGATTGGGATTCAGAACCGGCATCGGGTAAACCATTACCACCTGATATACAATATATTAAACGTGTTGGTGTACTAAGGAATTCTAATATTGATTTAACACTAATACAAAACTCAGATTATTTTGGTGTATATGATGCTATTGATGGTGTTATTGCACTTGCTTGGGAAGATTCTAATAGTGATGAAATCCTAATTTATAAAAAAACCAGATTAGTATTTAATTTTGGTGATGATATTAAAACTATTGAAGATAAATTATACGAGCGTGATATCGTATTAAAATGGGAACAAAATTTTATAACAGATGAAGCACATGAATCCTAAATTGGCTAAACTACTTAAAGAAGGGTTTACAATGAAAACGTTAGAAACATTTAACGATAATCAAATTAATGCGTTATATGAACGAATTAAAAAAGACGAACCTAAAGAAGTGTCAACTGTGACAACAACTAAAACAGTTTATTCACCAACAGAAGCTAAGGGTAAATCATTTCAAGGTACTACAACTGTTAAACCCGACGGTTCTGTTGAAGTCACTAAAGAAGGTGAATTAGAAGAAAAGTCAGTTTCACGTAAACAACAACAAGCAATGGGTATTGCACTAGCAGCAAAAAGAGGCGATATCCCTAAAAGTGAATTAAAAGGATCATCCAAAGAAATGGTAAAAATGTCAGAAAAGGATCTTGAGGATTTTGCTTCCACAAAACATAAAGGGTTACCAAAAAAAGTTAAAAAAACTAAAACCGATGAAGTTAAACATTTAGAGGAAAGTATTATTAAACTTTTAAATACCCATTATTACCCACAAACCACAAAAACTGAATTGTTAAATACAATTAAAAATTTCAAAAAATAATGAATGTCGTTATCAAAAGAACAAGCATTAATTGAGTATGCGAAATGTGCAAATGACACAACATATGCATTAAAAACATATTTGCAAACTTATGATAACACACAATCAAAATATGTTCCACTTGTCTTATTTAATGATCAGGTAACCTTAGTTAAGGATTATGATGAATGTGATGAAAACATTGCATTAAAATATAGACAGGCTGGTGTATCCACAGTTACATCTGCTTGGGCATCTAAAAAATTAGTATTTGCACGTAAAGAGAAACCTGAAAAGATACTAATTATTGCAAACAAACTTGACACCGCAGTGGAAATGGCAAACAAAGTAAGATCATTTGTTGACCAATGGCCAAAATGGATGGGTGTGACATTCTCCAATGAAAAGAACTCACAACGACATTTTAAATTAACAAATGGATGTGAAGTAAAAGCAGTCGCAACATCAAAAGATGCCTTGCGTGGATATACACCAACCATACTTATATTTGACGAAGCGGCATACATTGATGCTGATGAAGATTTCTGGTCTGCCTGTATGGCATCCCTATCTACGGGTGGTAAAGTAATCGTTATATCAACACCAAACGGATTTGACCCTATCTATTATTCAATATATAGTCAGGCAATAAAAGGAATGAATGACTTTAGAATAACTGAAATGTATTGGTGGAGAGATCCTAGATATTCTAAAGATTTAAAACTAATTAAATGTGCAGATATTGTACATTATATGTTAAATCGTGCCGACTATAAAGACGACGAAATAACACTTGATTATTCACAAATAAAAATAGAAGAACGTGATTTTGATGACATTAAAAACAAATTAGAGAACGGATATAGTGCTTATAGTTCTTGGTTTGAAGCAATGGCAAAAAAATTAAAGTTTGATAGAAGAAAGATATCACAAGAACTTGAGAATAACTTTTTAGGTTCAGGGGACAACGTAATTCCACCTGAAACAATGAAACGTATTAAAGATAATGATATAAAAGAACCTGTGAATCGCTTTATGGGTGGTGTGTTATGGCAATGGAAAGAACCTGTAGTTGGACACAAATATATTATGGGTATTGACGTTTCAAGAGGGGATAGTGAAGATTTTACAACATTTATTATTATAGATTTTGATGAACGTGAACAAGTATTAGAGTATATTGCAAAAGTTCCACCTGATGTTGTTGCAGAAATAGCTTATAAATGGGGTACTATGTATAATGCGTTTATTGTTATTGATATCACCGGTGGTATGGGCGTTGCAACATCAAGAAAGTTACAGGAATTGGGTTATAAAAACTTATATGTTGATGGTGTTAATCATGCCGATAAGTGGAAGTGGGATCCAAAGGTAAATGATAAAATACCTGGCATTAACTTTAACTCTAAACGAGTTCAAATAGTTGCGGCATTTGAAGAATCACTAAGACATGATTTTAAAGTGAGATCTCAAAGATTATATAATGAACTTAACACATTTGTATATATTAATGGTAAACCTGATCACCAAAAAGGACAACACGATGATTTAATTATGTCCTTAGCTATGGCTTTATATGTTGGTGAAACTTCATTTGCAAAACTTGAAAAGGCAACTGAACATGCAAAAGCTATGTTGGATTCATGGTCAGTTGAAACTAATACATATACAGGTTCTTACACCAGTTTTAATCCCGGTATATCCACAAACAATAACCATTTACAAACCCAAGGTAGATCACACGTATCAAAAAGTGATTATGAAAAGTATTTATGGTTATTCGGGGGTAAAAGAGTTTAATTATAATATTATTCCCCTATTTTTTAAATAAAATATTTATGGCAGAAAAGAAATTTACCATTTGGCAAAGATTAGGTAGTGTGTTTGGTCCAAATTCAACTATGGATCAAAGTGCTCCCGTTTTTAAATTTGATAAAAAAGAATTATTAAAAACTACAGACAAAACTAACTATGAACGTGAAAAGTTAGAAGCTCAGCAAACCATGTATATTGGTAAGCAATGGCAAAAAGTAGAAAGTAACTTATATCAACAAGCAGTCTATTATGAACCAACAAGAATGGCATCATATTATGATTACGAATCGATGGAGTATACTCCGGAAATATCGGCAGCACTTGATATTTATGCCGAAGAATCAACCACCCCAGATCAAGAAGGACACATATTAAAAGTTTATTCTGAATCAAAAAGAATAAAACAAGTATTGGTTGATTTATTTAACAATAAGTTGGATATAAACACCAATTTACCAATGTGGACAAGAAATACCTGTAAATTTGGTGATAATTTTATTTATTTAAAATTAGATCCAGAGAAGGGTGTTGTTGGTTGTCAACAATTACCTAACATACAAATAGAACGTTTAGAGAAGGGTATGAGGTTTCAACCTGATAGATATTCACAAGAAATGGAGAATGATGCGTTAAAGTTTACATGGAAAGAAAAGAACATGGAATTTAACACATGGGAAGTTGCACATTTTAGAATATTGGGTGACGATAGGAAACTTCCATATGGAACATCAATGTTAGAAAAGGCTAGACGTATATGGAAACAATTATTACTATCTGAAGATGCTATGTTAATTTATCGTGTTTCAAGAGCACCTGAACGTAGAGTATTTAAAGTATTTGTCGGTAATATGGATGATAAAGATGTTGATTCATATGTGCAACGTGTGGCAAATAAATTTAAAAGAGACCAAATTGCTGATCCGAGTACAGGAAATGTTGATATGAGGTATAATCAATTAGCGGTCGATCAAGATTATTTTATACCTGTTAGGGATCCATCACAAACAAACCCAATTGAAACTTTACCTGGTGGTACCAACCTTGCAGAAATTGCAGACATTGAATATATCCAAAAGAAATTAGTTACCGCACTTAGAATCCCAAAAGCATATTTAGGATTTGAAGAAGCTGTAGGTGATGGTAAAAATTTATCTTTGCTTGATATACGTTTTGCAAGAACAATTAACCGAATTCAAAAATCAATGATTGCTGAACTTAACAAAATTGCAATCATACATTTATTTTTATTGGGTTTTGAAGATGAATTAACTAATTTTACACTAGGGTTAAATAACCCATCTAAACAATCAGAACTACTATCTATTGAATTATGGAAAGAAAAGATAACACTATTTAAAGATGCTGTTGCACCAATCCAAGATTCTGTGGCACCTGTTTCAGCATCATGGGCTAAAAAACATATATTAGGTTTCTCAGATGAAGAAATTAAACTTGATATACAACAACAACGTATTGAACGAGCAGTATCTGCTGAATTAGCAAAAACCGCAGAAGTTATCACTAAAACAGGTTTATTTGACAATATTGATCAACTTTATGGTAAAAAACCTGGTGAACCTGCTGGTGAAGCCCCTGAAGGTGGTGAAACACCGGGTGGTGATATGGGAGGTATGGGTGATATTGGTGGATCCGCACCACCCCCACCATCAGGAGGTTCTGAACCTGGCGGTGTAACACCTGAATCTTTTAATAAAAATGATTTGGATTTAATTTTGGAAGATAATTTATTTCAAGATAAATCTATAATTGATTTATCAAGAGGTAGGAACTCACTTATTGAAGTAGATAAAAAATTAAAGGATTTAATTGATAAGTGATATATTTATATATAAAAAGATTATGAATACATTCGGTTTAATTAAAACAAAAATAGAAGAAGCATCAATTAAATCCTATAAAGATAGTGATTTTAAAAAATTCATGTCAACATTTAAAAAATTAGTGTTGGAGAATAAAGATATTAGTGAATTATATTATATCTATGATGAATTAAATACTAATAAAGGTTTAGATAGGGATATTGTTGACGATTATATCAATGAAAACGTTGAATATGCTAAATTTTTAATTAAAGAAAACGAAGATTACTTAGAAATAATCAATGAGTGGTTAAAAGACATTACGGTAACAACATCATATACTTATAATATTATTGACACCTTAGTTTATAACGATTCTATTAAGAATTTGGAAACTGTTTTGGAATGTAAAAAACACATTAAGTCAACTTTAATGTCTGAATCAAATATTGAAGAAATAAAAGAGTCTATTAATTTACCAATAGGTACATTAACAAAAATTTATGAAACTAATTTAAAATCAAAACTTTTATTAGACGAATCTGAATTAAGTGAAATAGTATCAATTAAAAAATTAACTTTAGAAGAAATAAAAAATGAAATAACAGAACTTAAAGAATCTGTTATTTTAAAACTAAAAACTACAATAAATGAATCTAAGGATAACGAATTAAACACAAAGATTCAAGACACTATTAATAAGATTAATGAATCAAAAATAGATCATTATAACTTATATAAACTTAGAACCCTTAACCAAGGATTATGAAGAAGTTTATTTTAAGTATGTTAAGTGATAGTAAAGGTATTGTATCATCAAAACGTGTTTCAGGTATTATTTGTGTGTTATTTTTAAACATATGTTTAATTTTAGATACATTAACACACGGTGATATTAAACCATCTGATTCGTTAATTGATGTTATTGGGTTACTAGCATTCGGTTGTTTAGGACTTACATCCACAGAAGCTATCTTTGGTAAGAAATACGACAAATAGTTATTCTACGATATTATATTTTTGAATATATTTCGCCCTTTTTGTTTGATCCCTCTTTTTAAATGAGGGTTTTTTAAATTCTTGTCGTTCCCTCAGTTGTTCATTTTGTTTTGATTTATGAACTTTATTTTTATAGATTTTTAGTGCTTGTTCAAGCGAATTAGAATTTTTAACTTTTACAATAATCATAATTTTTAATTTTTTTGATAAATAGTATTACGTTTTTAATTTTTTGACAAATATAAAAACATTTCTTAATATTAAAAAAAATAAACACATAAGAAATGATAAAATGAAGAAAGGTAAGACATCACCCCTAAACATTTTTGAAGAAGCAAAATGTCATTATGGGACTGTGGATTCAAAAGAACTAAAATCAATTTACGTAGTATTACAAACTTGGGTTGAACCCCTAACGGAGGAAGAAAACTGGGATAAAATCGCAGGACTTATTAAAAGACAAATACAACACACATTATTAGAAGTTGTTGATTATTCAGTCTTTGAACGTAAACAGATTGTTGATTTAGATTTAAGAACAAGTGGGATACAAAAAAATAAAAAGAGTTTTTTAAATTTAGAAATAACTTTATTTATACATGAAAGTACCATTGATTTTAAATCCGATTTATTAAAATCAGAAATAAAAAACATTATAACACCAATTTATTATGATGACTTAAAAAAATCAAAATATTTCACATTAAGTAAGACTAAAAGTAAAGATTTAATAAGTGCCTAATATTTATTATAAAAAAGTATTATGAAAATTTTAGGTCCAAATGACACAGGTAAAGGTATATTAGTTGAATGGGATAGTGGTTTCATTAACCCAAATGATTATAGAAATAGTGAAATAATTAAGGAATCCTATGGTCAGTTAGATCATTCAAAACCTTTTGAATTTTATGCAACACTTCAAAAATGGGGAGTTCCAAATAGAAATGGTAGAGTATATCCTGAAAAGATTCTAAAAAGAGAAGCTGAAAGATATAAAGATATGATTAAAAAAGGTATGTCAATATCAGAATTAAATCATCCCGAATCATCACTTATTGATTTAGATAGAGTTTCACACCTTATTACTGAAGTTTGGTGGGAAGGTAATGTGTTAATGGGTAAAATTAAATTATTAACAACTCCGGGTTTCCATGAACGTGGTATTGTTTCTTCAAAAGGAGATGTAGCAGCAAATATGATGCGTCAGGGTGTTACTATGGGTGTTTCATCTAGAGGTGTCGGTTCATTAGTTAAAAAAGGTGAACAAAATGAAGTACAAGATGATTTTGAACTTATTTGTTTTGATTTAGTTTCATCCCCATCCACACCAGGCGCATATCTTTATTTAAATCAAGAAGATAGACCAAAATATGACGAGAAATTAGCAGAACAACAAAATATATCACAAACAACTTCAAATCCTTTAGAGAAATCAGTTGACTTAATGAAAAGATTAACCGATTATTTAGGTAAGTAAAAATTTAAAAAGATGGATGAAAAGTATTTTGTAGCAAAAGTAACCACTGATATGGTGGATGAAAACACAGGTAAAGTTAAAAAACTTAGAGAAGAAAAGTTAGTTAAAGGTTATTCACCAACAGACGTTGAAGCAAAAGTAACCAAAGCTTATGAAGCTTACACAATGGATTGGAGGTTAACTGCAGTTGTTGAAAGTAAGATTGATGAGGTTATAGAATAACCAATTTTTTAAACAAAATTAAGGATGGACACTATATGGTGTCCATTTTTTTTTGTAAAAATTTAACGTAAAACAGACTTTTTTAAATTCTGATATATTTATTAATAAAATAAACAAAAAATACAAGCAAAAATTATTGCAATTTTTTATGGAAAAAGAAAAATCTGTAGTTGAAGACGCTCTATTGCAAATTAAAGCAATTGAAGAAGCTATCAGTGAAAACGCAAAAGGAATACTTGCATCTACAATGAAGCAAGAAATCAGTGAATTAGTAAAAGAATCCTTAACAGGAAGAAAAAATCTACACGAACAAGATGAAGAAGAGCCTGAAATGGGTGATGAAGAAGAAGAAGTTGATCTAGAAATGGACGACGAAGAAGAACCTGAAATGGGTGATGAAGAAGAAGTGGATTTTGAAGAAGAAGATGTAGAGGAACCATCTGATGATTTTATGTCATTTGATGATGATAACCAAGACGAAATGCCACCACTTGACTTAACACAAGCTTCACACGATGAAGTATTACGTGTTTTTAAAGCTATGGGTGATGAAGATGGTATTATTATTAAAAAACAAGATGATGGTGATATCCACCTTGTAGATAATAATAATGATACTGAATATCTAATCTCAATGGGTGGGGCGTCTGTAGATTCTGAACCTTTAGATATGATGGAATCATATGAAGAAGAAGATGAAGATACAATTTATGAACTTGAAATGGATGAAGAATCTGAAGAAGATGAAGAATATGTTTTTGAAATTGACGAAGATGAATTAAAATCTGTAATGGAATCATTTAAATATTCTAAAAAACCAAATCAAGAAGGTGGATTCGACGATAAAAAGAAAGAAGCACCAAAAAGAGAAGGTAAGGGTGGAAATTTCAAAAAAGACTCTTATCCGTCAAAAATGAAACATGGAGTTACTGAAACAGAAATGGACGAAATGGAAGAAGGTTGGATGGATGAAGAAGAAATGGATGAAATGACTTCAAAAGATAAAGAGTTCAAGGAAGCTGCAAGAACACTAGGTAATGGATCCAGAAACGCAGCACAAAGAAAAGGACTTCCTAAAATGAAAGTTAAACCACAAAATGAATCTTACCAAAAAGAAGTTGAAATTTTAAAAGAAAAGAATGAAGAATACAAAAAAGCTTTGGATTTCCTTAGAAATAAATTAAACGAAGTTGCTGTATTTAATTCAAACTTAGCTTATTCAACCAGATTGTTCACTGAACATTCAACAACTAAACAAGAAAAAATAAACATCCTTAGAAGATTTGATAATGTTGAAACTATCAAAGAATCTAAAACTCTTTACAAAACAATTAAAGAAGAACTTGGTGGTACATCTAATGTAACTGAATCTATTAATGAATCAGTACAAAGAACCGTAGTAAAAACACCACAAACAGGTTCATCATCTAATTTAATTGAAAGTAAAACGTATGAAAACCCTCAATTCTTAAGAATGAAAGATTTGATGGCAAAAATAAAATAAAAATAAACTCAAATTAAAAAAATAAAAAAATGGGAGCATTATTAGAATCAGGTCTTGTTGGTAACATCGGACTAAAACATCTTAAAGTTATCAAAGAAGATACAATTAACAAATGGGACAAATTAGGGTTCCTAGACGGACTTAAAGGTCACGTTAAAGAAAACATGGCACAATTATATGAAAACCAAGCTTCATTCCTAATTAACGAAGCTGCGTCAACTGATAGTTCAGGTTCTTTTGAAACTGTAGTTTTCCCTATCGTAAGACGTGTTTTCTCTAAATTGTTGGCTAACGATTTAGTATCAGTACAAGCTATGAACTTACCAATCGGTAAATTGTTCTACTTCGTACCTAAAATTCAAGGTTATAACACAGGTAACCAACATTTCTCACCAATTGGTGCTGGTGGTACTCAAGGTGAAGGATATAGTGCAGGTGACAAAAACCTTTATGATAAATTCTATGAAGGTAATGAACCAGGATTGGATCCGGCAGGTTTGTTTGATTACTCAAAAGGTGCATTTTCATCTATTACTAAAAATGCCACTACAGTTGCATGGTCAAATGGTTCTTTATCACCAGCAGCATATACACTTACAGGTGGAACTGTTGCAGCAACAGGTGCTGATGGTGGACCTGTTTATAGAAAAGCACTTATCGTAATGTCAGGATTCTCTTCTGCAGGTGCTGGTAAATTAATCGGTCCAGATGGACAAGAAATGGATAACGAATCATTCTTATCAGATTTAAGAGTAAATGCTGTTTCTACAGGTGCATTCTCAGGTATGGGTTCAGGTGATTTATTATTCCGTGTTGTTACTCAAAAATATGGTAAAGGAATTGTACAATATGGTTCACAACAATCTACTACTTTCTATAGTGGTTCATACCCAGGAAATGGTGGTTCATTTGATGATCTATGTGATTCTACAGGTCTTATCTATTTAGAAGTAGACTTACAACAACCATGTGCTGTTGGTGCAGCATCACTTGATGGTTATTCAGGTTTAACATTGAATGTTGCTGGTACTGCAACTGCTGGTTCACAATTTACTTGTACTTTCAGAGTTTATGAAGAACTTGAATTTGAAGATAAAATTGGTGAAGTATCATTTGATCTTGAATCAGTTACAGTTTCTGTTACAGAACGTAAATTAAGAGCACAATGGTCTCCAGAACTTGCACAAGACGTTTCTGCATTCCATAACATTGATGCAGAAGCTGAATTAACAGCTTTATTGTCTGAGCAAGTAGCAGCAGAAATTGATAGAGAAATCCTTCGTGATTTACGTAAAGGAGCAGCTTGGTCACTTCGTTGGGATTACAACGGATGGAAACGTGGTACTGCAGCTAACCCATTAACTCAATACACTCAAAAAGATTGGAATCAAACGTTGATTACAGCTATCAACCAAATTTCAGCACAAATCCACAAGTCAACTCTTAGAGGTGGTGCTAACTGGATCGTTGTATCTTCTGAGATTTCAGCTATTTTTGATGATTTAGAATACTTCCACGTATCTAACGCATCACCTGAGCAAGATCAGTATAACATGGGTATTGAAAGAGTTGGTACTTTGGCAGGACGTTACCAAGTATTCCGTGATCCTTACTTCCCACCAAACACAATCTTGTTGGGTCACAAAGGTTCATCATTGTTAGATACAGGATATGTTTATGCTCCGTATGTACCTCTACAATTAACTCCAACAATGTACAATCCATTTAACTTCACTCCGATTAAAGGAATTATGACGAGATACGCGAAGAAAATGGTTAATAACCGTTTCTATGGTAAAATCACAGTTGACGGAGTTCGTACATTTGATTTAAGAGAATTGAGATAATCAAAAAATCTTAAATAATACTTAAAAAGGTTAGAGAAATCTAACCTTTTTTTGTTTTATGGTGGTTTAAAATTAAATGGATTATTATTATATTTATAATAAAACCATGAAAGGTAGTTTAACACAAGAAGAAATTACATTAATCATCAGTTTATATCAGACAGATGTTCCGAGCACACATAAATTGGCTGAACGTTTCAAAGTGGGACATAAAAAGATATCCCAAATTTTGAAGGAACATAATATTGAAATCAATAAAAGAGGTGGGCAAATTAAAATAGGTAATAGTATAGAAATAGAGAAATCAAAGACACATCAGTATGAATCCACCAATGAATATGAATTAGTTGCTAAATGTAAAAAAACAGGTATAATAATAAAGGATCCCAACAATTTATCAGGTAAACTAACCAAACACATTATTACACATTACAATAATGTTCAGATACCACAAAACAATTATCAACGTAAAAAGTATGAATTAACACACAATAAAAAATGGTTTGAGGATTATTTTGATATTATTCAAATGGAATTAAAACCTACAAGGAAATGTTCATTATGTGAATGGGAAACGACAGATATAAATAATAAAACAGGTTGTTTTGAACAACACATTAAAAAAGAACATGGTATAACATTAGAAGATTATTTAAATCAATTTATTGATGAGGTTAAGTATCACCCCAATTTTATTAAAGAAATTAAAAATAAGGAATTTTTAGAAGATAAAAATAACTATGTTATATGTAGGTTATGTGGTGATAAGATGAAATCAATATCAAACACACATTTAATTAATAAACATAATATTACGGTAAATGATTATAAATTAAAATTTCCAAATGATAAAATAGTTTCAAACACAATATCAAATGAATTAAGTGAATTGGTTAAAAAGACAAACATTAATATGGTTCCTACATGGACATCTAAGGGTGAAACTGAAATTAAGGAGTTCATTGAAAGTCTTGGGTTTAGTGTTGGAAAGAGTAAAAATCGTGGTTTATTAAATGGTAAGGAAATAGATTTAGTTATTGACGGGACAGATATTTGTATTGAATATAATGGATTATATTACCACACGGACAGAATGGGTAAAACATCAAATTACCATTTAAATAAGACTTTGGAATGTTCAACTATTGGGTATAAATTAATTCACATATTTGAAGATGAGTGGGTTATAAATAAAGAACTTGTTAAAAGTAAAATAAAACATTTATTAAATGTGGGTGATGGTATACGTATTGGGGGAAGAAATGTTATTTTAAAAGAAATTGATTCTAAGATTAAGGGTGAATTTTTAAATTCTAATCACATACAAGGTAATGACAAATCAACAATCAAGTATGGTGCATTTTATAATGATTTATTGGTTGGTGTTATGTGTTTTAATGATAAAAGGAATATGTCAAAATCTAAAGAAGGTGAATATGAATTAAGTAGATTTGCCACCAAAAATGGATATATAATAAGTGGGTTGGGTTCAAAAATGTTAAAAAGGTTCATTATGGATTATAAACCATCAAGTATAATAAGTTTTGCAGATAGAAGGTGGACGATTGATGGTGATAGTAACCTTTATATTAACTTGGGATTTAAATTGGTTGATATTGTTAAACCGACATATACATATTATAATTCAAAAGTTAATAAGTATAAAAGACACCACAAGTTTGGTTTTGGTAAAAACAATTTAAAAAAGAAATACCCTTATTTGGATTTTAAAAAATCAGAGAGTGAGTTAATGAAGGAACTGGGTTATGATAGAATATGGGATTGTGGGTTATTTAAATATGAACTTACCATTGAATAATTGTATTTTATTTATTATATTTTATATATGAAGAAGTATAGAATTGTAAAATATGAAAAGACTGAAGTGTCGCAACAAAATCATATTTATATTGTTGAACAACGATTTTTGTTATTTTTTTGGAAGAAGGTATATGATCCCGTATTTCCATATGTACCAAAATCATTTATGACATTATATGCTGCTGAATATTTTATCGGTGGTTTAAAACAACTTGACAGATTTAAAAAAAATAAAATAGAGAAATATATTTAAATTATGAACAACAACTACGAATCCTACGTAAATGGTGCACCATCAATGTATCAAATAACTAAAGAAATTTATGAATCAAAGGAACGATATGAATTATTAAATGAGTTAAATGAATGGTTATCGTCTTATAAATCATTGGAAATTCCTTATTATGAAATCAAAAATAAAATTGATGAATTGTTAAAAAAATAAAAAATTGGGTTAATAAATTAAGTTTTTACGATTATAATAATATTTATAATGTTATGAGAAAGATTAAACAAATAATGGACAAATTGGATCGTGAAGATAAACTAGTTTTAAAAGGTTTTTTTGTTGTAACAACATTAACTATAATTGGTGTATTGTTATTTTGTTAATCAATGGTTTATTGGTAAATACTGATAATGGGTGGTTTGTAAAAATGGACACCCTTTTTTTTATTGATATGAAATATCGTTTACACCCTTCTGACATTAAATTTATTGTAGAACATAAGTTGGAAGATAAATACAATAACAAGTTTGTAAAATTTCATTTAACCAAAAAAGTTTTTGGTAATTGGTTAATGGACTTTGGTATAAGTTCAAAATTTGCAAAACTTGATGATGAATTTTTAAAAGTATGAATAAAGTTTTAATTGTAATTTTTATGTTTATTGGGTTTGTGTCATATTCACAAGACTCTTATTTTGCTAAACATCAACATATAGCTGATAGTTTGGAGAATGTTTATGGTATACCATCATCATTAATGTTGGCTGTTGCTTATCACGAATCTGCTGGTGGTAAAAGTGCCGTTGCAAAACATTCAAATAATCATTTTGGTATTAAGGGTAAAAATCACAAAGTTAATAGTAAGTATCGTTATTATGAATCAACAATAGATTCGTATGTTGGTTTTTGTAAATTGGTTACAGGTAGGAAGTTTTATTCAACATTAAAAAATACTACTGATGTAAAAAAATGGGTTATTAATTTATCCAAAACAGGATATGCTGCAAATTCAACAACTTGGTCACAAAAAATAATGGGGATTATTAAAAAAAATAATTTGAATTAATTAATTAATTTTTTTAAATTTATTCCACCACATCAAACTATTTATAGTTATGTGAATGAATGTTTAAAACCCCATTTTTATGATTAGCAATTTTGAGATATTAAAAAGATTATTCATATCAATAATTGCTGTAATTCAACCATTTATTATTCATTTTACACATTCAGATTTAATATCCTTATCACAATCTTGGAATACAGAACTTCAACCGATGTTCATTTTTACAAATGCTCTTGTAAGTTATTTCTTTTTTGATATGCCAAAATGGAGAATCCCTGCTGTGTTATTATTATTACTGACAGTATTTTCCGTTAAAGATTATTGTTTATTACATAACATATTGGCTATTGGTTTTTTTATAACATCCGCGATTCCATTATGGTCAATTAAACGATTTAGATTTTATTTACCAATTTATTTATTATCTACCTTCTTTTTATTATTTGATGGTTTCTTTTGGATGGAAACTTGGGCAATAATTGTTTTATGTTCATATCACATTCATACATTACTTTATACTTATTTTTTAAAACATTGAAGTATTTATATTATATGAACGATGATATCATTAAAAGGATAATTAAAGAAACTACATCTGATAGGTTTGCCGCTTGGTATAATGGACCATTAACAATGGGTGAAATTGATTGGGAAGATTCATCACTTGTACCATTCACTAAAAAGGTGTCTGACTTTTATAATGCTGAATTACAATATGATAGTTATGATGGTTCATTAGATTCACATAAAAAAGAAAGAAAGAAGATGGAATCAAAATCAAAAAAAATATCTAAATATCACAAAACACATCCACAACAGAACGATGAAGATGGGGGTATTATCAATCAAACACCAGGTAAGGGTAAAAAAATAGTACCTTTAGATGAATGGTATGAATTAGATAAAATCCCACTTAATGAAGATTTAGCGGTTTGGTTTGGTACAAAAAAGAAACCAAAAGGTTCAAAACAACCAAAAGGACCGTGGGTTAATATCTGTAAAAAAGTGGATGGTAAACACCCACCGTGTGGTAGACCCGATACTGATAAAGGTGCATATCCTAAATGTCGTGCTGCTGGTGTTGCAGGTAAAATGTCAGATGCCGATAAAAAGTCCGCTTGTCAACAAAAAAGAAGGGCAGAGAAGAAAGACACACAAACAGGTAAAGGACAAAAACCTATTATGACATCATACAAACCAAAAAACAAAAAGACTCAAAATGAGTCTTTAGATGTGGTAATTAAAAATATTTTATCGGGACTTTAACAAATTTAAAAATTCAACCCAAGTTTCAATATCATTTTCATTTCTACCAATATTTGCGGAATAACAACACAAAACAACATTTTCTTTAGTGTAACCTTTGTTTATATCTAATCTATCTAATGATGGTTGCTGTGGGTGTTTTTTTTTGTTAGACGGTATTAAGGGTACACCAAACCAGTAACATAATCCATTTTGTTCGTCATACATTTGATTTATGTCATCAATTGTAAGTGTGTTTTCTAATTTTCTATGTTTGGAGTCATTTATTAAAGTGTTTTGCCATAGTCTAACTCTTCTTTCTTTTTGTTTAAAACTTTCTATTTGTTTAAACTCAGAATCTTTTCGTTTTTTTCTTTTATATTCTCTGGAATTTTTTAATATACATTCCTTACATTTTAACCCTCTTTGTGATTTATAAAAATCAAAAAAAGAATTTTAATTTATCCTTTCTTCCATTTACCTCCTTTAGCTTTATAACGTTTTGCGGCTGCCCCATTACAATATGCACTTGGACATACTTCATAACGTTGTTTAGCCCAAGACAAACATTGTTGCCATAATTTAGGGTTTGTGGGTTTGTTCTTCTTTTGTGTTTCAGTTATTTCCGATTCTTCAATCATATCATCATCATTATCACCACCCTTTATTTCATTCATCAAAAAGTCAAATACTTGATCCATATTGTTTTTTGATTCTGCGATGTGATCCTGAGCCCAATCATGACCGTTATTTAAAATAGTTTCAATGGTATCTTCGTCCATTTCTAATAACATTTCACATTGTCTTTTTATTTGTTCTAAATTGCTAAAGAACATATAACGATTATTTTCTTCTTTTATTACACGTTTAACTATCCTTGTTAAATCTGATTCTGTTAAATTTACTAATTTCTTCATTATTTTTTATTTACGATTTGGAATTGCAATTCCCTTTTATATGTGTCTACATTTTTATCACTATTAACTTTAATATCCACAAAATATTCATTAGGTATTTTATCCCTTGTATCAAAGATAAAGTAAAACCCATCCGGTGTTTGATTTATACGAGTCCAATCCTGAACTTGTACTTCCGTATTTGCACCTTCCCTCACATAAATTCTATAATATGCTTCAACTTTATTTAATATAGAATTTGAACTAAATGCTTGTTTAATTGTAACATTAACTTTCCTTATATCTGTATTTAAAACCTTCTCATTTTGTTTAATACCATCAAAAGAGAATCCATATAATTTTGGTGTTTGTGTTGTTGTACCTATTTGGAATTTACCATTATTACTAAGAACCGCAAATTCATTTTCAACGTTATCTAATGACACGCCACCAATTGAAATACCCTTCCATACGTCATTATATAAACAAGGTGTTGAAGATGTCGTAAATCCTGTAATATCCACTTTATAAACACCTTTTGTTACTAAACACGTGGTTAATCCAGTATAACCGATAACGGGGTCACCTGAATTATCTAATATATCAACAATTGGGTTAGAATCTAAATTGATAGGGTTACCATTATCATAAGCATATAAATAAAGAGCATTGTTAGAATTTGTATAAAAACTTGTTCTATCATCAAGTATTAAATCATCAAAGTCTGTTTCTAAAAATGGTTCATAAAATGTTTGTGTATGTGGACTAAAAAACCCAACAGAATAATTTTCAGTTAAACCTGATATATTTTCTACTTGCGGATAAAATGAAATACCCCAACCAGTTACTCCCGTGATACTACCATCTAATATACCATTTATTTCATTTGTCATATCAAACTCAATATCCTCATTTCCAAATTCAAAATGTTGTGTATCAATTATTGTTAATCCTGAATAATTAATACCACTACCTGTTAAACTATTAGTATTATCATACACACCCGGTGTTGTCCAATTATTTATAGTTGTTGTTTGAAACCAATTTGAAGGTCTATCAGAATATGACCTATCATTTAAATTAGTTATGTTAAAGTTATAATAATCATAACCTACGCCAGAATCCCATTGTTGATTTTGTGGTATACGATAAAGTATTAAATCAAAAGAAGTTGCCCTTCTTCTGCCTTCTGATGTTTTATCATTTAGTAAATCTTTATCAAATGATGATGTGTTTACCATACGTAATGTATGTGTTATCCCTGTGTTACAATCAGTTGATATCGTTTTATCTTGATACTTATCTTGAAGTGTCGTTAAATCTAAGTTAAAAAGATATCTACTATACCCAAAAGGTAAACCAACATTAGTTAATCTACCATAAAAAAGCTCAACTACCGGGTTTCTACTCGTATTAGTATACGAATTATATAAAATGGTATTTGACTTATTGAAATAAGACTTGTGAATTGACATTTTGTTTTTTATATATAAATATTCAGTTAATACGAATATTACTATTTAAAACTTTAGTATATGCTTCCAACATCTTTTTTAGTAAATCATCAGTTGACGTTCCATCATAAGCAACCGATGATGGTGGCATTAATGGGTAGGGGTGTACGTGACTTACTAAAAACCCAACTATCGTCTGTAATAACTCTAATAACTCCTCACCCCTTACAACCGATGATGTGTTAGGTAATAAATTGGTATCAATTTGTGATTGTTCAAATTTAGGTTCAAAATTAGGTGATACCTTATTAAAATTTATTTGATCTTTACCATCTATTTTTGTTTGATTAGATAAAAGATATAAATTATTAGCACCTAAAATACCGACAGTATTTTCCACACTTTCTGATGTGAATGTTTTTGTTTTAACTTTTTTAGTCGTAAATGCTTGCCATTCACTAAAATTTTCATCAATAATTAATCCATATCCTGGTGTTAAATCAGTATAACTTACCCTTACCAAATTAACTAATTGTTGCATGTTAATAAAAGGTACCTCAGTTAAAGAACCGGGTGTTGGTGTCGTTTGTAATATATCCCTTATCTGTTTTGATGGTCTATAATATATCGGAAATTGTTCACCATTTGGTAAATTTAATACTTCATTTGAGTTTTTAACTAATGTTTTAATCTGATTTGAAATAAATTTAGCAAAATCCGTTATATTTTGTCCCACTTCAATGTTATATATCTTAGCAATGGTTGACGTAACACCAGTTAATTCAGTGTCATACTTAAAATTATTTATTTTAGTTTGTGGTTGTTCATTTGATTTAAATTGATAAATAACTACCCTACCTGTAAAAACTTGAGGTTTACTTTCAGGATTATATACATCATATTCAACCAAATACTTAATTTGCTTATCTTGACTAACAAATTCTAATGTGTCTTGACTATTACCTTCAGTTATTTTTGAATCAAATTTTGATAATTGTAAAAACGCCCTATTTTCATCGTATGTGGGTATTTTTTGATCAGGTTCAGTAACTTTATGTTTACCAGCTCTTAAAATAACATCATTATTTTTTAATATTATGTCAGTAGTACCACGACCATTTATGGATATATCTAATGGTTCAGGGTAAATACCCTTATGTGAAATCGGATCAGGATATGTACCATCGGGGTTTTTTATATCAGGAAATTCAATTCTATTATTCCTAACACCAGAACTAAGATGTGTATTAGATGAATCATATTCCTCCTTCTCAATCCTTGTCGGTGACGAATATGGTCCAATTAAATAAAATCTATCTTTTATGTCTTGCCTTTTATTATCATAATACAACAAAATAACCCGTTCACCAACCTGTGGAACTTGGTTAATATAAAAAGGAAGTAAAGGTAAAAACAATAACGGATCTTCAGATGACCATTTACCATTAGAAGTGTTATTACTATCTTTTTTAAACTTTTGGTTTGAACCCTCAATAGCCGTTAAATTTTCGTGTTTTGGATGCACACGAATCCTCCCCAACATTAATGGGTCTTCATTATCTAAAACTAAACCATAATATAAATTCCTATTAACCAACATTACTTATACGATTATTCATTTCATCCAATAACTTATTATAATTAATTTCAGTAGAATCTAAATGATATGTTAATTTTAATATTGTTTCTTTTGTTGTGTTAAAATCCTCATATAAAAAATCCAAAGCCTGTGTTATGTCTTTATTAGATTTATTTTTATAATCTTTTAAAATTTCTTTTAATCTTTCTATTTCCATAATTAATAACTTTTACCTGAACCCTTACTTGGTAAGGTAACACCTGCCGGTGTAATTGTTAATGGTGGTATAAACACCTCAGTTTTACCATTTTCAGCAACTTCTTTATTCATTCCTTTTACAATAGATGCTATTGCTTGATTCATTAAATTTGGTGTACCATCAGGTGCCGCCCCTGTAGGTAATCCTAAACCTTGTAAATTCTCAAGAACATTTGAAACTGATCTCGTATCTGAAACACCACCCAATAATGATGCTGACGCCAATATGAATGGAGGTAAACCTAAATTTAATTTTGTTAACCCTAAATTTAGTAATTTTAAAATTTCATCAATAACACTTTTGCAATTTTGATAATCGGTAATTGTTTGCCCAACAGACATTAAAATATATACTATTGTTGAGTACATTTGTAGTTGTTTAACTTTAGTTTCCTTTACTATTTCAAGTAAAATTGACTCAACTAAAAGTTTAATGTTCTTTTTAACTATTTCAAATAATTTTTTTACATAAATCGCAGTCACTTCACGGATAAAATCAACGACAAACTTTTTAAAGGTTTTCATAAAATCTTTTAATGTATCGTATTTATCATCTATTTCATTAGCTAATTCACCCTTTATTGATTTTATCATAATTAAAAAACCAAACATTACTTTAGGTGATAATATTGTTTTTAAGATTATTATAGGTAATTTAGTAATAATTGATTTTTGGAAATCAGCCTTTATTTGTAAATTAAATTTCTTCCAATTCGGATCGTTTGATATATCATCAACATACTTGTTTAGTGAATCTATTTTTTTAATATTAGTTGGTTGATTAATTAAATCATCTTGACTAAATAATTCCGACTTCAGATTCAAAGGTAATTCAACATTATCACAATCTTCAAAAGTTATAACCCCATTTTTAGTGTAATTCGCCTTTTTAAATGATATGGATTCTTCCATATTTGTTGGTTCAAAAAAAGAATCATCAATGGTATCAACATCACTTAATTTTGCTGTACCCGCAACATCTATTTTAGCATTTGGATCTGAGCAAATTCCCATTATTCTTTTTAAGATTAACATAAATTCATTTTCACTCTTTACATCTTCTTCACTTTTATCTAACCCAAAACTAAATGAACCCGTTAATTCATTCTTTATGTTAGTGGATAGTATATCAAAATTGAAGATATCAATACTACCATAATAATCCATCAAAAAATCACTTACCGATGTCTTATTATTTAATTGTGGTGTTAATGTTACCTTAAAAAAGTCACCCGTTTTTAAAGAACCTTGTGGTGTTGTATAACTTTGAACATATTCAAAATCAAATAATTCAAATCCTGATAAACCTTTGTATTTAAATCCACCACCCGATGTTGTATCTTGTGAATATGTTTGATTAGGCGACATTAATCTTTTATACATTTGTAAATTCATTGAATAAGGGAATTCACCATTTGATGTTTCATTTGATTCATAAAAATACTTTGCAGTATCGTCGGTTGGGGATATATTTAATAACTTAAATAAGTCAGTTTGTTTAACTTTAATATATAGTGGTTGATTTATAGTAGAATCATATGATTGTTCTTCAGAACAACCAAGGGTTGATGTTATTAGTTTAATTAATAATTCACCTATCTCATTTTTTGTTTCAATTGCTGCAGTTAAAAATAACGTAGTAATAGTATCTAATGATTGTCCACCTTTTTTTGGTAATGATTCTTTAAATAAATCTAAAAGTAATTCTAACTGATTTTTAGTTTCACTTTTTATGTTTTTTTTATTATCTCCTTTTAATTGTGAAACCGGTTTTTTACCATCGCTTGATTTTTTTTCTTTTATTGTATTGGTATTATTCTTCTTTAAATCCTTTTCATTATCTTTTAATTCTTTAGTTGTTTTTAAAGAATTAATTTTTTTAGAAGCATCACTCCAATCTTTATTTAAATCAAGTCCCATTAATTTTAAAGTTTAAATTTATCATCAGAAGAATTATTACTAATATCCTTCTTTAATAGATTTTGTAAGATATCCTCATCCATATCATTAATACTAAAATTATCATCAGATGATGAGGTTTTTGATTTTTCCCATATAGTGGATTGTAGTTTAGATAACGATAACTTTTTTTCTATCGTATCATTAATAATTTTTTGTTGTTCTTTAATAACAGGACCTATTAATGTCATATCTTCAGGGTCCTTTAACATTGATAACATTTTATTTTGTATCCTAACGGCGGTTGAACGTTGTTCAACTAATTCATTGTAGATTTCTTGCATTAAACCTAATACAGAATCCTTTGTTAGTGTTATTTCTTTTTTTCTTGGCTTATTCATACTAAATAAATATGAATTAATTATTTATTTATTTTTTTTAATGTGTCTAAATATAAAAATTTGTATTTTTTTAAATAGTTTCTAATTTCTTTTGTTGTAAGATTTGTCATTTCCCTTAATTCAAATAAGACAATATTCTTATTAAATTTATTATTATCGTTACCAATAAAAATATCACCATAATTATCAAAAAGTTCAATTAACGCATTACCTAATTTTTTTTCTGAATCATTCATATTTGAAACCTTAACATGTTTTTTTAAATCACATAAAAATATTTCAATTATTTTTTGAGCATCTATGTTTTCAAATTCCATATAATATATCATATCAGGTCGGTTTTCTAAAGTACTGGAAATATCTTCATAAGAAATCCTACGATTCATTTCTTTGTAATCTTTTTGAATCTGACCCATTAGATAATTTTTACAAATTGTCCCAAAATAAGAATAAGCCTTTTTATTCTTATCTGGTTTAAATTTATCGACTTTAGTCATCAAAAAAGAATGGGTATCAGAATGTATATCCTGATAGTCCATGTCTTTTCTATATAATTTATAACGTCTAATAATTGAATCAATCATCTTATCTAGGGGATCCCTAAGAAATTCATTATAAATTAGATCTTTTTCTTGTTTTGTATCGGCATTTATATAATCAATTACAGCTTCTTCTTCCTTTACGTCGAAATAATTGACTTTTTTTGTCGATCTTTTTCTACCTACATTACCCTGTTCTTCATTTACATTTAATGTCATTAAACTTCTTGTGGTTCATATTTTATGTTCCTGTCGGTTGTAAAGAAATGTTCTTTTTTAGCTGATTCAATCCAAAAACTTACTTCGTCATCTGTTAATCTTTTTTCACCATTTTTATAATTCCAAAATATAGAACCTTCTCTTAAGTTCATATGTTTATACCCAATTCTAGGTATTGTCATAATTTTTGTTGAATTATAAGTAAGTCTTAATAAGAATTCATATACGAAAGTTAGTTTAATTGATGGTTTAAACCCTCCACAATTTTCATAAGTAGATTTCTTTATTACCATTCCACTTGTTTGGAAATTCTGATATGTTAATAATGTTTCGTTAGTTAAAAATCCGATTTCAGTATTTAAACTAACAGCAAATGTTGCTTCATTTGTGAAACCAACAAACATACCTTTATTATCTGTATCAACAACTAAAGGTAAAAATGCATCAACGTCGGAATAAGAATTAATATATTGTTTTACATTTTTAAACCAAATAGAAGAATACTCATCATCAAATTCTAAAAAAGACACCCATTTATTTCTTGCGTTTTTTACACCCAAATTTACTTGTGTTGCAAAATCAAAATCACCAGTATTCTCAATAAGATTTACAGTTAAACCACTAAAATCAAATTGACTTAATTTATTTTTTAATAAATCTTCATCAGTGTGAACAATAACCAACTCATCAATTGGTGTCGTTTGATTCAATACTGATTGTATTGATTTTGTTAAATATTCATCAAATGATGCATGTCTTGCCGATTCAATTGGTAATATTACCGATACATTTAAAATTTCTACATTCTCCATATTATAGTGTATTTTCTTCAGTTAATTTTAATTTATCAAGTTGTTCTTCAAAGGTAGTTAAACGTGTTTCAAAATATTCGTTAAATAATGTTGTTACTTCATTTGTGTAACTATCTCTATTTTGAAATTTAGCACCCATTTCTTCCATGTTAGTATATAATTCATCATTGATATTATCTTCTAACCAGTTTTGTGTAAAGTTTGAAATAATATCTACAATATCATTAAATTGGTAAGTCCAAACACCATTATTCTCATTTAACCATTCAGGTCTTAAGTTAGGTATTTTACCAATTACAGGTGTACCCGCAATCATTGATTCAATAGGGAATGTTCCAAACCCCGACTCATTATCTACCCATACAGATAAAAATGAATCCTTTAAAAAATTAGCAAAATCTTCTTGTTTAATACCCCTCATATCTCTAAATGTTATCCATCTATATTGTGGATATTTCAAATAAAAAGTTTTTATAATTTTTGCAGTATCTCTTGAATCCCTAGTGTGGATTGAAATAATTGGTTTTGATGGTTTATCTTTTTTTGTAAATGTATCAGAAATAATTGGTGTAATAACATCTACACTAACACTTCTAAATAAATTTGTAATATATTTCTTTTGTGTTTCGGATGTTGTGATACATTTTAAAAATCCATATTGTGACCAACTCACTCCTGGTGGTAATGTTTCTAACATGTGATCATATGCCTGACACAAAACTATTTTACCACAAGGGTACGACTTCAATTGATCCATAACGTGACCATATAATTCAGGAATAACAACAAAGTCTTCAGGGCTTAATGGTAAATTTTGACTATCAATTGATACATGTTCAAGTTCCATATATTTATCACCCAACCATTCAGAAACACCTTTATAATCTTTCGTTTCGTGAATAATTTTAGTGTTGAAACCCTTCTCTTTTAAAGTATAAGCCATTTCATAAATTTGGGCAACAGAAGCTTTTGGGTTCCCTTTAGTGTCTTGAACCAAAAAATAAACTCTAGATGTTTTATTTTTTAAATGGTTAATTGATTGTTCAATCTTTTGAATCTTTTCTAAATCCATAATTTAAAGTGTTTTAATTATATTGTTTATTAAAAGTGTATTAAATGCGATTTTAAAAGGTACTGTAAGGTCTTTAGCCCCTCTAATACCTAAACCTTCATCAATATCTTCACGTTCAGTTAGAATAACATCTATAAGACTTTTGAATGTTTCATATCTGGTTAAACTTATTTGTTGTTCGTTAAATAATTCTTCAATCATTTCTTCCCCATCGGTTTCTGCACCATCCGTTGGTGCTTCTGTTTTCAATGGAGGTAATACTGATCTTTCAGCACTTACTTGTCTTTCTAATTCATCAATGTCCAAGTAGTAATTTTCTCCCAAAAATGCTAACATATTCCAAGTTTTTGTAAAATTTCGTCAAACTCCTTCAATGTGTCTATTTCATATTCACAGTTGACATTTTTATTATAATTCGTGTTATATTTTACCACGATTTTATTATTTGGTTTATCTAATAATAAGTTAGGATTAGCAGTAAGTAAAATGTCAATTTCATCCCACATAGAATTAATTGTTGTATTTGAGTAAAATTTTACCTTCTCTAATAAACAACCAAACTTTGATAAGAAGAATAATGATGCGGGTTTTGATTTACCCATTTCATCTGATACGATTAACAAATCATTATTATTACGATATTTTATATATAAATCATTTAAATCATTAAATGTAAAAACTTCTGTTGAACCTGCATGTCCAAATATTTGCATTGCAAAATCCTCATACATAAATGAATATAATTCATCTTCATCATTGAATTTAAAATGTTCCATTAGATTTAATGATGTGACTTCACTTAATACTTTATATTCAATTTTATTATCAACCAATACTTCTTCGGTGTTACCCGATAAATCAAGTTCATAAGATAAAAGACTATCGTCAGAAACCTCATCAACTAAATGCTTCTCATAAAGTTGGGTAAACTTACCGATAGTATCTCTTAACACACCATTAATCTCAATTCCTAGTCTCATCCTCGTATTTCTCTAATATTTTAGCAATTAGTGGATTCCTAACATTTTTAGCATTTCTAAAATCATAGACACCAATATCATTAATGTTTTGGAATTTTTGAAGGGCATCATATAACCCCGATTGTTTTTTATCTTTATATCTATCGGTTTGTTCTAAGTCACCTGATATGAAGAACTTACTATTAAACCCAATCCTTGTCATTAATAATTTCATCTGATTTGGTGTTGCGTTTTGTGCTTCTTCAAAAATTAAAATAGAATTATCTATGTTCATACCTCTCATATAGGCTAAAGCAAATACCTCAATAACTTCAGCGTCTTTTAATTTTTCTCTTGCATCTTTACCTATAATTTTATTTAATAGATAGTACGATGGGAAGATGTACGGATCAAGTTTTTCTTCAAGATTTCCAGGTAGTGCTCCTAATTTTTCTTCAGCTTCAACTGCTGGTCTAACAATGATTAATTTTTCATAAGAGTTACTTGGTTCAAGTAATAAATCAACCGCAGCCTTCATAGCGATAAAACTTTTACCTACACCTGCAGGTCCTGAACAAATCGTAATTTGATTTTCCTTTAGAATATTATAATATTCCTCTTGGTTTGGTGATAAAAACTTATTTTTTTGTTTTTTTTTGACGATTGAATTAATAAACTCTTTTCTTGAAAAGGGTTTTGCTTCTTCATCATCCACCGGAACTGATTGTCGTTTTTTAGTCATTTTTTTATAGTTATTTTTTATATAATAATAAGGGGTTTAATTGAATTATCAATAGGT
>Ga0181344_1000140_pt1 | contig 29617 bp, 28 predicted proteins | sample Su13VDMLBDD_FD_130098 | JGI IMG/M metagenome (GOLD analysis project Ga0181344, IMG submission 130098) | Freshwater viral communities from Lake Michigan, USA - Su13.VD.MLB.D.D | ecosystem: Environmental > Aquatic > Freshwater > Lake | place: USA: Michigan | collected 2013-07-15
AAAAATTTCAATATAAATTTTACCCGATCCAACAGGAGTGGATACCTGAAGTATAGCAGTTTATTTGAATAGGTTACCGCACCACCTACATTAATAATTATAAGGAAATTTACCAAAGTTTCAAAATATCTGTAAAAATTTTTTTATTTTGATTATTTTTCTTAAATTTGTTTATAATTAAACATAACAATATGGCAAACAAACAAGACTACGAGAATCTACAAATGGGATTTGATAGAACTCAACTGTACAAAGAGTACACACAACCTCAAATTAACAGATCAACTGCGTTACAAGCAACTATGAACTGGTGTAAAGTGAATCAATATAAATTGGATTTACCTGAAATCATCGCGTTGACTAATAAATTTGTTCAATATATTGAAACAGGTGATACATCTTGGATGAAGAAAACTGAAAAGTATTTAAAAGAAAAGGTACAGGAAATAGACGGGATATTTATAGACTAACAAACCTAGACTGAAGATTAGGGGGTTTCGGGGTGGTGTTCCTGATTCCCCCTTTTTTTTACAAAATATTTTGACTTTTTAATTTTTTTTCTTATATTTATTAAAGGAGGCGGGGTTCATATTTTTTATTATTATACAAAAGCCATATTGTTAGTTCCTAATTCCGCCTCCTTTATTAGTATTTCATAATAAACCCCCTTCTTTTTAGTTGGGGGTTTTTTGTTGATAATCAATCAGTTATAACTTTTTTTTAAAAATATTTGAAAATAAATTTGGAATATATAAAATGTCTTCTTAACTTTGTGGGACATTAAACAATAAAAGTTATGACAACAAAAGTAAAAACAGAATTGACAGCAGCACAAGTTGTAATCAACACTTACCCAACATTCACAGAAATATTTGAGTACGCACTCAAAAACATCGGTGGTGTTAAAGGTAGTATGACACACAGGTTTTACACTACATTATCTGAAGAATATCGTTGGGAGGCGGTAAGTGATTTAGTTGACCTTATGGTAGAACAACAACAAGGTAGACCATTCCACAAAACTTATGGTATTAAAGTTAATAAGAACACAGGGTTCTCATCAGACAAGACAGGTAGTGCTATTGTATATGATTTTATGAAACAAGAACATACCGTTAATGGTGATGAATACCTTGCATTACTTAAAATTATGTCAACACATTGGATGAACTACCAAGGTTTTACTGATGAGATGAATGACGCTTACCTTGAGTTTAAATGTGATTTAAAAATTTATAAAATATTAGATTAATATTATGGCAAATATATTTAACGACTTTAATAAGTTAGTAAATGGTATAGATAAAGCCATCAGAATTACTGATAAGTTATTATCGGAAAAACCAAAACCCAAACCGAAACCGAAATCTAAAAAGAAATAATATGTCAAAAGAAATAAATCCAATTGTACAGGATGTCAATACTCGTTTTGAAATGGTTTATAAAACGACTAAACTATTCTTACAAAACAGAAAAGAAAAAAACAACAAGAATGAAAAATATTCAGTTGTAAAAGGTCTATTAATTTGTGGTGATGCTGGTACAGGTAAAACCCATTGGGTAACTAAAGGATGTATTGATGCGAAAAAAACAGAGGATGTTAAACCTATTAAAGGATCAATTACTGCCGCAGCTTTATTTGTTGCATTATATATGTACAGAGAAGAAGGTAAAGTATTAATGTTAGATGATTGTGATATTTTAAGTTTACAAGCAAAAGAAAGGTCAGCAATTATTGATATGTTTAAAGCAGCAACTGAACCAACAACCGATAAAAGAATTATTAGTTGGGAACGTGCACAAAGAAATCCATTAATGGTTGCAAACGATGTACCAACTTCTTTTGATTTTCAAGGTTCAATTGTTTGGATTACAAATGATTCAGTTGATAGTTTAAAACTTAAACTAAAAGGTCATTGGGCGGCGTTAGATAGTAGATTTATCACTATTCCAATTGTTTTAAATCAACAAGAAAGATTATTATATACTTTATATTTAATTGAAGAAATTGGTATGTTAGGTAAAAATTGTCAAGCTAAGGAAGGTGGATTCCCAATCAAGATTCAAAATGAAACAATTAATTATTTAAATAAGAATTATCAAACTATTAGTGAGATTAGTCCTCGTATGGCAATTAAAATTGCTGATACTATTTATAATCATCCATCTGATTGGAAGAAATATTTACAAATTCAAATTAGTTAATTATGAAAGATAAAGAAATTGTATGGGGTTCTATTCCAATTAAAGGATTGGAAGATGGTGATTTTAATAAATTTCCAATAGAATATTTTAATCGTTCTGACGCACACAAAGGTAGAATTGTTTCTAATGAAACTCGTGAAAAATTTTCTAAAATTCATAAAGGAAAAAAAATTTCTGATGAACAAAAACGAAAACAATCTGAATTATTAAAAGGTAAAAAATTTTCAGAGGAACATAAACAAAAAATTGGTGCAAAACATAAAGGTAAAATTGTATCAGAAAATACAAGAAAAAAACTTTCAAAAATAAATAAAGGAAAAAAACTTTCAGAAGAAGCAAAAGAAAAATGTCGTCAATCCTCTATTGGTGTAAATTTAGGTAGAAAACATACTCAAGAAACTAAGGATAAATTATCTAAAGCGAGAATTGGAACTAAGGCTTCAGAAGAAACGAAAAAGAAATTATCTGAATCACAAAAGAAAAGAACAAATCATTTTAATGAAGAGGCAATTAAAAATAGATTAGAAAAAAATCAAAAACCTATTTTATGTTATAGTCTACCTGATATGAAATTAATTTGTGAATATAAAAGTATTAATGACGCAGCGACAGATTTAAAAAGAAATAGAGGTGGAATCATTAAAATATTAAAAGGTCAGATTAAACAACCAAGAAATATAACTTTTATATATAAAGACATTAGTTAAGTTCTCATAACTCTTAACTATAAACCCCGTTCAGTTTTTTTATTCTGACGGGGTTTTTTTAGATATCTACGCGAATATTGTTTCGCATAGAATATGTTAGTTTTCTAAATGAATATTGTTTCGCATAGTTTACTTACCTTCATCCCACTTACCCTTACAAACAGCATAAGCTTGTCCTTCTTGGTCGTATTCATCTGAGATGTCACTAATACATCTACTGATATAGGTTGGCTCATCTTCACCACCTTCTGGTGACGGTATCACAAAATCTTGTTTAGATTGTTTTTCTTCAGGTACACAATTTGGAACTACTCTACCATCCATTTCTTTTGTACCAATTGCGATGTATCCTGGCCAACAAGCGTTTTCTAAACTATCACCTTCAGCAAAATCTGTTTGATAGTTTGCTTTAATCCATCCACATATTCTCTTAGCAGTCTCTTCGTCACCATAACGTTCTGTTTGATCAGCAATACAATCATCCCAAGGATAATCAGCAAGTTCAACTGGTTTCTTAATTTTACCGAATGAATTTTTTCTTAATTTAACGATTTGTTCTAATTTCATTTGACTAATTTTCTAAATTTTTGTAGAGGTAATTCCTCGTTTGTTAAGAAGATAGAAGAGTAGTTATGGTGTATCCAATTGTACAATTCTACTTCGTTTATTTTATATTTCTTTTCTAAATTCATATCCAACAATCTATCATAATAACTAACTTTTAAACCTAAATTTAATTCGTCTTCTGTTGGATGTGGTAATACGTAATCTACATTCATTATATTGTTCCTCTTTTTAATTTTTGATTTTCTTGTTTTAAACTATCGATTGTTGCCTCTAATCTTACGATATGACTTGTAAGTTCTTCCACCTTTTTAGATAAGTCGTCGATAACTACTTGATAAATCCTAATAGACTTTTCAAGGTTTTCTAAACGACCACCTTCAATTTCGTTCTGTGATTTTTTGTATCCGACAAAGTAACCAATTGCTGTGGTTATTACTGTCATTATAATTTGTTCTATCATATTAGTAGCAGTCCTGACAAGGAGGGTTTTCGTGTTGTAATTCGGAATAGACATAAAACTTCTTATCCAAATTTTGAGTTGAATATCCTTTACGAGTTGTGTGACGTAAGTATATACCATTATTATATTTCTGACTTCTATCAGGAATCATACCATCAATAGTAGATTGCGAAACATATGAAGGGAATTGATTTTGTCCTCTACCAATCAATAGATAATCTTGAAGACGAGTCATATAGAAATCTGCACGCTGTTTCTGTATGGTTCTAAGATACTTCATCGTATCTATGTTTACAGATGTTGCTGACTCCATAGTCCCTTCTACAATCCCCCTATTCATCGTTCTGTACATCAAATGTGGTATTGCTTGGAAATAGGCTTGTTGAATCAAGAATGGTTGTACGTATTCTGTAATTAAAGTTGTTTCAGCTGCGTTAAATGTGTTACCTGTTGCAGATACTTGTGACAATAAATGATTATAGAACTTAGTTCCCAATATGGTTTGTAAGTCTATATCTTGTGCGATTTGAACCTCCGCTTTAAGAACGTCCATATCTACGTTTTTATTGATGTTCGTGAAATTTTTCAGTTTCACTTCTGATATTAATAATACACCCATATTATACTAATGTTGGAGTTACTGGTTTATCATCCACTACTGGATTTTCTTTGACGTCACCTGTTAAGAATAAACTTAATGGTTTAATTTCAAATGTTGTTGGTCTTTCAAATTTAAGAGATACCAATTTATCGAAAACTGGTAATAGACAATTTTGGTATGGCATAATAACCATCTTACGGAAATACTCAGAGTGTTCTGTAATCTCATTTGCACCACCCAATCTACCAGCTGTTGCAATACCAAATAACTCAGCACTTGATACTCTGTGTGATGATAAGATTGAACGGGTAATATCGTCTGTAATTTGTGCGTAATATGTATCGTTGTCGTTTCTTGGAATTTGAGTGATTACAGGAGATTGGTCTTGTGATTCATTGAATGAAATGATTGCTTGACCTGCGTTGTCAGTTCCACCATATTGTGATTCCAACGCTCTTACAAGATCTCTTTGTTCTTCTTCCTGCGGGATTCCGTTATTGTAATTAATCCAAAGACTTGGCATCATTCCTTTCCTAAGATTATTCATATAGAAGTTTTTAATTTCTACATCTGTTTCCATACTTCTTTGACCAGCTGACCAGTCAGGAATTGGATAATAAGACATCGATGGAATGTAGTTCTTGTAATAGTAAATTTGATTTGGGTCCTTCTCGTTTTGTGAGAACGCCTTAATTTCTACTGGTGGATATTTCTTGATGTTCCTCCATTCAGGAGAATAGTAATAACAATCAATCTTATCCTCCTCGTTCAATTTACCTGAACGTACTCTTGAAAAGTCTAAGTGATAAATCTCAGCAATTGACTTTCTATCTTTAGCCCAAATAACATTCAAACAAAATCCTCCGAACAACATAAAGTCCAAAGCACATTTTCTCATTACCTCAGATACGTTTTCGGATTCGTTAATTAGATTAACTGAAGCCATAGGGTTGTTCAAAGAAACAACACCATCACCCATTATTTGGTTTACCTTAGATATTACGACAGCTTTGTGAATTGCACAGTTGTCAAAAAGTTCAATAAAATATTGAGGTAACAAGTTATTTTCACCATAGAAAACCCAAGGTGAACGTTGTAAAACCTCAGCATAAACTGGAACTGTGGCCTTTTCAAATTTGATATTTTTAAATTGTGTCATTTTAATTTCACTCATAGTTAATCTTGTATATAGATATAATTTTCATTTACTTCATTCGGAGAGATATATTGTGTGAATGGATGACTTTCTTGAGTACCTTGCAATATTGCAATACCCTTGAAAACGTTGGTTGTCTGATCCCCGTAAATGTTTAGTTCGTATTCACCTAAATAGTTTAAATCGTCTGTATCTAATGGTAACACAATTTCACAATAACGAATATTTTGACCGTATTGTGCTGGATTAGATTTGGAAACTGTATATGATTTAGATTCCTTACTCATAATATGTACAAAGTTCAAAGTATAACCCGTAAAAGTATCCCTACTATTGTTGTTTATATTAAGAACTAATGTATTTTCCTGTCCTTTTTGTATGTATAACATATTATCTTTCTTACTATTAAATATAAAAAAAATGATTTTGAATTGGTATAGCATAAAAAAAAGGGGACATAAGCCCCCTTCTTTTAGATAGAGTATAGAAATTCGGTCAAAGACCTACGATTTACACTTCTACGATGTTTCCAAAGATTGACTCTAAGTACGCATCACCAGTTACGTTATTAGCATCTAAAGATGTACTAACTAATGTATTAGCTGGAGTATTTTCTTGACCTGTGAAGATTAATTCAAATCCGTTTCTATCACCGTACGCTGTACCTGTTGCAGCAGAACCACCACTTAAATACATCCCGTGAACTTGACCTAACAAGTAGAACGCATTATTTTGGTCTTGTGCAATGATTTGTATTTTATCGTTTTGTGATAATACCTTTAATTTATTTCTCTTCTCTTGGTCGTAACGGAACAAGATAGCTGTAAGAACTTGTTCGAAGAAGATTGTTCCATTTTCGAAGTTCTTTTGTACGTTTTGTGCTAAAGAAGAAGTATTTCTCTTTAACTCAAATCCATAAAGTGTTGTACCAGCAACTGAAGTTGCACCAGTGATTGCACCATCTGCATCATAAGTGTAACCAGAAACTCCACCAAGAGTTGTACCAGTACCACCTACTACCCAGATTTTTTTGACACCACCAATACCATCAGAACATCCAAATACTTCACCTGAAGTTATATAACAAGACATAATTTATATGTTTAATTTTTTGTGTTTATGTTTTTTTAAAGGGGACTTTCACCCCTTATGTTTTTATATTTTGTGTTTCTTAGATTATGCTAAGTTGTTTGTTGCGAAGTACGCTGTTGAACCAAATGTTGCAATTTGTGCACCATAGTTATAGTTCGCTCTTAAACGTAATTCATCAAAATCCTTAGAGTACCAGATTACTAACTTTTCGTGATCTGACAATAAGTCAAAACCTACTACGATGTATTCTCTTGGTCCAATTACTACTTGGTTAGAAGCGTTCAAACCGATAGTTGGAACAACTTTAACGTTAGTGTTTGGATGAGTAGCTTCCATCATTGCTGTAATATCAGTACCACCGATATAGTTCGCGAAGAAGTTTGCTCTTGTTAAAGCTTGTACATATAAACGGAAGTTCGCGTAAGACATAAATACTACTAAGTCTTCTCTGCTCATCGCGTTGTCATCTAATACGTTGATTAACTTATCTACTTCTGTAATTGGGTTACCACTTACACCGTAAGCTGCAGAAGAACTGAAAGTAACACCACTTGAGTTAGCAACACCAGTTGTTCCTGTAGAAATCAACACTTTGAAACCGTTGAAACAAGAAGTACCAGTTGTAGCTTGCCACAATTGTTGTTCAATTCTTTGTTGGATTTGTTTAACTTTTAAATCAGCAATTTGTTGTTCAAATGGAACTGACTCAGATGTTTGACCTGGAGCCATTAACATTGATTGGTATGTATCATACAAATCTTTGTAACATAAAGCTTCATTATACTTTTCAGGACAAGTTGTGATATTAGCTTGTGTGAAAGTTGTAGTACCAGATGGTTCCCATCCACAAGTACCATCGTTGAAAAACGCTGTAGAGTTTAAAAGGTTCAACGCTTGTGTTCCTTTAATACCTAAACGTACGTTTGCGTAACGTGCAGTTGTACCGCCGATTAACGCTTTAGAAAGCAATTCTCCGCCTACTTGGTCAACATATGAACCAATACTAGCGACGTTGTATGCAAATTCTTCTTTTGATAAAATTTTCATTTTCTTATTTGTTTTTAATTATTTGTTGTTATTTCTTAATGACATAATCATAGCTAATTTAGCATCTACATCATCAACTTTTTCTTGTTTATTGAAATCTGTTTTACCATTAGCAATTGGTTTTGCTGCTGGTTCTTTTTTGAAAGAGTTAAATTCATCTTGTAAAGCTGAGTAACTTTGTTCCATTTGGGACATTTTCTCACCCATTTTCTTTACAAACTCTTTTAACATTTCCATCATTTCTTTGGACATTTCCATTTCAGGTTGTTTCATTTCTATTTCGATTTCAGGTTTTTCACCTTCATCTTCAGATACAACTTCCTCAATTTTAGCAATAATCCCTTCTTTGGTTTCTACCTTAGTTCCGTCCTCAAGTTCGTGAACACCGTCTGGTGCAGGAATTTCTGCGTCAGGGGTAACTACAATAACTTTAGCACCTTCTACTAAACTATCACCTTCAACTTTGATGACTGTTCCGTCAGCCAATTTTGCATCAAGGAAAATTTCTTTTACTGCCTCGATTGAACCGTCTTTAACTTGTATTTCAAAGTTTTCAACTAATCTGTATGAACCATCTTCTAAAGCCACTTGTTCAAAAGTATCGTTAATCTTAACGATTTTATTACCAACTTCTAACTTAGCAGCTTGAAGGATAGTATTATCTTCTAATTTAAATGACAATAATGTTGATTCATCAGCTAAAAATCCAAACTTAACCATTAAAGATTTAATCTCTTGAATTGCGTTTTTAGAATTTGACATAATTGTTTATTTGTTTTAATTTATTATTCTCTTATATATAAATATGTGTTTTGATATATATTACCATCAAGTATTAATATTTTTTCAATATCTCAGCTACTTGGTATAAAAACATCTCTTCTTTTGTGAACGCAGATACCTCTTCAAAGAAACCAGATACAGAAAATCCGTTCAATTGACCTTCCTTAACTTTTTTCCAAATCTCATCATTTTTTACTTTCATAGATACAAACCAAGTTCCGATAGGAGTTGATTCATACCCATATTTTGATGACTTATCTGACTCATCTTCCTTAATCCAAGACTCAACTACATACACATCTCTTACCGCCTTACCGTCGTGCATCTGATCGTTATTGTCTGTGTATTTGTTTCTCATATACTTCTCAGCAATCATCTTAATAGTTTCAGCACTGAAGAATACATAATACGGATTACCCAAAGCATCCTTACGGAATATCTTCATATCAGGAATCATAGCTGGTCCAAGTACAATACGTTTTTCCTCATTATCAATTTTGAAATATTGTTTTGACATTTTCTCTTCTTGATTAATTTTAGATTTAGCCCAACTTAAAGCAGACTTTCCTCCCCAACTATCATACATCAATTTACCACAACCATCACCATATCCTTTTGAACTTTCTAAATCTACCTCGTGTCTTGAAAGATAACTATACATACGTTTTACGGTATCCAAAGATATTGGTTCACCATTAGCTAACTGATTAGCACGCTGTTTCCCAACGTCAGTTCCACAAGAACCCCATCCGTTTTCTTCCACATATTTCAATACCGCTTTAGCGTTGTTCTTAACAGAATCAGGATAGTCAGAATAACTATCAAACATAGTTGGTTTAACCAAAGATTTTGATTCGGTTTCTCCTGATACTTGGTCAACATATGATGGTAAACCACCTACATCATAACCAAATGATTCTTTACCTGGTACTCTTGTATCTGGTTGAGGTAATCCCATAATATCCAAACCTTCAGCACCATCCACTCTACCTTTTGTTACCGAACTTTTGTTTACGATTTCTGTACCTCTACGATATGTTATTTTCTCCCAAATATGACGACAGTTATAAGAACCACGCCATACCATAGCAGATGAACCTAAGTCATTTATAATAGATTCTAAATCCTCTACTCTATAAACCAAGTTCTTACTTAATAAATCCCTACAGAATTCTCTTGTAGTTTCTTTAATTGGTGCACCAGGTGCTTGTGGATTTAGAATATACTTATACCTGATTAGGTATTCAGCAGTATCTTCAAATGAAGGTTGATTTGGTGAGGAAGAAACAAAGTCTTCTTTAACTCTTTCCCATCCATCAGAAAATAACTCCTCTTCCAATTGACCCTTTTGGGTAATCATCTCTGAGTAAGTTAAATCTTGACCATCAGGTATTACAAATTCCTCTGGTTTTACTTTATTAAAAAACATCCAATTAACCTCTATTGCAGGTTCGTCAACTAAAGATATACTGTCGATACCTGAAATATCGTCATCCTCTTCTATCTTTAATTCAAATATTTTATCTTTCTTTATCATATTAATTAATATAAATTATCTTCCCTGAGATCTGTATGGTTTAGGCTTTTGATCCTTCGGACCGTACGATTTTTTACCGTTTGGTTTTCCACCTTTTCTCTTTCCAAAAGAGATTTTATTGTTTGATTGTGATTTTCCTTTTGCCATCTTATAAAGTTGATAGGTCCTTTAACCTAGTTTGTTTTTCCATTTCTGATTGCATATCTTTCGATACTACATAAGTTTTTAATACTAATGGTGTTTGTTCTTTTGAGTAATCAGCTCGTTTTGGATTGTCAAATCTTGCTGCACCTGTTGCACCTCTACTGAACGCTGTACCACCACCCATTTGATTCATAGCGGATAATAAAGGTTCAAACATAGTTACAGCACCTCTTGTCATAACAGCCTCACCACCTTCAGCGGTAATTGGAACACCACCATTTGCGTGTGACGGACCGTAAATCATACCACCATCACCATAGTTTCTACCTAATTGATTTGATGCTGGTGCACTTGAACCACCACCTGATGTATCACTTTCGTAACTTGTACTCTTAATTAACGCAACCTTTTTATAACCGAATATTAAAGCGGCAGCAGCTGCAGCGGCACCCAAAGCAGGTCCCACAACAGGAATAACCGCTAATGATTGATAAGCTTGTACAGCACCTTGTAATGTACCGATAATTGCTTGTGCAATTTGGATATTCTTGTTCTTTTCAAAGTACTTCTTCTTAATCTTGTCTTCTTCCTCAGCATTACCTTTAACCTTTTTCAATTCTTGGTCCATCTGCATCTGGTTGATTTCACCAACCTCACTGAACGCGTTACTAACAGCAGATAATCCAGCGTTTACATAACCTAAATAAGCATTTAATTTTTCTGTTTGTAAATCCTTTGAAAGTTGTGCATATTTCTTTTCAATTGCAAGTTTTTGTGCCTCTGTTAAATCTAACTCAGCTAACTCTCTTTGTTTAGCCTTATCCAAGAACTCTTGTCTTCCTTTCCAATATGCCTCAAAACTATTCTTGTTAGCATCATTAGTCATTTGAAGGAACCTAAGATCCATATCAAGTTTGGCCAACATATCGTCGTGGTCCTTCTTCTTCTTATCGTCGTCAATCTTCTTTAAGTCCCTTTGTAAAACATTAGCTAAAGCCAATCTTAATTGATTCTTGTCATTCTCAGACATCGCAATAAAGTTCTTATCAGCTTCTAATTGTTTTAAATCCTCATCATATTTGAATTGTCTTTGTTCTTTTTCTCTTTTAACTTGGTCATCAATAGATTCAATTAGAAGTTGTTGTTTCTTCTTTAAAAATTCTTCTCTCTTCTTAGCCTCTTCTTCTAAAGCTTTTAAATCTTCTTCTTGTCTCTTTTGATTTAATTGAACTATCTTAGCACCATATTTTACAAAAATTTGAAGTTTCAATTTCTCCTTCTTTTCCTCACTGATTTGTAAAGCATCAACTTTAGCAGCCTCAGCTTCAGCTTGGATTTGAAGTTCTTTGTCTTCTCTCTCTCGTACTGTTTTTAATGTTTGAACTGCGTTATTTTGTTTCAGTTCCAACAACATCTTATCCGCCTCTTTATTATCTTCAGCGATTTTTTCTAATCTTTTCTTCTCTTCCTCTCTTTCTTTCTCCCTCTGTGTTTTAATATATTCTAAACCAGCAAACTCAATTTCATTTCTCTTTTTAACGTAGTTCGCAGTTGCATCGGTTATTTTCTTATCAATATCGTTTGCAACCTTAGCTTTCTCCTCAGCACTAAGTTTTCCATCTTTTGCTGACTTAGCCCTTAAAGCTTGTAAATCACCAATTTGTTTTGAGTATAATTGTTTTTCTTGTTCTAAACCATCTTGAGTAATCTTCAATAAATCCGCTGCAGACTTACCTTCAATTTGTGCAAGTAAGGTTTTCTTTTTGGTTTGATATTCAACACCTTGTAAATTCTTATTTAAAGCCTCACTATTTCTTTCTAAAGCTTTGGTATACTTCTCAGTATTATCTGCCGCCTTTTTATTTGCATCAGCAGCAGATTCAGTCCAACCCAACCAGTCAGTACCTATTTTTATTAACTTTAATAATGGTTCTAATAATAAACTAAGTAATGTAATAAGAACACCAATACCTAAGGCTTTCAACGCAGCACTTAACGCAACCGCCGCAGTAGCCGCAGCATATTCTGATACGGTTAAAGCCGTAAAAGCTGACATCAAAGTCCTACTTAACACAGTTGACTGTGCAAGTGCAATCATATTGGACCTTCTCGCTGTTGTGTTTACAATTGTAGCAGTTGTTTGCGCTGATTCAGTACCTGCCAATTCCATATTAGCGGTTGCTAAACCTTGTGTTTGTAATATTGTATATTGTTCTTGTGCAGATAAACGATTTAACGCAACCGCTTGTTCATAAGTAATTTTATTACTAGCAAGTTGGGATCTTGTATATTCACCAAACGCAACATCTAAATCTCTTAATGAATTTCTATATTTTACATCTGCAACTGAACGTTTTACAGACATAATTTCAGCTTCTCTTTGTGCTGCAGTCAATCCAACAGTTGCAGATGTTAAAGCTGTAGTTGTCGTTGCTGCAGCCGCGGTAGTTGACGCTACTTGTGTATTCGCAGCGGCCAAAGATTGTGTACTTGCTGCCGCCTGTTTAATTGAAGTCGAATCAATTTTACCAGTATCTAAATCAGGTAATTTTAAACCCAATAGATTCTTACCAATATCTAAAATGTCGTTACCTGTTTCTTTTAATTGGAAAGTTAAATCCTTTAAACTAAAACTTGAAAACGTTTTTAATAGACCAACAACACCGTTTAATTTACCAAATATGTCACCAACAGGACCAGGAATTAATGATAATGACGCAAATAAGTCTCTTGACTTTGCGTTAGTTGCAGCCAATCCATCCTGAACATCCCCTAATTTTGTTGATAAAAGTTGGAACTCTGCAGTACCTTCTTTGGTTCTTCTTAATTCAGCAGTTAATAATCTAGCCTGCTGTTGTAAGTTTCTGGTTTTATCAATTGCGACATCAATAGGTTTACCATTAATGTCATATATAATTTCAATTTTCTTTGATGCCATCTTATATTAGTTCTGTTTTTACTGATGTGAAAGCGTTTTCTAAAAGATTCTTTTCACCCTTTAATGATTTGATTGAACTTAAATCAAAATCATAGATTATTACTTTTTCTCTTAACTTACCCAATTCCTCGGTGAAGTTTGTAATTCTAAGATTTGATAAATCAATCTTTTGTTCGTTTTCAAAAATTTCTATATTCATATTCTATATTTTAAGGACAACCTGATTCACCTGTTGCTGTTACAAAGTAAGTTGTACCAGGTGTTGATGGTGTAAAACCACTAATTACATAATAGTATCCAAAACCACCCATTACTCTATCACCACTATTGAATGTTCCATAAGGTAATAGTTGTGAGTACTTGGTTTCAAATGTTTGACAATCGGTCATTATATAATATCCATTATTACCACCTGATGGCGTTGGTGTTGGGGTAGGACTTGGTGCACCACCACAACTTGAACCACAGTTAGTTACCGTAAACGATGCTAAGTCAGCAAATGGAATACCAATATTAATTGTACTACATACCAAACAGTTTGTCAATACAACCGTTCCTAATGAACCAATAAATTGATAAGTATCACCTGTTGATGCTGTATATTTAATCCATCCTGTATCCGTAACATTCAATGTTGCTCCACTTGTAAATGTTCCACCAGGTGTTGGTGAAGGAGTTGGAGTAGGGGTAGGAGTTGCACTTGTTGGTGTAGGACTTGGTGTAGCAGTCGGAGTTGGTGTTGGAGGTGTAATTGAACTAACTACAAAATTAGCACATATTGGAAATATGGCTCTCTTACCAATCATTCTGATTTCAAATACATATGTTCCATTTGTAAATCCAGCAATTTCAAACTGAGATGGTAACATAGTAAAGGTAAACGTACCACTATTTGTTGTACTACCTGTCGTTCCTATTGATTTAAAATCCATCATCCTCCAAGGTTTAAAATACGTTCTTGAAGGTTCCATAGCGTGTACAGAAAATAGATTTAATTGATTTGATAATGATATAAACGGTTCAGCACCATTTAAACTCCAAGTATAATCAAATTGAATTGTTATACCTGTATAGGATACGGTTGTAGCTGAGAAGTTAGTTACCGTACCACTAACCGAGTTATTGTTTATATCGTGGATAATTTCAACATCGTACTCCGCAATTGTATTGTTCGGATATACGAAATTTTTACTATCTATCTGTTTTATATATTTCCTCATATTATTTAATATAAATTTTCAAATTTGTCATTACCAAATTAGTTAAAAGTATCTGTCCAAATAACTTCTATTGAATCACCAATATTTATTGTTATTGCTGGTCCAGTTTTTGAATGAGTCGTAGTTGCTGAACAAGCTGCAATTATTATGTTAAGATTAGTAGTACTTGATCCGATTAAAGTTCCATTTTTATATAATTCATATCTATATTGTTTAAGATTTGCAAAATCACTATTTTTACAAATACTTCTACCTATTACAATTTGACCTGCTGAATATGTACCAGCAATACTTTGAGTTGAAATACTATTTTGATTTGTACCCGCCCTCCAAGTTGGTGATGGTCCATTTATAACAGTTCCATTAAAATCGACATAATAATTAGAAACAGTTTTTAAACCTGGTGAAGAATTAGCAGTACCAACATATCTAACTTTTAAACTAACACCAGTTGGTGTATTAGTCGGTGTTATACTTGGTGTTACTGTATTAGTTGGTGTTTGTGTTGGTGTTTTTGTTGGTGTTAATGTAGGAGTTGGTGTTTTAGTAGGTGTAGCACTATTCGTTGGTGTAACCGTATTAGTTGGAGTTACACTTGGTGTTACTGTATTAGTTGGTGTATTAGTTGGTGTAACAGTATTAGTTGTTGTGTTAGTTGGTGTCGTTGTAGGAGATGGTATTGGACATAAATATCCAGGTAATAATCTTACAATATTTGGAAAACTATATCCATCAACAGTATTAAATTTACCAACTAAAATTATTTTATTTGTTGATTGTATTGCGGTACTTTGATAATATAATTCAGAAGGAAAACTTAATGTTACTAATTTTGTAAAATTAATACCATCACAATTAACTTTAAAAATATTGGTAACTGAATTAGTTACATTTACAGTGCTAATTAGTCCACTAATAATAGAACTATTTTCTGATTGTTGACTTATCCATCTACATTCAGCATCACTGGTTGTGTTATATCCAATCCTATTTGTAGTATAACCAGTATCTACACTTCCGTCATAATTAAATCTATAAGTTTTATCAAATGTATCACCACTTACTCTTCCAGCAATAACTACTTTACCATCTTGTTGAACACTTACACCAGATTCTGTTGATTCAAAAGTAACAGAAGCAAAAGAAGTATAACCAGTAAGATTTCTATCAACTAAAATAAAATTTGTCGGAGTTAAAGCTCTTGCTGTTGCAATAATACCTCTTGGATGATTTTTTAAAGTTAAAATATCACTAGTAACAATTCCAATATGGTTAATATAATTACCATTTGAATTTAATAATATTATATTTGTTGGATTAATAAATGTATTACTATTATAAGTTCCAAATCTACCACCAATAGCTAAATTACCAAACGGTAATTCTATAATTGGCATATATTCATAACCTGAACTACCTAATCCAAATCCTGAACCACCTGAATTAAATGTACTATCAATCGTAAAATCCGTATTTAATCTACAGATTCTTTTTGAAATATTTGTTCCATTATAACTTGTAAACTTACCTGTTACAACAACTTTACCATCTGATTGGATAATTAAATCCATTACTGTTTCATTAAATCCAGAACCAATAGTTGTGGCGTCAAGATTTCCTTCAGGTGTTAATCTTACTACTTGTTGTGTAAAACCTGTTGTATAACCCGCTAAATAAATATAATCATTAACATCAACTTTAACAACGGCAATTGAAGCAAAATTACTTGGATAATTAAAAGTAAAATCAACTAATGTATAATTTGTAGTTGTGGTTGGTGTATTAGTTAAAGTTGGAGTAGGAGTAGGAGTAGGAGGGAAACTTGTAACAGCATCCACTCTATATTCAAAATTATAATCAGTTGATACAGTTGTAGCTGTAAATGTTAATTGATAAACATCCGCAACTGACGCACCTGTTGTACCTGTAATGAATGTATCTCTTATTCCGTTATCGCCACCTTGGTCATCTGTTGTATAATCTCTTCTAACTACATCAATTGAATTTACATCAGAAGAAGTTCTCATTAATATATTAACGACATCACCCGAATAGATATAAGTTGAATATAGATTATCAATCGGATTATGTATTAAGTTTCTTTGTACACCATTAACATAAGCTTCAAGATCAGGTGACCTATCAAAAACGTTTGGTTCAGTATAACTAATCAATAGACTACCTCTCATTAAACCAGCAATATTACCTGATGGAGTAACAGTTGGAGTAGGAGTAGGGGTCGGTGTCAACGCAACTCCAAAATAAGTAGAAGAACCTGTTAAGATTCCCCAAGTTGAAGCTGTTGAATAGAAATTATCACAGTTTGTAAATAGATTTGAACCTTGTCTAGTTGAACCACTATTTAACCAAAATGTAGGCATAGAATATTGGAATGGTCCGCCAATTTCATCTTCGTATATGTGGTTATGTAATGTATCACTATCCCAATCTATACCTGATGTATTGTATGTAGCTTCATCAACTTCATACATAGTATAAGGAGTATAAACAGTAGTTGAAAATCCTTGTACATATTTGAATGATGAAGTGAATCCTGAAGTTTGTCCTGATAAGTTTCCAACCTGATGGTCATAATAAATTGACCAACCAAAATTGGAATCCAATAGATTTGGTTCAGTAAAATAAGTTTTAAATTTGTAAATTTTTGATGGATTATCACAATAGTAATATTGGAAATATCTATCTGTATATGTTTTCGGAGAATTGTTAAATTGAATTAATTCAACTTGACTTAATTCCCTATTTGTTAAGTTAAAATCGTTAATCTTACTTACAACGAAATACTGTTCATTAACCTTGATTAAATCCTGTGGTTGTAAGTTCTTTATATCTGAATAGTTAAGGTCAAAATACCCCGTTAAAACCCTTGTATTTGGATTATAGAGGTTAGACACTCTACCTTGATAGAAAGATGTGTATGCGTCGTTTTCTGTGTATGTATTGTAAGGTTGAACACCGATAGTTGTATCGACAGGTAACTCAGAGTTGAATAATATACATTGACTGTCATTATTAATCTTTTGTCTGTCTGTCATACCCATCGGCATCGTATGTGAGATTACAGGTAACCTATCAAATTGGTTAAATGTATCACCACTTGAATTGGATATATAAGCCACATAAGTTTTATAATAATATGTTGCATCATATGTTTCACCAACCACATCCAAGAATGGATTGAACGCACCTAAATACCAAAACAATTTTGGTTTGGTTTTAACACCGTTATACTGCCAGTTTACTTGGTTTCCTTGTGCTTCACTACTATTACTAACATAGTTAATACCTAATGGTAAACTAATATTGTTTGTATTGTCAGCATCCCACTTACGAAGTAACTGTGGTCCAAATATAGTTGTAATTTCTTTTCTTTGGGATTTAAAATCCGTTGGGTTATATACTATATTCTGTCCGTATATTCTATTGTTACTCTTTCTAAATTGTGCGTTACCCTCGTCACTATCTTCTGAATCTGAAATGAATAATTCACTTTCAATAAAGTTTAACGCAGGTTGAACTGAGAATCCTTTATCAAAACTTAGTTTATCAGTCCAATTATGAACTACACCAGTTCCAATAAAGTAATCGTAAGGTTCTATTCTAATCTTATATCCATCATCAGGATCAGGGATTAGAACTAAATTAAATTTCTTTGCAATAGATGATAATAAATCTATCTGTTTTATATTTTGGTCAATAACCAAACTAAAGTCAACGAAGTCACCATCAACAAACGTTACACTATCACCAACTTCTTTTGGTAAGTATGATAATGATGTACCATTTGGTACTTGTGATGATTCACCATAAGCAAACGGTAATCCAATATTACTAACAGTTAAACCTGATGTTCCATAAGGAATTACAGCATCAACAGAATAATAACCATAGGTGTAATCATCATAGTAAAATAATCTAACATTAATATCTGAATCACAATAAACTGGAATACCTGTTCCTAACTTTGCAACCACACAAAGAACATCCCCACCTTGAGGAACAAAGAAAACCTCCACACCTTCTAATGGTAATGATTGAATTGAATAAATGGTCCAACTAAATTTAACATTATCAGATGAAAAATATCCATATAGATATAATGTTTTCATCCAAGGTGTGTTAAAAAAGTCTGAGGTTATTTGGTAACCTTGAGTCTTGAACATTAACTGTAATAAATTCCATACACTCAAACCAGGTTTTAATTGGTTGTTGTATGGTCCTTGTGTTGGTGAGTTAAGTCTATATGGTTGAACACCAGCGGCATAAGCTGCAGCTAGTGATGGGTATGAATTTAATGGACTTGTTGATGTGTATAAACGAGTTCGTTCAATAATGGTTCCACCTGAAAAGTTTACAGTATTTCCTGTAGTATATAGATAACCATTATGTACCACAGGATACATATATGGATATGGTTGTTCGTCATCGATTGTATAATTAGAATATGTAAACGCTTTGGTTACATTATCTAAATTGAATATATGGTTAAAGTTATATTGACTATCATTAAAATCTAAATCTTTTAATAAGTTGTTACCTATTGAACCATATAGTTCTGCTGGTGTGGAATATAATGTAACATCATATTCAACCGCTGAGTCCTTAACATTAATTTTATTTAATCTTAAATAACCTGTGAAATATGGTTCATCATTAATCAATACATTACAAGGAACCCTTTTATTTGGATTGAAATATAATGACTGTGCATCTACATTAAAGAAGTTTTCGAAGAAAGCGTTATTCTTTTTAGAACCAGGTAACATCACTCCTAATGAGTAATCAGAATTTCTTTTTCCAATATCTCCTAATTCTGCAAATGATTTTGTAACTGCAATTGGGATACTACTATATATGTCTAAAAAATCATATTGAGTTATACCAGAATTGGTATTGACATTATCTAATTGAACCCTTAATACGGTTTGTTGTTGACTCATATGTTAGAAACCTTTATTTGCAAAGAAGTTATTAGCTGTCTTCAGAGTTATTCTATACTTGTTAAGTTTTTTATGTTTTTGAGTTATATGGTCTACCTCAGTTGATAATATCTGAACTGGTGTTAAATCCTTATATAACTTATCTTGTCTATCTATTAAAGAAATGTAATCCTTTCTCATAATATAAACTTGTGGTGATGTAAATAAACCTTCCAACCAGTTTGCTGTTTGGTTATTTAGATAATCACTTTCTAATACTATTTCTTGTTCAACATCGGTTGCAAAAGTTTTAATAGTTCTACCCATATCTCTGTCGGGACTAGACAAATCGGTAGCATAATATCTACTATCATATGTTTGTGATTTATATTTAGAAGTATCTTGTCTATAAGATGTGAACGTATAATAATCGTAACCTCCTCTATTATTCAACCAAACAATTCTTGTATCTTCAGGTCCACAGTTCGTTTCTAAATAGAAATAGAACGCTTCAGATACAGGTCCTACAGCGTTATAAAATGTTCTTCCTGATACGTTAGTTGGGAATGAATAACATAATTGTACTCTGTAGTATGAAACAGCATCAAAATCAATTTGTGCAAAAATGTTTGTGATGTCAGCTGGTCCACAAGGAAGACTGAATATTTGTAATGTATCAGTATATCCTGTTGGACTTTGGAATGTAGTACCTGAAAAATTTAATTGTTGTTGAAATGTACTAATCTTTACATTCGATTCATCATAAAATTCAAATACCGCATAATCTGCTTCTATCACTTGTCTATCTCCTGATTGTCCGTTTAAATAAAATAATACATAATTATCTTCAGATTGTATATATTGAATTCTTGGTGACTCAGTTAAAAACCTACTTGTTTCTGATTGTTCAGGAACTGTTGGGTAATCCATTAAGAATTGTCCCATTGGTGACAATCTACGATTTAAATCAACCGTATTAATTGTCATACCTGTACCTACAACTGTTCCAACTTCCTGATCAAAGTTTGGTAATATAAAATGGTCATCCAATTGGAATTGACCACCAACATAATTAAAGTGATTACCTGTATTCGTAAATCCTGATGGAACAAATGAGGTATCGTTTTGACAAGGTACTAAGTTTGTATAATGGAAATACGGATTACCTGGTTCATTCGTATATTCTGTTACAGTTCTTCCTGATGAGTTAACATATCTATATCCGTAATTGAAGTTTACATTAATACTATTTGGATAAGGATTATTCCAGTTGATTTGTTCTGTGGTACTATACCAATCATTTAACCAATAATATGTATAGTGTTGTGCTTTTACATAGTTGGATAAGTAATCGTAAGGTCTAATATTAAATCTATATGTGAATGTTGCACCACTTTGTGAAACGTCATATGGAATAACAGACATACGTCCAACCTTTTCATCATTTGAAAATAAATCAACATCTAATCTCATACTCTGAACGTATGTATCTCCTGTCAGTACGACTTCGTATGTTCCACCTCTTTGGTAGACCATATCGCTACTTCTTCTTAATTGTGTGTTACTATTTAGATTGTTACTATATAGTCTTTGGTATCCAAATGTCATATGCCTTCAATTGCGTTTAATAAATCTTCAAAAGCTTGGTCTCCCAATATTTGAATTATTCTTTCATTTTTCATTAACATATCAATTGATACTTCAATAAAGTTTTCTGGTTTACTTTTGAAACCAAATTTCCCTATTGACCTTGCAATTACATATGCTACACTTTTTATATTTTTATCTGTCTTTGGTAAAAATCTTCCTGTCTTAAAATCTTTAATTCTAAAACTTTTCTTATTTCTAATCCAATCCTCAATAGCTCCGATGTTTGCCCACTTACCAGGTTTTCTTCCATTAATTAACCAATATGCGTATGTGTTATTTAATGGTTGTCCGAAAGCCTGCAATTGGATAATTGTGATTCCTTGTTTGTCAGTTGTTGTAACAGCTTGTATACTGTTCTTCAAATTCCCTGTTGCAATTCTATTGGTTAAACCTCTACCTTTTCCGTATTGGTAAACTCTTGCTTCAAGACTTTTCTTGACAACTTCCTCAATTATCGTTTCTACTTGGGTTAAGTCCATTATGCAGGGTTTATAATTAAGTAAGCTACAGTATCCGTGTCTGCGTTATGGTTTGATGTTATGGTAAATGTTCCACTACCTTTTGAAGAAACAACAACAGGACCTGCATTAGGATGATTATTAGTTTGTTTGGTTAAGTATATTAAACTGTTTGCTGTAACTAAAGTATTTGATACAGTTGCTGAACCAGGGTTTGCACCATCTAACGCTACTGTTCCCATAGTTTTATCTGAACCTGATGCAAATAAAACATTACCTGTAACCGCTAATGAACCAGTTATTTGTGTATTAGAAATAATATTAGTTAGACTACTTGATATTTCAGTTGTTGTTGTACCTGATAAGTTGGTAACTTTAACATAACCATCCGTATTAGAATATCTCGCACCCATTTGGGTGTAAGTTGTTAAACTTCCAGTTAAAACATTCATATCAATATATGACTGTGTTCCAATTTGGGCTGTGTCGTAGTTTGTAATTTGGAATGTATCATTTGTACCATTCAATCTAATTGCACCTAAGTTTGATGATGGATTTGTATTAAACGGATTAGTACTAAAATGTAATCTTCTTGAACTAACAGTACCATCAGCAGTTAATACTGTTGATGTATAGTTACCTGATACAAATAATGAACCTGTAATGTTTTCATCACCAATTACTCTTAATGAACCTGATACGGTTGTGTTTGAACCTGAGTCAATTAAGAAACCTGTTTTTCTTGCACCTGCACCTGTTCCTGTTCCCACAGCAAATACAACTGATTGTGCATCTTCTTGATTTGAACCTGTTGCGTTAAATCTACCAAGAAATGTTGAACCACCAAATGTACCTGCTGTATGTGATGCGGATACTGCTAAGTTATTACCATAAATTAATGTAGAGTTTAAGTTTGCGTTTGATGAACTAACAAATGATGATGATACAACAATACTATTACCACCAATCAAGTTATTATATATTAGTCTTTGTGTGTTTGAATTTTGTGAACCTGATATATAAACGTTATGTATATTAGCACCTTGACCACCCAAGAATGTATTATTAGAAACTAATACGTTATTTAGTGCAATTGAACTACTTAAAAGGTTATTAAAAGTTATTCCTGCATTATTATAGTTTTGTGTGTAACTGATTGAACTACTAATATGATTTAATGTGACAGAACCAATAACGTTATTTGCGTTTATTGATGGTCTTGTATTTGTTACAAAGTTTTGTGTTGATACGATAGCTCCACCTAATACTGCGTTTTGTCCTACAGTTTGTACTGAACCACTATTACTGTTTAATCTAATAGCCCCACCTAATACTAAGTTACTTGTTATTGTAGGATGACCACCTCCTAAAGATGATGTGGTAAAGATCATTCCAATATTTGATTGTTGACCAATAATGTTTCCAACTACTTTAGGGAATAATAATGAACCAGTGTTCATAAATATACCTGAGTTATTTCCTGCGATAATATTATCTGAACCTGAAATATAACCTTGTACATCAGCACCCAAGCCAAAACTTGATGCTCTTAATTGTGGCATTGATACGGTATTGTTACTACCTGTAATTCTTAAAGAACCTGTGTAGTTCGCTTGGTTTGAACCTTCACCAGCTGCGTTAAGATTATCACCCCAACCTTTAATAATATTGGATTGACCACCTAATGAATTGGTTAAATATAAATCTGTATTTACTGTTGTGTTATTTGAAAACAAATCCAAACTACCACTTCTAACATCTAATGAACCTGTAACTATTGTATTACCAATAACTCTATGTACTGAACCTGATGCAGTAAGTGAACCTGTTATTTGTACAGGTGTAGTTAAACTATGATTTAAACCACCAATACTAACACCATTACTATCACCACCATTAATAATAATTTGTGATGATGTACTATCTGAACTATCCATCACAAATTTTCTTGAACCAGCTGAACCTGAATAATATAAACGAGCAGGATTACCTCCTGATGTTCTAAAAGTAATACCAACATCATTACCAACTGTTAAAGGAGATGAACCTGATATAACAAGACTACCTGTTATATTTTGAGTTGTACCAATTGAACCTGTTGTAATTAATCCTGTGTAATCTATAACACCACTTGTTCCTGATGAACCTGAAGTTCCATCAACACCACTTGTTCCTGACGAACCATTTATACCTGATGTTCCACTTGAACCATCAATACCACTAGTACCTGACGTTCCTGAAGAACCTGTTCCTCCACTTGTACCTGATGTACCACTACTTCCACTTACACCACTTGTTCCTGATGAACCACTTCCACCCGAAGTACCACTAGTACCTGCACTACCACTCGTTCCTGTTGCACCACTTGAACCTGATGTACCTGACGAACCACTAATTCCTGACGTACCACTTGTTCCATTAGAACCTGATTGACCTGAACTACCATTAGTACCACTAGTTCCTGAAGAACCAGCAACACCACTTGTACCGCTAGTACCTGATGAACCATTAGTTATCGGAACATTGTTTATATAAAATGAACCTGAGATATTAACCTCAGTTAAACTCATTTGTAAAGGAGAGTTGTCACCATCTCCTGTTTGTATTGTTTGTAATGTATTTGTTAGACCATTTGTACTATCGGTCATTTTCAAAAGACCTTGATACGAACTACTGACAAACTGGTTAGTTAAAGAACCCATATATTTTTTGTTTTAAACGTTTTTCCATTGTTTATTTACATCTTTCCACATTTGTGAAACTTCAGCCCAAGTTAGATTAGGTAAGAAGCTTGTTATTGGTAACACACATCTGTTGTAATCAAATTTCTGTTGAATACTAACTGTTAGAGTCCATCCTGCTAAGATTGTTTCTGTTTGTTCCAACCAAGGTTCTAATGTGGCATCCCACTCAACATCGTAATCTGATAAATATGCTTTCGCATAGAAATCTTTTGCAATTTCTAATGTATCTGATAATACCTCAACCTGATTTGATAAGTCATCTTCCAATTTATCGACAACCATTACCCTCCAAGTTATATGCATATGATTCTGACTCAATCTTGTTCTTTGTGGAACAAAATAGATACGAGGATATAACGGTTCAACCTTTGTTTCAATATCATTGGTCAATAATGTTTCATCACCATATCCAAAACTATTAATCTGTAAATGATTATCAGCGAAAGATTTCCAATCATCTAATATTTGTTTGTAACTTGAAAAGGATTCATCTTGTGGGAATGTGAATGGTGTCATAGGTAACACACAAGAGTTATAGTCAAACGGTGCACTCATCTTGATATGCATCGTCCAACCACCCAAGATTGTTTCAAATCTTTCGGTGAATGGATGACATTCAGGGTCCCAATCTCCCACAATTATGTTGGAAAAGAATCCCTGAGACTCAGTATATGACTGATAAAAGACGGTGAAAACATCTTGAACTATTGACAAAGTGTCTGACATCACCTCTTGTAAGTTGGAAAGGTCGTCTTCAACCTTATCCATTATTACAACAGAGAAATTGTAGTGAATATGATTCTCATTAAACTCAACTTCTGATGGAATTACGTACATTCTGGTGTACTCTGGCTCCTGTTTTGTTATAACATCGTTGGTTATTTGAGTAAAATCACCCACACCAAACGACATAATCTGTTCGTGATGGTACGCAATACTACTAAAATAGGATATAATTTGACTGTATGTTATGTTATTCATCTACTTATAAATATAAAATCTACAGAAACGTATCCTGAAATTATGATTGACGCATAGCTTTTTTCTGTAATCGTTCTTGTTCCCTATCATATTCAATTAAAAATGATAGTTGATTAAGAACTTCTGTTATTTTCGTTTGATAGACTTGCTCGTGCTTAGTAATATCATTTCCAGTAAGTCTGTTTGTGACAAGGAACCAACCATAGACCTTTTGAAAACTATTGTCCATATTAGTTTTCTCATCATCCATAGGATTTTGATTTTCGTCCATATCGATAGCTTCGGTATCAAAGACAGCTGGGAATAATCTAAATATCTCTTTGCGAACTTGATAAAAAAAAACTGTGCACCTAATATGTACTTGACGTCTAATTTCTTTTTGAACAGTTCGGCTCGTTCCTCCATCGTCTTTACATCATACTTTTCAATCTTAAAATCGTGTTCAGACTTTTCCTCAACAATTGGTCTATACATAATTGCTGCGATGATGTGTAAGTAATCCAATACTTCTTCAGGTTTCTTTGTTGATAAAGTATCCATATCGACAAACTCAGCGTAAGTTAAATCCCTCCACTTTGGAAAGAATCCATATTGAATACCATCCAATTCAAATCTATCTACGAACTTTGGTTTCTCTTGTGGTAGTAATGACATTATATATGTTGCAATATAATTTACCTCCTGAAAATCTGAATCCAATAGTTCTTCAACACTCGGACCACATATAGTTGATACCAACTTAGCAGCGAAGTAATCATCACTGAATAAATCTTTTATCTTATATATCTTTGTATATAATTCGATTGATACTAAACTTGGAATTTCATATTCCTTTTCATCTATTTTAAATTTTAACATAATCTTTTTTTAGATTGACCATACAGGAGAATATCTTCCTGTTGTTTTTAAATTTTTTATTTCGTAATACATCCTCATCATTATTGCGTCAGATAAATCGGGAGACTTACCCAATATCTTTTTCATCTCATCTTTGGAATGTACTGCCACTTTATTATCCTTATCTACATCCTTTAATCTAACACTTAATAATTCTTGTGTCAAGTCATCAATAATAGTTGGGTCCAATAAATTTAAACTTATCTTTCCTTCCTTAAACATATCCGCAAGTTTCACATAACATTGGGATTTAAGATTACTGAAGTTTTGGTCGTGTAACGCTTTGGAGTTGTTAACAAAGTTTGTTCCTTTAATCTGATCCGCTACACCTCCACCAACGCCATCACTATCCACAATTATATTGGATGGATGTATTCCGTACTTAGCAATTAACTCCTTAATTTCGGACGATAATTCTGTGGTTGATAGTTTGGTATAGATAAGTATTTCTGTGATCACCATACCCACCCAAATACAGATTACGGACCTATCTGTTCCGAACCTTGCTACGTCCACTGACATATACTTCTTATCCTGTGGATTTGGTGTGAACTTATATAACGAATTGGATATTAAATCAAAATCAAACAAACTATCCTCCGTACTTTCATAGTTCCAATCACCATCATATAAACGTTTCTTTTGTTTTAATGGTAGTGATTTTAGAATATTAAGGTAACTCTGTGGTAGATTTGGATTATCCGTTGGTAGTGCTTGGATGAATATCTTGTTTTGTTCTATTGTTCCATTCATTGTTGGTAGATAAAACTCTTGTTTCAACCAAGATTGTGATGGGTTACAGGACATAAACAGAGTTGGTTTTAGATTTAACTCCTTAATCTTGTAACGTAATAGTGAACGTACCACATCATACGCTTGTCTTGACACCTGAGAAACCTCATCTATGAACGCTATTGTTAACTCCAATCCTCCTAATGAATCATAGTTGGGATCTGATGGATTGAATTGTAAATCCCTGAATATTATTTCTGAACCATTCCAAAACTTTAATTCATTTGATTGTTGGTTGTAGGTAAAATGTTCTTCAGGTTTGAATCCACACTCTTTTAATAATTCCAATAATGTTTTAATTGTAGTAACTCTTAGTTGAGTTAATACTGTACGACCTATGAGTGAACGTATGCCAGGATAAGTAAGAGACATATATATAACCCAAACACAACCCAAATAGGATTTTCCACTTCCCTTTGCACCGCCATATAAAACTTCCGTATGAATCTCGTCATTTAAAATCTTGAATGTCTGACTTTGTTTCTTAGTTAGGTTAAGATTTATTTCCATATAAAAATTGATACGCCCATAAGTCTTCAACTTCGTTATTGATGTTGATTTCATTATCCCATCTATCTTGGTCGTGTGCAATGTCACAATCAACTCTTCCTCTTCTACATCTATCCATCCAATCTTCTCTGGTCTTATTGTGGTAATGGTTTAAGTATGCAACATCCATTGGTCCGTTGTAATTGAATGGACCTCTGAATACCTTTCCGTCTGTATCCATTGATGGATTAAAACAGTTGTGTGGTAACATAAATCTATTTCCACTATCTCGTTTAACCATTACTTTGATATGTTCATTTGGACCTGATCCTCTCTTGGTAAACTCTTTGATTAAACTGTTAGATGTTCTTTCCCTCTTTTCTAAATTACCAAACATATACCAATTGAATGATAGTATTGGATGTTTTGTTCCATACTCTTCTAAGAACTCTTTTACATTATTATGTTTCTTTAATACAAGGAACTCATCACAATCAAAGAACGCAGCCCAATCATATTCTGTATCTTTTTCCAAGAATGTATTATATACAGGTAGTTGTATTGATCTTCCATCCCATTCCCTTTTTTCTAAGAATGGTCTTTCAATATCTGTCCTCCAATCGTTTTGGTACATTATGATTTTATCAAATCCAATCTTATGGTTATAGTCTAACCATTCTTCTAAGTAGTGGTCTTCCCACTTTGCTACACATACTAAAGCTACTTTCATTTATAATCTTTTAATCCAACTTGCGTCTTTATAAAACTTATCAGGACTTCCAAACTTTTCATCCACAGCTTGTTTAACTCCCGCCCAAGGACCGATGTAATCGTGACCACCAATAATACCACCTTCTTTAACTAATGGTAAGTAGTTGTCAATATCAATCTTAACTTGTTCGTAAGTATGAATTCCATCTATGTAGATAAAGTCATATGTCTCACTATTCAGTTCTTTAACTGCTTCATCAGATGTTAATCGTAATGTCTTGATGTTTGGGAATGGTGATGTACGTCTTAGATATTCTTCATATACTTCATCAAAGTTAAATTTGGATGTTGGGTCCTCAAGATGATAGTCAGCTTGGAATGGGTCAATTGCAATTACCTCTTTGAATAATTGTGCAAAGATGATGGTTGACTCACCGATGAATGAACCGATTTCAATCATTCTCATTTCTTTGGTATTACCCAAATCTTTAATCATTTCAACTAATCCTTCTGATGAAGTCTTGTCCCTCATTATGGACCTGTCTTTGTTAATTGTGTACATACAATATTTTTTCTATTTTAATTATTTTACCTTCTGTGAATCTTGCTAAGTACTCCTCAACAAAATAATAGTCAGCTTGATTTATGTGTGATTTAAGTCTTAATTTTTGTGCGTTGAAGGTTCTTGTCATAAAGTTTCCAACGTCGATTTTACCATACTCTATGTCACATTTAACAGGAATATAATCATCGTTTATCCAATTGTGAACCATATTACAGAATACAAAGTTGACATCGTCTCTTACACATCCCAAGAAGTTTTCCACAAATGTGGGTGCATAGTAGTTGTCTTCACCTGTCATCACAATCCATTCCTCTGTTGCTTTTTCTAATCCGTAGTTTCTTGGTGTGTGACCCCAATCATTATATCGTTTGTCTAATACTGAGAACTTAATCCTGTGGTCATCCTCATAATACATTGCAATCCAAGATAGTTTCTCTTTTACTTCTTCAGGTGGACAGTCTGCTACAACGTGGATGGTCCAATTGGGATTAGTCTGTGCAACAATTGAACTGATTGTAGCCATTAACATCTCAGTTCTTTCATAGGTTGGTATTACGAATTCTATTTTCATATATATATTTTTCTAACTATTCCTCTCTTTCTTCCTCTTCGTTGACAACCACAAGAGATTGTGTTTCCGTGTCTAACGTTGTGTATCATTATTTCTTTTGTGTTCCCACAATCACATTCAAACATTCCGTACTTAATCTTCTTCCATTCCTTATCAAATTTAATTGTGGACTCTTCCAAAAATGTTAGGTGATTGTACTTGTCACCTGGTTTTATACTCAAGGGTTTACTCATTTACGAAGTTTTTTACTTAGAATATAACAAAAAAAAAGGGTTAATCAAAGTTGATATTAATCTTAATTGGTTCCCCTCCTGATGTGATGTCCACCTTCTGTGGTGCATCCAATCCGTATATCTTACTCA
>Ga0181344_1000141_pt1 | contig 29611 bp, 21 predicted proteins | sample Su13VDMLBDD_FD_130098 | JGI IMG/M metagenome (GOLD analysis project Ga0181344, IMG submission 130098) | Freshwater viral communities from Lake Michigan, USA - Su13.VD.MLB.D.D | ecosystem: Environmental > Aquatic > Freshwater > Lake | place: USA: Michigan | collected 2013-07-15
ACGACACCCATGTCATCGACAGGCTCGACACGGTTGTCGAGGCCGCCGGCGGGGGCATCGACACCGTCACAGCCGCCCTCAGCTACACTCTTGGCGCGAACCTGGAAAACCTTCTCCTTGCCGGAAGCTCGGCGATCAGCGGCACCGGCAATGCCTTGAACAACCGCCTGACCGGGAACGCCGCCGCCAATGTCCTTTCGGGCGGTGCCGGCAACGACACGCTTTCGGGCGGGTCCGGCGCGGACCGGCTTGTCGGGGGTCTCGGCAACGACACCTATGTCATCGACAGGCTCGACACGATCATCGAGGCCGCCGGCGGGGGCGTCGACACGGTTCGGGCCGCCCTCGGCTACAGCCTTGGCGCGAACCTCGAGAACCTGGTTCTGGGCGGAGGCTCGGCGATCGACGGCACCGGCAACGCCTTGAACAACCGCCTGACCGGGAACGCCGCCGCCAATGTCCTCACGGGCGGCGCGGGCAACGACACGCTTTCCGGGGGGACCGGCGCGGACCGGCTTCTCGGAAGCAATGGAAACGACCTTCTGTCAGGTGGCAACGACGCCGACATTCTGGCGGGCGGCAGGGGCAGGGACATTCTGGATGGCGGCCTGGACGATGATAGGGATGTCTTCGTCTTCGCCTCGATCCTTGACAGCCGGGCCGGCGGAAACCGCGACATCGTGAACAACTTCGTGTCAGGCCTGGACGATCTGGATCTGCGCCGCATCGACGCGGTTGCCTCGGCATCCGGCGGCAACGACGCTTTCGAGTGGTCGGGCAACACGGCGGCAGACCACTCGGTCTGGTGGACGGCCGTTTCCGACGGCGTCCTGCTCAGGGGCGATGTGTCCGGCGACAGCCGGGCCGACTTCGAGATCCTGCTGTCCGACCTGCGCAGCCTCGGAGCGGATGACGTGCTTCTGTAGCAGCCTGGCCAGCGCCTGCCCCGTCCGGAAGCCCGGGCAGGCCCTGTTCCTGCCTTGAAAGAAAACGGAGGAGAGCCGAAGGCCCTCCTCTTTTCATTCTGGGATCGCGGCCGGGAAAGGCCCGTTCAGCCCGCGGCGGCCGAGACGAGCCTGCGCTTCCGGTTCCCCTGGCTTGCCGCGCGGTTCCCGGCCCAATGCGCCCGGACATGGGCGGCAAAGCCGTCAAGCGCGGCCTCGCTGACCAGATCTCCGTACCATTGCGGCGGCGCCGGCTCGAAGCCGTGCGTTTCGGCCAGGCCGGCAAGCAGGTCGGCCCCGGCCAGCGACAACGAGGAGCCGATGCTGAAGTCCTCTTGCTCGCCGGACAGCGCCAACAGCATCGTTTCACTGAGGCAGCCCCAGGCGATGTTGCTGGGCAGCGTCTGGAACGGCCCCAGATCCAGCGCGGACGGGGGGCTGACAAGGCCGCCGTCGAAGACCAGGACGCCGGTTTCCGAAAGATCGGCACTGGCGACATTGGGCGGACGGGCCACGTCGCAGACCAGGGTGCCCGGCCGCAGCTGCGTGGGATCGACCAGCACGGTATCCGAACTGGTGGCAACCAGCACGATGTCCGCCCGGGCCAGGGCCGGATCCAGGTCGGTTGTCCAGGACAGGCCCTGATCCTCCACCCCGTCGCGGACGGCCTGCGCCAGGCGCCCCGGCACCACCGCGGCGGGAATTTCGGCCAGCGACAGGCGGATCTCGTCGGCCACCTTGGCCAGAAGCCGCGGAGCGAAGGGGTTCTTGGCATTGCCCACCAGCGTCATGCTTCCGGCGCGGCGCGCCAGCAGCATCGCGCCAAGCCGGCCGATGGCGCCCGAGGCGCCCACAACCGCCACATGGGCCTTGTCCAGCGGAACGCCCGTGCGTTCGCACAGCCGCGTGATCGCCTTGACCGCCGAAACGGTGGTCAGGGTGTTGCCGCTGGTGACGGGCACGCCGCGCCCCGTCACCGTCTCGCCGCCGCGGGTCACGATCGAGGTGAAGGCGCCAAGCCCGACGCGGCAGGCGCCCTGCGCGCCGGCCAGATCGACCGCCTCGGCGATCATCCCGCGCGCCTCGGCGCGGCCCTTGCCGCGCATGTCGCCGGGCAGCATGGGCACGGACAAAAGCCAGCCCGACGCGACCTGGCCCGTCTTCGACACCACGGGCGGGATCTGGCGCACGAAACCCGGTCCCAGGCGTTTGACCCAGGCCTTCCAGTCCTCCAGCTCCGTGTCGCTGAACTGGCGCAGCGAGGGATCGGAGCGGAAGATGTCCTCGTCCTCGGTGTAATGGATGACAAAGCCGAACCGGCCCGGGACCGGCCGCGTCCCCGGCAGGGGCGCGGGTTCTGCGGCCGGGGTTTCGGACGCCAGGGCCTCGGATCGGGGCTCGCCGGTCTCGACGCCGTGCCGGCGGGTCACCAGATGGCGCACCAAGGCGTAATAGTCGCTGCGATGGAGGATGTCGCACACCGCCGCCAAGGCCTCGACGGCGCGGTCCAGCCCGGCGCGGTCCAGGATCAGGGGCGGTTGCAGGCGCAGCACCCGGCTGTCGTTGAACAAGGGCGCGGTCAGCACCTTCTGGACATTGACCAGATACGAGGCGATCAGCGCCGTCACCCCGCCGTTCAGGCCGGCATGGGCGATGATGGCGGAATCGCCGCGGTCTTCCAGCGGGTGGAATTCCAGACCCAGCATGTAGCCGCGCCCGCGAACCTCGCGGATGACGTAGGGATAGGCGCGCCCGAGCGCCTCCAGGCGGGCGCGGATGTAATTGCCGTTTTCGGCTACCTGCCGGATCAGCGCCGCGTCGTTCTCCAGCAGCTGGTCCAGGGTGGCGCAGGCCACGGTGGCGGCCAGGGCGTTGTTGGCGAAGGTCGAGCTGTGCAGGCGCCCGAACCGGTCGTCCCAGGCCGAGGGCCGGACGATGCAGGCCCCGATCGGCATCAGCCCGCCGCCGAGCGCCTTGGACAAGAGCAGCATGTCGGGCACCTCGGAAAAGCCCGAGCAGGCGAACAGCTGGCCCGTGCGCCCCATCCCCGTCTGGATCTCGTCCAGGATGCTCAGCACCCCATGCTTGCGGCACAGCGCGATGGCGGCCTCGACATAGCCGTCGGGGGGGCAGACGACGCCGCCCTCGCCCTGGATCGGTTCAAGGATAAAGGCCGCGATCCCGTCGGTCCCGGCCTCGAGCCGCGCCTCGAGGGCGGCGAGATCGCCAAAGGGCAGATAGTCGAAATCGGGGGCCGGGGCATTGAAGCCCTGCTGGTAAAGCGGCTTGCCCGTCGCCGACAGCGCCCCCAGCGTCTTGCCGTGAAAGCCGTTGCGGGTGGACAGGATGCCCGGGCGCCCGGTGCGGATGCGGGCCAGCTTGATCGCCGCCTCGACGGTTTCGGCGCCGCTGTTGGTCAGCGTGGTGATCGACAGGTCGCCCGGCGCGACGGCGGCCAGGCGGCAGGCCAGACGCTCGGCCTCGGGAGAGCGCAGCGGCTGAACCATCGCGGGAAGCTGGGATTCCTGGGCCGCCCGAAGCGCCGCCCATCCCCGCTCGGGGTTGTGGCCAAAGGGCAGGGCCCCGTATTGGGACAGGAAATCCAGATATTCGTCGCCGTTCTCGTCGAAAAGACGCGCTCCGCTTCCCCGAAGCATGGCCACGTCAAGGGCGAATGTCTCAAGCAACTGGGCGCGGGTCGGATTCAGCAGGGACATCAAGGCTCCATTCAGGGTTGAACAAGGGACCGTGGCAAAAGGGCAAAAACATTCTTATGAACGAAAGCCGAAACATATCGCTTCCCCGCCATACAAAGTGTAAGAATTGGCAAGGAATCCACAGGGCCGCATATTATCATCAGAGGAGATCGCCTGGCTCACGCAGCGATGCAAAAAATAGCCAAACCTGGTCTGACTTTCCGTGCATAGATTGCGCAGTTTCCCCCAAGAGGAAACCTTTTGATCTTGCAACAGAAAGTTCAGGCAAGATGTTGCTGGAACATGACAGGACAACAAGCAACTTTTCGCGCCCCTGGCCGGATGATGGATGCATACCGGCTGCAAGAAGATGATCCTGCCTTGACTTTTACGTAAGACGCCGTCGTTCGGGAACATCCGTCTATCCAGAGCATTAGATCAAAAGACTGCCGCGTGCCTGATGCGCCCTTGCATGGGATCGGGGCTATTGAACGAACAGCTTATGGAGCGTCAATGACCTACCCCATTGCCGATGCCACCAAGGCCACCATTCATCCGCTCAAGGTTCTGGACCTGCCCGAGGCAGGCTATATCCTTGACCTCACAGAAAAATTTTCCCGCTCCTTCGGCTGGCGATTTGACCCGGAAAGCCTGCACGCCCTTGTGCAACTGGCCCGGCGGCACTTTCCCGGGCTGGAGATCCGTTCCTGCGAATCCCTGATTCGGCGGCTTCAGCTGGCCGGGGATCTGGTCCAGGGCGCGCGGGGGCTGGAACTGACGCCCTCGGGCAAGGCGCGGTGCCGGTCCACCTTTCGGGCCTTGTTGAGCGCGCCCGAATGGCGTCACGCCGTGGATCAGGTTTGCGAAGATCTTTCGGTCTTTTCCGAAACGGAAGGAATTTCCCTGATGGGGGATCCCCTGCCCCCTGTCGAACGCTGGTCGGCAATGGCTCCTGCATTTTAGATTCGGAACGTTTTGCTGCTGGTGAAGTTTTACACGCCCTGGTTGTTACTCTGCAAGACATTTCAATCGAAATGCCGTATCCTGAACAGGATCGGAGAAAAGGGGCAAATCCTGCAACCATTCTTTGTCGCAACAAAAGCGCAGACATATTAACGGCTTCCTCTTTAATGCTGGCGGCTGCCGGCAAGCAGAATCGGGTCGGCCGGAAAGGGCTTGAAGGGCGGATCGGTGCGCATCCGAAGCTTTCGCGGCGGTCGAGCGTTTTTTTTTTTGCTGTTCCCTTTGGCTCCTGTTTAGCTCCTTTCCTGCCGCCATCACACTCCATAAAGGTTAAGATTTTCATAAGATTATCGGAAACGGTCCGGCAAGTTTCGCCCCCGGGGAGGCCCCGGGGGGGCGGACCGGCCCGACAAAACCCCCCCGTTTTCCCGAAAGTCCTCAAGAACAGGCTGGAACTTCACTGTTAATTGAGTATTAATAACTTGGGCATTGTAAGGCTGGCCTAAGTTTTTAGGGGGTAACGAATGATGAGAAAGATTCTTGGCGCTGCGGCTTCGGCAGCAGTTCTTTGCACCGGAGCGCAAGCCTTTGCGGCGACGCTGGTCATCGACGACTTCAGCGTCGATCAGCGCGTTCAAGACACGCCGGCGTTCGAGCCCAACGCTTCCGAGGTCGGAGGCGGCATGCTGGGCGGTTTCCGTGACCTTTCTGTCACGAACACCGCGGCGGATGGCAGCAACCTGGCGGCGACGGAACTCAATGTGACGGGCGGGAACCTGAAATTCTCGAACGTCGCGGGTGCGCGGGGCGAAGGGACGCTGACCTATGACGGCGGCGACGGCGATCCGAACAACGTCGACACGGACGGCCTTGGCGGCGTCAACCTGCTGATCGGCACGGATCCCTACTTCTTCTTCGCATCCTCGCCTTCCGTTCCGTTCGACAACGTGGCCTTGTTCCGCGCCACCGTGTGGGACGTCGACGGCAACACGGCGACTTACGAAGAACTGCTCGATGCAGACTATGATCCCCAGCTGTCCTTCAGCGAATTCGCCGGGGTCGATTTCAGCCGCATCGGGGCGTTGCAGTTCTTCATCAGCTCGACCGGCACCAACGACTCGGTCGATGGCGCCGTCACCCAGATCGAGGTCCGGGCTGGCGATATCGCCCCGATCCCGCTTCCCGCATCGGGCCTTCTGCTGCTGGGCGGCATGGGCGGCCTGAGCTTCCTGCGCCGGCGCAAGAAAGCCTGATCCGGCACAGAGCATCCAGTTGGACAACGCCGGCCCCATCGGGCCGGCGTTTTTCATGCCGCGCGGGCGGCAGGCCAGCCTGTCGCGGGAACATGACGGTTTCCGGTCAGAACCCTTTCCTGCGGAACGGCGTTCCCCTCTGCTCTTGCCTGCTGAATGAGGGATCATGACCATTTTCCAGCCCGGCCGGAACTGCTGGCGCGTCGAAACGGCGGACCGGCTGTCCGTGATCATCGATGGCCAGGCCTATTTCAGGGCCCTGCGCGAGGCACTGCTGCAAGCCGAACGGCTGGTGATGATGATCGGCTGGGATTTCGATTTCGAGATCGAGATGCTGCCGGGGGAAAGCGACGCGGACGGTCTGGCGCCGGACGGGTTTCCGAACCGGATCGGACCCTTTCTGGACGCCATCGTCGACCGGCGCCCCGGCCTCGACATCTATCTGCTGAAATGGAGCGGCGGCGCCCTGATCGCGCCGGGCGGCGTCCTGCCCGCCCTGGCCGTCAAGCTGATGTCGCCCGACCAGATCCACCTGGCCTTCGACGGCCGCCACCCGATCGGCGCCTGCCATCACCAGAAGATCGTCGTCATCGACGACAGCCTGGCCTTTTGCGGCGGCATCGACGTGACCGACGGCCGCTGGGACAACCGCGAGCACAAGGACGAAAACCCCCTGCGCTGCCTGAAGAACGGAGATTGCGCGCAGCCGTGGCATGACGCCTCGACCGTGATGGGGGGACCGGCCGCGGCGGCGCTGTCGGAACTGGCCCGCGCCCGCTGGGCACGCGCCCATGACGCCGAGCTGGACGAGGATTTCGATCCCGGCCGCAACCTGTGGCCGGACAGCATCCGGCCCGCCTTTCGCGACATCCCCGTGGCCATCGCCCGCACCGCACCGCCCGAGGCGGGCCGCAGGAGCGTCCACGAGATCGAGGACCTGTATCTGGACGCCATCGCGGCCGCGCGCGATTGCATCTATATCGAATCGCAGTATTTCTGCGCCGACAGCATCACCCGCGCCATCCGCCGGCGTTTGGCCGAACCGCATGGCCCCCAGGTGGTGGTGATCAATCCCCATGCCGCGCAAAACCATCTCGAGGATCAGGCGATGCACGTCACGCGCAGCCGCATGGTCCGCCAACTGCGCCTGCACGATCGCCACGACAGGTTCCGCATCCTGTATCCGGTCACCGAAAACGGCCAGCCGGTTTATGTCCATGCCAAGATCATGATCGTGGACGATGTCCTGCTGCGCATCGGATCCAGCAACATCGACCGCCGCTCGATGGGGTTCGACACGGAATGCGATGTGGCCATCGGGGCCCCGGATGACGAAACGCGCGCGGTGATCCGCAGCTTCCGCGACGAGCTGCTGGCCGAGCATCTGGGCCTTCCGACCGCCCGGGTCGCCGAGGAAATCGAACGCAGGGGCAGCGTGGTCGCAGCCCTGGAGGCGCTGTGCCGCCCGGAAGGACGCAGCCTGCGTCCCCTGCCCCCGCGCCGGGAAACCTGGCTGGGCAGCGCCCTGGCCAGGACGCGCTTTTTCGATCCCCGTTATCGCCGCAGCGCGCAGGCGCGCCTGGGCATCACCTCGCGCCACCTGCTGATCGGCACGGCGGTTCTGGCAGCGGGGGCATGGCTTTGGGGAAGCCGGCGGCAGAGAGGCTGACGGGCAGCGTCCCGGGACCCGCGCATTCGCGGAATTGGACCCCGGATGTCAGCTTTCGGTCGATGATCGGCTGAAATCGTCCGACCGGCCAAGGACGTCCTTGCGTTTTCCGGATGCGGTTGTCCTGACCGGCCGATTTTCTTGCAGGTTGCCCGGCCCGGCCGGCAGGACGCCTTTCCGGGCAGGCATGGCCTTCCGTGCCGATCATCGGATTTCTTCAATGTTTTCCTGACAGAGAGCCTGTCTTTTCCGATCTTCCATGGACCCTGGACCATGGCGCTTCCCGCACCGGGATCGCCGGACAAAGCTCTTGCCCGGCTTGGACCGATCCTGTGCCTCCCTCCGGGATCGGGTGATGCCGGCAAGGGCGGGAATTTGCCGACCTTGTTTTTTCATCTACCTTTGCGTGTGGCTCCTTCTTAAACAGCGCCAGTCGTTATGAAGTGCACCGTTCAGTTTGCTTTAGAACTTGCGCCAAGGAACCAATGGAATGCCGCTGCGTGATCTGCCTGTTGCCCTGCCCGGATCTGTCGGATCCAACGGATCGGACCTTCAGGCCGAAGACATCGGGGCCTTGGAGGCCTTGCAGGCCGTCAGCCCGGTCGTCGTGAGCCCAAAGCCGGTCGCGACGGGATCTGAGCCCCAGGCGGAACCGCCTGCCGCCTCGGCCTTTCCTCCGGAACCGATCCACAGCCTGACCGCCGAGGCGGGACGCGTCCTGACCATCGAGGCCAAGGCCACGGGCGAGATCGCCAGCATCCAGATCCTGTCCCAGTCAAGCCACGGCCATGTCGGCGTCAACCCCGACAACAGCCTGTCCCTGGTTCTGAGCGAGGATCCCCATGACACGGCCGACATCTCGTTCCGCTATCGGATTGTCTACGAGAACGGCGGAACCCAGGATGTCCAGGCCCAGGTGGACGTGACCGCCGGGCAGGCCCCGGAAGGCTGGGGTTCGGGCGATTTCTACATGCTGGAAACGGATGCGGATGGCCGTGTCGTGGTCGAGCATGGCGAGAACCACCGCAAGATCCATGTGACCGAAGGGGCGCATGGCCTGACCCGCGCCGGGATCGCCGAGGCCGAGGGCATCGCGGAAAGCCAGGTCACGGCGGAATGGCTGAAGGGCCATCCCGAATACGGCGCCACACCCGACAAGGCCCTGGCCACGGATCTGGGAATGGAACTGTGGTATGCCACCACCGGACGCGAGGTCGGGCCGAATTCGAACTGGCTGTTGTTCGAGCGGGGTTATGAATACGAGGGGGTCGGACGGGTCGTCGACCGCGGCGCCGCGGGGGAAAGCGCGCTGAACCCGATGTATGTCGGCGCCTATGGCGAAGGGAACGATCCCCTGGTGGACAGCAAGATCGATGTCTTCCAGGATCCTGTCAGCCATGTCGTCATCCAGGGGATCGACAGCACGAATTTCCGGGCGCTGCTGGGTGAAAACCTGCTGCTCGACGATGTCGGCATTACCCGCGACGGACTGGTCGCGGAAAACGTCCGCAACTTCACGCTGATGAACTCGGATATTGTCGATGTCGCCCGCGCCGCGCCGCTGAATTCGGGCGCGGCCTGGGATGCAGGCGCCAACAAGGTTTCCGGCGTCTATGTTTCGAACATCGACGGCGCGCTGATCCAGAACAACCTTTTCGACCGCAATGGCTGGGCCGAAGGCTATGATCCCGCCCTGTCCGCCTCGGATCCCATGCCGCCCAGCAAGTTCAATCACAACCTGTATGTCCAGAGCGGCAACATCGACGTGACGATCCGCGACAACGTCCTGATGCGCGGCTCCTCGTTCGGGGCCCAGGTCCGGCCCGGCGGCGTGCTTGAGGACAACACCTTTCTTGACAACAATGCCGCGGTGAACTTTTTCGGCCTGACGAACCATACCCTGGCCCTGAACAACGTCGTCACGTCTGCCGGGCACCGGCAGCTTGCAATGCCGGATGGCGCCTTGTCGATGGGCATCGACAACTATGGCAAGCAGGATTCCCTGATCGGGAACATCATCGCCCATCTGTCCGATCCGAACAATCCTGCCGAACAGGCCGCAAAGACGATCGTGCATCCCGCCCTGGCGGACACCGAAACCTATGTCGACGACACCATCATCTATAACTGGGGGGCCAGGGGAAAGTCGCCTTACGACCAGAACCTTGACGGGCTTTCCCTTCCCCTTCTCAACCAGACCACCATCCAGAACTTCACCGCCCAGCTTCTGGGCAGGGAAAGGGCCACGATTTCCGACCTGGCCGACTATTTGCGCGCGCAGCCCGATGGCAGGCCGGAGGGCACGGTCGATGCCGATGTGGTCAACGCCTTTTTCCGCGAAGGCTTCGGCCTGGACACCACCCTGCGCGCGGGCGCCGAGGTGCTGCGATTTGCCCCCGACCACCGGGCCGAAGGCCTTCGCTGGGACAACCGGCTGAACTGGTCGACCGGCGATCTGCCGGGCACGCAGAATGGCGACAGCGTGGACCTGGGCGGAAACCGCGTCCTGTTCGGATCCGAGACCGTGACGGTCGACGATTTCATCTTCGGCGATTTCGGCCAGTTGAAGGCAACCTCGGGACGGTTGGAGATCGGGGGCGATGTCTCGACCGCCAGGACCGGCAACCTGCTGCACGTCGACAATGCCGGACAGGTCTGGGTCGATGGCTATGGCGGCAGCGGCCTTCTGGACATCGTTCTGACAGGCGGGCGGTTCGCCAACACCGGAGCTTTCGCGGGCGAAACCCGGATCAGCGTGTCTGAGGACGCGCAGCTTCTGCTGGCCACGGCGGATGCCCGTTTCGACCTGGCCGGCGGCAGCAGCCTGACGATCACCGGCGGCAGGGCCAAGGTCGGCTTCGATGGCGGCGACGGCACGGCGGCGACGCTTCGGATGCATGATGCCGCCACCCTGTCCTTTGTCGCGGACGCGACCGGATTGGGGAAGATCGCCGAGTTTCGCTCGGGCGCCTTTGCGACGCCGGATGTGATGTCGGGGCTGCGCCTTGACGGGGATCTTTCGGTCGATCTTTCCGCCCTGGGCACGAAGACCGGGGGAGCCTGGACGCTGATCGACGCGGACCAGATGATCGGTTCCTTTGACGGCATCAGCATCGCCGGCCTGGGCACCGACCGCGATGCCCTGATCCGCTATGATTATGCCCGGGACGAGGTCGTGTTGCTGGTCAGCGAGGCTGGCCTGGGCAGCGGACAGATCCAGTCCGCCCCGGTGGGCGATGCCGATTTCGCCGGCCATGTCCAGGATGCCGGGCTGGAGGCCTTGTGGACCGATCTTCATGCGGCCATGCCGCAGGTGACTGACGATCCGATCTGAAATGTTTCGCACGCGAAACATTTCGCATGCGAAACTTCAGTCGCGTTCGCCAAGCCATTCGGCCAGATCGCGCAGGAAATCTTCGGTGACGCCCTGGCCGGTCAAGACGACACGGCCAAGGCGCGCCTTCATCACGACGCCTGCCCCGAAGGTTTCCCGAAGATCCTTGGTCTCCGTAACCGGCCTTGCGTCAGCCTCCGGGCGCAGCGCCGCCTCCAGGATCGTCCGTTCTGCTGATGCGCTGCCCGGCGCCGCGCTTTTCAGGCGGGCCTTCACCCGGCCGGCCATGTCAGGATCGGCCTCCATGGCCTTGACCAGGGCCAGACCCAGCTTTTCAGGAATTGCCTCGGGAAAGCGCAGCACATCGCCCAAGGCCTCGTGCAGCGCCACAAAGGACAGGATCTTGGACCGCTTGGGGGCAGGGGCATGCTGGAACAACATCCTGACCGCCGCCGCCGGACTGTCGAAGACGCCGATGCGGGCGGCTTCGTGGGCCAGCCGGCCACGTTCATAGAAGGACAGGTCGGCGCGGATCTCGTTTTCCTCGACCATGGCCAGATAGGCTTCGGGCGCGGCGTCGAAAGGGCGCAGCAGGGCCTTGACGGTGGCAAAGCGCGTCTCGCCGGTTTCCCGGAACAGCGCTGTCAGGGCGGCCAGGCGGCGGGCCCCGGACACCAGCCCATAGCGCCCCTCGGCCAGGGCCACGACCTCGATGGGCATCTGCTGATCCCGGTCGCGGATGCTGGCCTTCAGCGAAGCCATGTCATCGGGATCCATGTGCATGCGGTCGCGCTGAAGATGCGTGGTCTCGACCGAGGCCAGGGGCAGGTCCAGCACCATCCGGCCGCTGTCGCGGGCCTGACGCAGCTCGGCCGCCAGATCCTCCAATGCCGCTTGCGCGGCGGCCTCGGCGGCGATGCGGGCCACAGGGGGAACGGGGGCAGGGGTTGCCTCCGCGTCGCCCACCATGCCAAAGGCGGTCAGCCGCTTGCGCTTGGCCATCATCATTCCTTTCCAGAATTTCGCATGCGAAACTTCATGCCTTTTGCCCGGCCCGTTCCTCGCGCCGCCAGATGCCCAAAAGCAGCGATTTGAATGCGGCATAGGTGCGGTCAAAGGTCTCGCGGCCGCGGGCATAGGTTTCGCGGTTGAAATCGCGGTAATCGGCCTCGTAGATGCCATGGACCTGTTCGCCCGCCTGGCCGATCAACGCGGTGAAGTCCTGGCGGTGCGGCGACAGGCTGGGGCCCAGATAGGACTGGATCAGCCCGGCCAGTTCGGCCTGCTGGCTGGCATCGTATCGCGTCATCACCGCCCGCACGGCATCCCATTGGAAATGCAACTCCTCGCGGCCCAGGGCGCGGGCGGCGATGTTCTCGCTGTCCTCGATGCTGGCAAAGGTCGAATGCAGCATGTCGAAGAAGCGCCCGGTCGAGTCGAATTCCAGAAAGGACGCCCCGAAGGGCACCAGCAGGATGTCGGCCGCGGCCAGCCCGTTGATGGTCAGGTAGCCAAGCGCGGGGGGAGTATCCAGGAAGACCAGATCATAGCGGTCGAGAATGCCGTCCGCCGCCAGCGTCTCGGTCAGGGCGTCCCACAGCTTCCAGCCGCGCGAGGCCATGCGCCAAACGGGGATCTGGAACTCGGCCCAATACAGGTTCAGTTGCGCCCCGATCAGATCGATATTGGGCCAATGGGTCGGGCGGATCAGGTCGCCTGCCTTGATCTTCAGCGCGTCCGACAGACTGTCGTCGAGCGCCACCGGCGGATCGCCCCGGTCGATGCGGCGCTGGTTGTCGGACCGCAGCGTTTCGCCGTAATGGCGCGCCAGCAGCGGAAAAACGGTCTGCCATTCGTCTTCGACCTGCGCCCCGAAGATCGAACTGAGCGAACCCTGGCTGTCCAGGTCGATCATCAGCACCTTGTAGCCGTCGAGCGCCGCCGACATCGCCAGATGGGCGCAGGTCGAGGTCTTGCCGACGCCCCCCTTGAAATTCGCCACCGCCACGATCTTGGCGGGCAGGCCCTTGGGGCGATAGGGCAGGTATTCCTTGGCCTTCGATCCTTCGGCGCCGAAATGGGCGCGCAGGCGCTGCACCTCCTCCAGGGTGAACCACTTGGCGCCGCCCTCGGTTTCGGACCGGCCTTGCGGCAGGTCGGGGTTCTGGCGCAGGACGCGGCGGAAATGCTGGGGCGCCACCGGGATCAGGTACCGGGTGATTTCCCATGTGGAAAAGAGCCGCAGCCGCCGTTCGCCACTGTTCTCGAGCCCTCGTCCGATCAGATCCTGACGTCCCCGGCGATAGTTCGCGGCGATCCCCGCCAGCCCCTCGGTGCCCGTCGGTTCTTCCAGCATGGTCAGGGCGCGGTCGGGCGAGAGATTGAAATAAGGGGGGATGTCCTGCCCGTTTGCCACTTCTCTGCCCTCATGTACCGCTTTTCCTGCATCCTATCCATAAATGCGGCACATGCGAGAATTTTCGCAACATACCGATCTTTCCCCAAGCATTTTCCCAGCCGGAACGGCCTGTCTGTTGCAGTTTCGCCAGCCTCTTCTTGTTATAATCCAGTTAGTATTCAGTTACGGACAAGGGCAAGACGCCGAATGATCGGCTATCTTATTGGCCAATAAAAGTTTTTCCGGGTTCGGCGGCAGTTTCGGTGAATCCGATACCACGTTTTTCCGAATCCGAAGCCACGTTTGGGCGATTCCGATCCCCCGAAACCCGTTGCTTCCCATCGGGGCCCCGCTGGACGGTCCGCTTGTGGATAAGTAGGATCGCGTCAATGAAACGACGAATCCCGGCGCGGCGGACCTAGGAACCGCAACGGGGATCGCGCAAGCGGCAACAGCAGCCCGCAAGCCGGAAAGCCGTCCGGGGGAGGGGACAGGAAGGGACAGGATGGTTCCAGCATCTCCCGCGGGGGCGGCGGCCGAAACGCGTCTCATGCAGGATTTCTTCGTCTGCGATTTTTTCGCCGCGGTGCCCAAGCATGACCTCGCCTCGATGGAACATCCGATCTTTTCGCTGTCCACGCGGCCCGACCGGCGGGTGGTCAGCTACGACCACAACGGCGCCACCCTGACCGTCACGCCCAGCGTCAAGGGTCGGGCCACCATCTTCGACGCCGACATCCTGATCTTCTGCATCAGCCAGCTGATGGCCGCGCTGAACACGGGCCGGGCCGTGTCGCGCAGGCTGACCCTGACCGCGCGCGACCTGTTGCAGGCCACCAACCGCGAAACCTCGGGCGATGGCTACAAGCGGCTGCGCGAGGCCTTCGAACGCCTGGCCGGCACCCGCATCACCACCAACATCGTCACCGGCCCTCACGAAATCACCCATGGCTTCGGCCTTATCGAAAGCTGGGAGATCGTGCGCAAGACCCGCGGCGGCCGGATGGTCGCCGTCGCCATCACCTTGTCGGACTGGCTGTTCAATGCCGTTCTGTCGCGATCCGTCCTGACGCTGAGCCGGGATTATTTTCGCATGCGAAAGCCGCTCGAGCGGCGGATCTACGAGCTTGCCCGCAAGCATTGCGGGCGGCAGTCGGAATGGACCGTCTCGATCGCCGTGCTGGCCAAGAAGACCGGCTCGGCCAGCCCGCTTCGCGTCTTCCGCGCCATGCTGCGAGAGATGATCCGGGAAAACCGCCTGCCCGATTACCTTCTGTCCGAGGAAGGGGGCGACATCCTGCGCGTGACCCCGCGCGCGGCGCCGCTGGAGCCGGGCGAAGGGCCGCATCTGCGTCCCGAAACGCTGGACCAGGCCCGCGCCCTTGTTCCCGGGGCCGATGTCCATGCGTTGCAGGCGGAATGGCGCAGCTGGTGGGCCGCGACGGGCCGGCCGCGGCTGCGCAGCGCCGACCGCGCCTTTCTGGGATGGGTCAGAACAAGGGCGCCGTTGTGATGGAGTGCGTCCTGGCACGCTGGCATCCGGGAATCGGCGATCCGACCTGGCAGGGATGGGCGACCGTGCTGGTCTATCTGGGCACGGCCATCCTGGCCTTTCATGCCAGCCGCACGGGTTTTCCCGCCGCCACGCGCGGCCGGGAGCGGGCCTTCTGGATCCTGACCCTGCTGCTTCTGGCAGGCCTTGCCGTCAACAAGCAGCTCGACCTGCAATCGGCGCTGACGGCGGCGGGACGCTGCATGGCCAAGGTCCAGGGCTGGTATGGCCAGCGGCGCCTGGTGCAGATGGGCTTTCTGCTGGGGCTGGCGGGGCTGGCTGTAATCTTTCTGGCGATCCTGCTGCGGCTGCTCAGGGGCAGCTGGTCGCGCAGCGCTCTGCCCGTTCTGGGGCTGGTCTTCGTTTGCACCTTCGTGCTGATGCGGGCCGTCGGGTTTCACCATGCCGACAGGCTGCTGGGAATGCCCGTTTGGGGTTTGCGGACCAACACCGCCCTGGAATGGGCCGGCCCGGGTCTGATTTCCCTGGGCGCCCTGCGGGTTCTGCGATTATGGAGGCCATGACCCGTTTGCCCCTTGTTTACCCTTGTCCGATAGGCTGCCGCCATGTCTTCCCGCATCGCCGTTATCATCGTCAATTACGGCACCGCCGGTCTGGCCATCGCCGCGGTGGACAGTGTCCTGTCGCGCGACCATGACGGCCACCCGGTCGAGGTGCATCTTCTGGACAACGCCTCGCCCGGCGGGGATGCCGCCGTTCTGGCAAGGGCCCACAGCGCGCGGAACTGGGGGAACCGGGTCCGGCTTTGGCCCGAAACCCGCAACCACGGCTTCGGGCGCGGCAACAATGTCGTCCTGCGCGCCCTGGCGGCTCGGCCGCAGCCGCCCGACTACGTCTTTCTTCTGAACCCCGATGCGCAGTTGCAGAACGAAGCCCTGGCCATTCTGGCGGACCGCCTGGACCGGACCCCGCAAGCCGCGGCGGCCGGGGCGGGAATCGCCCTGCCTTCGGGCATTCCCGTCACGGCCGCCTTCCGTTTCCCCTCGGCCCGCAGCGAATTCGCCCAGGCCGTGAATTTCGGTCCCCTCAGTCGGCTTTTCCGCGACAGGCTGGTGCCCCTGCCCGCGGACCAGCCCGAAGGCCCCGTGGACTGGGTTTCAGGCGCGGCAGTGATGATGCGCCTGTCCGTGCTTCGCGACCTGGGAGGGTTCGATCCCGATTTCTTCCTGTACTACGAGGAGGTCGAACTGATGTTTCGCATGCGAAAGTCCGGGCATCAGATCCTTTATGTCCCTGCGGCCCGTGTCCGGCACGTGGAAGGGGCTGCCACCGATGTCAAAAGCGGCGCGCCTGTCCGCAAGCGCAGACCGGCCTACTGGTACGATTCCTGGCGGCAGTATCATCTCAAGACGCAGGGCCGCGCGGGCGCCCTTGCCGCGGGACTGGCCTGGCTTGCGGGGGCGGGGCTCAATGCGCCGCTGGCGCTGCTGAGAAGGCAGGAAAGGCGAAGTCCGAAACGGTTTTTCAGCGACTTTACCCGGCTGGTGATATGGCCGCTGCTGTTCGGATCCCGGCAAGGGCGGCGCACAGGGCGGGTCCGGGATGGGGAACCGGGTTGAAAGCCGCATCGGACACGGTTGCATGGCCTGCGCCGGAACGCTTATCAGGATCCGGCGCAGGCCAGCCGCATCCGACAATTCGAGATTTCAGAAAAATGCGTTTCACTTTTGCCTTGCCGGAGCTTTCCGGTCTGTCTGGCGGGTTGCGCGTGGCTGCGCAATATACCCGGCATCTTCTTGAGCAGGGTCACCAGGTCAGCTTCGCGGTGCGCAGACCCGGCCACGAGCCCGGCCCGAAGCGGCGTCTTCTCAATCTGGCGGGACTTGGCCGCCCGACCTTGCCGCTGGAGCCGGCGCGCGGACATTTCGAAGGACTCGATGTTCCCGTTTACCACCTGGACGAGGCAAGGCCCGTCCGCGCCGCAAGCCTGCCCGATGCGGATGCCATCATTTCGACCCTGTGGACAACGGCGGAATGGGCCAGCCGCCTGCCCGCGTCGAAGGGCCGCCACATCCATTTCATTCAGGGATACGAGGACTTCAATCCCAGGTTCAGCAAGCGGGTCAGGGCGGTCTATCGCCAGCGCAACGACAAGATCGTTGTGGCATCCTGGCTGAGAAACAGGCTGCTGGAGGAGTTCGGCCAAGACAGCACGGTTGTCATGAACGGCGTGGACACGGCCAAGTTCACGGCGCCCGAACGGCCGCGCAACGAACCGCCCCGGATCGGCTTCATGTACGCCTCGCTTCCCGACAAGAACAGCGCCATGGCGGTCGAGGTTGCAAGACGCATCCATGCCCTCCGCCCCGCCACCGGCTTTCTGTCTTTCGGCACCGGCGCGGTCCCGGACGACTTCCCGGATTTCATCGCCTATGAACGCCTCCCCGACCAGACCCGGATCCCGGAAATCTACCGGTCCTGCGACCTGTGGCTGTTCGTGACGCGCAGCGAGGGATTCGGCCTGCCGATCCTGGAGGCCATGGCCAGCCGGACGCCCGTCATCGCCACCCCGGCCGGGGCGGCGCCCGACCTGATCGACGGCCGGAACGGCGTCCTGTCCTCGCTGGATGCGGGAGAGTTCACGAAATCCGTCCTGGATTTCCTGGACCGCTCGCCAGAGGAATGGCAGGCTGCCTCCCGGGCGGCCTTTCGGACGGCGCAAAGCCGGGAACTGGCGCAGGCGGCGCAGGATTTCGAACGGGCCGTCCTGAATTGCCTGCATCGGAACCGCGCGCCGGTTCCCGCTGCCGGTCAGATGCGGTCCAGAATGGCGCGCTGATAGCCGGGATACCATCCGTCCAGATCCGCGACCGGGATGGCCCAGACCTCGCGCCAGCAGCGCATGGCCGTCAGCACGCCCTTGGCCTGCGGAAAATCCCAGCGGCGCGACAAGGCATCCTTGATGGTCTCGCCCAGCAGGCGGCGCCACAGCATCCACCGATAGGTCGCCAGCCATGCCTCCGGCCGACGGGCGTTGCGCTTGATGAAGACCAGCATGTTCAGCAGCTGGAAGGTCGTCGCCGTTCTGCGCTTGACGCGGCCGCCCGCGACCTCGAAATGATGAAGCCTGGCGCCGTCGGCGCGCAGCAGGAGGCCATGCCGGCCATAGCGGTACGAGGCATCCAGATCCTCCAGCGCCGCGTAATAGCGCAGCGACCGGTCCAGGGGCTCGGCCAGGGCGATGCGCCGCCGCACGCTGAGACCGTGGCCCGACATGAAGGTCATGGGCGAAACGGCCAGGCCCGCGAACTCCGCCGGAACCTCCAGGCCCCGTTCTCCGTCGTATTTCAGAAACAGCGCGTGCATGTCCTGGAACAGGATCCGGCGGCTGATCCAGCGGCCCAGCCGATAGCGCATGATCCGGTCGCGCAGGCCCCTGATCCTGTCCTGGGTGTCGTCCTTGTGCGCCAGCCCGGCCGAGGCTTCGGCATGGGCATCGAACATCACCGGCACGTTGACGCCATTGACGCCCGCCAGCACCCCCCTGGCATCGGCGGCATAGACCGCCAGGATCCGTTCCGCGTAGTCGGGGTAAAGAAAGCTGTCGTCGTCGATCATCACCACGATGTCGCCGATCGCCTGTTCCACCCCCTGGTTGCGCTGCGTGGCGGAAGACGGCGTTTCCGCTTGCAGGTAATCCAGCCGGATGGCGGGATGACGCGCGGCGATCGCCCGGACCGCATCCCGCGTATCCTGCCAGTCCCGCGAGGAATCCACGATCACGACCTGAACCGGCGGGACGGTCTGCCCCAAGGCCGGCGGCAGCACGCGCAGCAGCACCTCGCGGCGGTTATAGGTCGGAATCACAAGAGACCAGGTCAGCATGGGGCGGGACAGTCCTGACAGGATGCGGAACACGGCGTTTCCCGGACTATGGCCGGGCCGCAGGGGATGCGCCAGCATCCATGGAAACCGGCCTGCGGGGGTTTCCGGCCGCGGCGCAAGGCCGGGCAGCGGCCCGCGGACCCGGAAATTCCTGCCGCACGGCCATGGCCTTGCCGGGCCTTTTGCGTTTAGATGCCGCCAGACGGTTTCAAGAGTGCATCCTGTCCCATGCCGATCCCCCGCGTTGCCTATCTGGCCGGCTCCTATCCGACCGTCTCGCATACCTTCATCCTGAGAGAGGTGGCGGCGCTGAGGGCGCAGGGGCTGGAGATCCTGACCTGTTCGGTCCGCCGCCCCGGCCCGGACCAGCTTCGCGGCCCGGCCGAGCGGGCCGAGGCGGCCCGGACCTTCAACCTGCTGGAGGCGGCCAAAAATCCGCGCCGCCTGATCGGCGCCCAGATCGCGGCGCTGAGAAACCCCCCTCTTTACGCGCGCACCCTGCGCAAGGCCTGGTCGATGCGCGGGCCGGGGCTGCGGGCGGCGGCCTATCAGATCTTCTATTTCCTCGAGGCGACGGTGCTGGCCCGGCACCTGGCCGGGCAAGGCGTCACGCATCTGCACAGCCATTTCGCCCAGGCCAGCGGCACGGTGGCGATGCTGGCCGCGCGCCTGGCGGGCATTCCCTTCAGCTTCACCCTGCACGGCCCCGCCGATTTCACCGACCCCAAGCTGTGGCGGCTGGACGCCAAGATCCATGACGCGGTTTTCGTGTCCTGCATCTCGCATTTCTGCCGGTCGCAGGCCATGCTGGTCAGCCCGGTCGAGGACTGGGCCAGGCTGCACGTCGTCCATTGCGGGGTGGAACCCGCCCGCTATGACGCGCCCCCGGCATCAGGCCAGGACCTGCTGTTCGTCGGCCGCATGACGGCGGCCAAGGGCGTGCCGCTGCTGATCGAGGCGATGCCGCACATCCGGGCGGCCCATCCCGGCGCGCATCTGGTGCTGATCGGCGACGGGCCGGACCGGGCCGCGCTGCAAGACCGGGTGCGCCGCCTGGGCCTGGAGGACGCGGTCCGCTTCACCGGCTATCAAAGCCAGGACGAGGTGGCCTGTGCCTTGGCCCGCGCGGCGGTGTTCGTGCTGCCGTCCTTCGCCGAAGGCGTGCCCGTGGTGCTGATGGAGGCCATGGCCGCGCGCCGCCCCGTGGTCGCCACCCGCATCGCGGGCATCCCCGAACTGGTCGATGACGGGGTTTCGGGCCGGATCGTGCCGCCGGGGGACGCGACGGCCCTGGCGGCGGCGGTTTGCGACATCCTGTCGGCGCCGGACCGGGCGGCAAGGATGGGCGAGGCCGGGCGGCACAAGGTCGAGGCCGAATTCGACATCGCCCGCGAGGCGGAAAAGCTGGGCGCGCTGTTCCGGCAGCAAGGAGACGCCGCATGAGCCTGCCCGCCCGGATCGCCGTTCTGATCCCCGAATTCCCGGGCCAGACCCATTCCTTCTTCTGGCGGGAAATCGAGGCCCTGGCGGCCAGCCACGGGATCGGCGCGCAGATCGTCTCGACCCGGCTGGCGCCGAAGCCCGTTTGGCATGACTGGGTCGGGCAGGCCGCGGCGATCCAGCTTTACCCGGTTCCCCGGGCGGATCTGGCGCGGCTGGCGCCGGATCTGCTGGCGGCCCTGCCGCGCCTGGCCGCCGATCCCGACATCCGCCGGATCCTGCGCCAGCCCCGGGCCTGGGCCTTTGTGCTGATGGCGCTGCGGCTGGCGCGGATCTGCAAGGCGCGGGGGCTGACGCATCTGCATGTCCATTCCTGCGCGAATTTCGCCCTGATCGCCGCCCTGTGCCACCGGATCAGCGCCATTCCCTATAGCCTGGTCCTGCACGGGCCATTGTCCGATTACGGCCCGGACCAGCCCTTCAAGTGGAAGGGCGCCAGCTTCGTCTTCGTTATCACCGAAACGCTGCGGGCCGAGGTCGCGGGCATCATGCCCGACATGATGGCCAAGGTCTCGGTTGTGCCGATGGGGGTCGATACCGACCTGTTCGGCCCCCCTGCCGCGCCGCGCCCGGACGCGCCCGATCCCTTCGGCTGGTTCTGCTGCGCCCGGCTGAACCGGGTCAAGGGCCACGACACGCTGATCGAGGCGGCAGGCCTTCTGCGCGCGCGCCGTCCCGGCCTGCGCTTCCGCATCCGCATCGCGGGCGAGGACGAGCAGGCCGGCACCGGCTATCACCGCGACCTGGACGCGATGATCGCGGCCGCCGGGCTTGGCGAGGCGGTCGCCCTTCTGGGATCGGTCACGCAGGACACCGTGCGCAACGAGCTGCAAGCCGCCGACGGCTTTGTGCTGGCCAGCCGCCACGAGCCCCTGGGCGTCGCCTATATGGAGGCCATGGCCTGCGAACTGCCGGTGATCGGCACCGATGCCGGCGGGGTCGGAGAGCTGATCACCCAAGGGCAGGACGGGCTTCTGGTGCCGCCCGGCGATGCGGAGGCGCTGGCCGGGGCCATGGCCAGGGTGATGGAGAACGGGGAACTGCGCCAGTCGTTGGGCAAGGCGGCGCGCCGGCGGATCCTTGCGGATTTCAGTTCCCGCCGCAGCGCGGATGCGCTGGCCGCGGCCCTGGCCGGAGGAAAGCCATGACGATCCGTCCCCGCGTCCTTGTCATCGCCGAGGCCGCCAATCCCGAATGGGTGTCGGTTCCCCTGGTCGGCTGGTCGCTGGCCCACGCCCTGCGCCAGGTGGCCGATGTCCATGTCGTGACGCAGATCCGCAACCGCGAGGCGATCGGGCGCGCCGGGCTGGTCGAGGGCCGGGACTTCACCGCCATCGACAGCGAGGCCCTTGCCCGCCCGATGCACCGGCTGGCCGGGATCCTGCGGATGGGCAAGGGCAAGGGCTGGACCATGTCCACGGCCATCAACGCCGTGACCTATCCTTACTTCGAGCGGCTGGTCTGGCAGCGTTTCGGAAGCCGGATCCGGGCCGGGGATTACGACCTGGTTCATCGGGTGACGCCCTTGTCGCCCACCATCGCCTCGCCCATGGCCGCCAAGGTGGCGGCCGCCGGGGTGCCCTTTGTGCTGGGCCCGCTGAACGGCGGCGTGCCCTGGCCCCCGGGCTTCGATGCCGAACGGCGGCGGGAACGCGAATGGCTGTCCTATGTGCGCGGCGCCTACAAGCTGAACCCGCTGCGCGGGCGCAGCCTGGCCGCCGCCTCGGCCATTCTGGCCGGATCGCGTCACACCGAAAGCGAAATTCCTGCCCGCCATCGGCCCAGAACCATCTGGCTGCCCGAGAACGCCATCGACCCGGCCCGCTTCAACCTGACGGCCCCCCAGGATCTGTCCGGGCCGCTGCGCGCCTGCTTTATCGGCCGTCTGGTGCCCTACAAGGGGCCGGACATGCTGTTGCAGGCGATAGCGGCCCCGGCCCAGGCCGGGCGGCTGGTGCTGGACGTGATCGGCGACGGGCCGATGATGGAGGGGCTGCGGGCGCAGGCCCGCGACCTGGGAATCGACGGAGCGGTGACCTTTCACGGCAACCTGGCCCATGAATCGGTTCAGGAAGTCCTGGCGCGGGCCAATCTGCTGACCTTTCCGTCCATTCGCGAATTCGGCGGCGGCGTGGTGCTGGAGGCGATGGCGCTTGGCGTGGTGCCCCTGGTGGTCGATTACGCCGGACCGGGCGAGCTGGTCACAAAGCACACCGGCTTCAAGATCCCGCTTGGATCGCGCGGCGAGATCGTCGCCGGGCTGCGGGACGCCCTGGAAAGGGTGCTGGCCGACCCTTCGGTCCTGCCGCCGCTGGCCCGGGCCGCGCGGGAAAGGGTGTTGCAGGATTTCACCTGGGCCGCCAAGGCCCGGCAGATCGCCCGGGTTTACGACTGGATCCTGCAAGGGCAGCCCGGGCCGGCGCCGGTTCTGCTGCCCGAGGCCGACGGCTGACGGCTTGCCCGCGGCAGCCGGGGGACTTCACGTCCCCCGGACCCCCTGCGGGATATTTATCGCGAAGATGAAGGGACCGGGTCAGTCTTCCGGCATGAACTTCGGCAAGGGCGCGATGACCTGCCGGGTCATGTCCAGCAGCCGCGCCTCGGCCGAGGCCTCGGATTCGTCGGGGGCCATGGCGGTCGTCAGGCGCACGATGCCGCCATCGGTCTGGCCCGACCGGATGCCGTCGGCCAGCAGATAGAACTTGGCGGCGACATCCCAGGCCACGCGGCGTTCGCCCTGCTGGAACCAGTAATAAACCATCATCCGCGCCTCGCCCTTCTGGATGATCGCCCGGTTCAGCAGGAACGCGCCGTCCACGCCCAGGCGGGGGGCGATGTCCACCCGCTCCAGCCGGGCGATTTCCCATCCCGAGGAGGGCAGGCAGATTTCCGGGGAATGGACCCCGCCCTTCGACTGGTCGTGATAAAAGGCCATGAACAGCCCCACCGTGGGCGTGGCGGCGTCGCGCATCATGGTCACCTGCCGGTAATCGTCCGCGCCGAGCGCCTTGGCGATCTCGGGGGTCAGCCGCTCCTCGGGGCCGCGCTGCTGCCAGTCGCCCAGGCGGGTGGGGAACAGGGCAAAGGCGCTGCGGGCGACGGGCTGGCCGCGATCCTGCGGCACCATCTGCCAGGCGGCAAGCGCCGCCAGCCCCAGAAACGCCGCCGCCACCAGGGCCGCCGAGGGCGCAATGTGCCGGATCCGCCCCGCCTGGGCCAGCAGCCCCGTCGTTTCCAGGTCCAGCGCATCGCCCAGGGTCGGGCGGCCGGGATGGAACAGCAGCATCACCCGGGCCAGCGCGAACAGCAGCACGATGCAGATGATGAAGATCACCCAGCCTTCGAAGAAATGGGTGAATCCCTCCAGCCACTCGATCCCGTAGACATTGGCGATGATCCCGGCCGCGGCGATGCGGACCGAGTTCATCAGAACGGTGATCGGCACCGCCGCCAGCAGCAGCACCGCCTTGTGCCATTTCGGCCCCTGGTAAAGCACCGCGAAGATGTAGGAAAAGGACATGATCGGGAACAGGTAGCGCAGGCCGGAACAGGCCTCGGCCACATGCAGGCGCATCACCCCCAGGTCGATGATGTTGCCTTCCAGGAAAACCGGCACCGACAGCAGCTTCAGGATGCCCACCCCGATTTCCGAGGACACCATCTGGAGCCAGATCGACACCTTGTAATACAGCGTTGCGGGCAGCGGCAGCATGTAGACCAGGTGCAGCACCGCGGGCCAGAAATGCCGGCCCCGCGACCATCCCATGGTCACAAGGATGATCCCCGCCACCCAGATGATCGTGGCATAGGCCACGATGTCGTCGACCTGCGCCAGCTTGCCCAGGGCGCCGCAGGCGAAGGCCAGGGCCAGAACCGCGACGCCTGGCCAGCGGTCCCGCACCGGGCCGTCCGGGGCCGGGTATTGCTTCAGCTCGCGCAGGAACATCAGCGCCGAAAGAACCGGGATCAGCGGGCCATGGCTGTATTCCGGCGTCTGCCAGGCCAGCAGCAGCGCGTCCAGCCCGTCGATGAAGAACCAGCCCGCGGCAAGAGTCGCCAGGGCGAGCAGGAAGACCCCGGCCGCATTGAACGAGGTCCGGTCCTTGAGGGATACGATGTCTTCGCTGGAGGCCATGAGCTGAAAATACCTATGCAACCGCTGAAAAGGAAATGGCAGTTTCCCTTATAGCGCGACCTTACCGCGCGGGGATAACAGTTTCATGTTGTCCATGCAGACAAGTCGGTCAAATCTTCGCGGCCTTTTCAGGAACCTGCAAAAACGGCGTGCAGCACAAAGCCCGCCCTGGCCGGGCGGGCTTCGCGGTTTCCGGCAGTCCGGATCAGGCGGCGGGCTTGCGGCGGCGCAGCGCGGCCAGGCCGCCGAGGCCCGCCAGCATCAGGACGCCGGCTGCGGGCAGCGGAACGGGCGAAACCTTGATCGCGCTCAGGTCGAAGCCGTCATGGCTGGTGGTCGCCGGGAAAACGGTCCGCGACACGTCGACCAGCTTGATGTATTCGAAAGCCGTCGAGGCCACGACATTGTTTCCGCCAACGAAGTTGGTGATCGTGCCCAGAAAGGTCTCGACCCCGTCCAGGACCGAATAAACCTTGGCGGCCTCGTCATGGCCGGCCTTGCGGTTGAACGTGATCTCGAAGGCCTGCACGTTCTGCGGGTTGGTGAACAGCGGCAGCGCGAAGCCCACCGTGATGTCGCCGCCGAAGCCGAGCGCGTAGAACGTGCTGTCGTCCGTATCCACGGCATTGTTCACGTTCTGGCGGTCATTGGCCGCGCAGGCGCGTGCCGAGCCGGTGCAAAGGCCGGCGTTCACGTCGATCACGCTGTTGGCGTAATAGGTCGCGGCATGGGCGCCGGCGGTGGAAGCGGCCAGAACAAGGCCGGCCAGGAGGGTCTTCAAAACGGTCATCGTACACCTTTTCACTCGTTATCGGCACAGGATCGGCACCGGCCGACGTTCCCGCGGATTTTTATCATCTTCCGGCAAGGACGGACAAGCCTCGGAAATGGTTAACAGTCCATGGGGAAGAATTATTCAAGCCTGTTGTATGGAAACCGATGCCTGGCCTGCATCACGGGTTGCGGGATTTCGCGCAGCGCAATCTGGGGCTGAGATTTTGCCGCCCGGACGGGATCTCCGTCCCGTTCCGGGCGGTGTTGCCGGACCCGGCAAGGGTCCGCCCGCTTGTGATTCGGCCGCAGGACAGGCAGAACCCGCCTGTCGATCCCCGAAGGAAAGGTCTGCCCGTGTCTTCCCCGATCCCGCGAAGGGCCGATGATCGCGCCTATCTTCTGGTTTCTCCCTGCCGGAACGAGGCCGGTCACATGCGCCGCACGCTGGACAGCGTCATCGCCCAAAGCGCGCCGCCGGCGAAATGGATCATCGTCGACGACGGCTCGACCGACGACACCCCGGCGATCCTGGCCGAATACGCGGCGCGCCATTCCTTTATCCAGGTCGTGACAAAGCCCGACCGCGGCCACCGCGCCGTGGGCCCCGGCGTGATCGAGGCCTTTTATCACGGGCTGGACCAGACGGATGCCGGGGCCTGGCCCTATCTGTGCAAGCTCGATCTCGACCTGGATCTGCCGCCCCGCTATTTCGAGATCCTGATGGCGCGGATGGAGGAAAACCCCCGCATCGGCACCTGTTCGGGCAAGCCCTGGTTCCGCACCGCCACGGGCCGCTGGGTTTCCGAGAAATGCGGCGACGAGATGTCGGTCGGCATGACCAAGTTCTATCGCCGGGAATGCTTCGCACAGATCGGCGGCTTCGTGCGCGAGGTGATGTGGGACGCCATCGACTGCCACAAGGCCCGCCAGCTTGGCTGGATCGCGGTCAGCTGGAACGACGACGACCTGCGCTTCGAACATCTGCGCCCGATGGGCTCGTCGCAGAAAAGCGTCTTCACCGGGCGCAGGCGGCACGGCTTCGGACAGTATTACATGGGCTCGGATCCCCTGTACTTCATCGCCACCGGGATTTACCGCATGGCCCATCCCCCCTACGTGCTGGGCGGGCTTGCCACGATCCAGGGGTTTCTGGCCGCCTGGCTGCGCGGCGAAAGCCGGCACGGGGACGCCGAGCTGCGCCGCTTCATCCGCGCCTATCAGCGCCGCGCGCTGACCGTGGGCAAGGCCCGCGCCGTGGCCGAGATCGAGGCCGAACGGGCGGGCGCCTGGCAGCCCCCGGCTTCCCCGGCCTGAGGCGTCAGGCCCGTCCCAGATCGGCGTCGATCCGGCGCTGGACAAGGGCAAGCCTGTCGCGGATCCGCTCGATCCTGTCCGCCACCACGCCGTCGCGGCTCAGGTGGGGGGCGCTGCTGCTGGCCCGCCTCAGGTCGCGGCCGATCGCAAGCTCCAGCACCGGGGCAAGGGTCTTGGCCAGGCCCTTCACGCGCCGGCGCCCTTTCTCGCCCAGATCCGCCGGATCCGGGGTCGCGGCGCGGGCGGAACCGGGCTGGCCGCCGGCGCCGCCCGGGTCCGGCCCCGCGGCCCTGGCCGGACGCAGCCTGGCCCGGGCATCGCGCAGCAGGAACCACAGCTTCCGGGGCAGAACCAGGGCGTCCTGGATCCGCATCGGCACCTCGACGCTCTCGGCCCAGTCGTGCCATTTGAATTCGTTGAACTCATTGGAAATCCTGATCGGAACCCAGGGAACCCGGAAGGCATCGGCAAAGATCGCGGCATGCATGGATTCCGCCACCACGAGACCGGCGCAGGCGATGTCGGCAATAACCGCATGAGCCTCGCCCCCGGGCAGCACGACGCGCAGGCCGGCCTGGCGGCCGATCCGGTCCCAGTCCAGATCCAGCCGCGCGGTCGATCGGTGCGGGATGAAAATCGTCCCGCCCGTCCCGCGCGGCAGGCCGGAAAACCGCGGCATCGTTGTTGCCATGCAGGCGGGATCGGTGATCGCCAGGCCCCGTTCCGCGCCGATCAGGGCGGCGGTCCGCGGCCCCCGCACCCAGGAAATGTCGACCTTGCCGCGGTCGATGCCGTGGGCTGTGCCATAGCCCGCGCCGCTGCCGCAAACCAGGACGCGGCCATGGGCGTCCAGGATCTTTCTGCCCAGGATGGTCCCGATGCCGAACAGCGTCACGTCCGGCTGGGCGTCGCGCCAGCCCGAAAGCAGGCCGTCCCAGAACCATTCGTTCATGTCGTCGCCGAAATTTCCCGCCGACGACACCGAATAATAAAGCTTCATCGCGCCCCCTGGAATGACCGGGCCTTGACGGCTTCTGAACGGACCGTTTCGGTTTCTTCGTGCCCATGGTGGGGGATTCGTGCAACGAAGAAGTGGCGTCGCGCGGAAAACCGGAAGGGTCGGCCGCTGCGGGGTCGGGAAAAAAGGCCTATCGGCACCGCTGATTCCCGCGGGCAGGGGGCCCGGGTGCGGCCCCAAGGCCCCGGAAAAGCCTGGGCAAAGTCCCGGCGCGGTCCCGGAAACGGCGAAACGCAAGCCGGAAACGGGCGTTGCCGATGCAACGGCCGGTCGGTCCACCAAGCCTTAACCCTTCTTTAACACACTTCCAGGCGCCGTTATTCAACCGCGCCGTTCCGACCCGTGTCTCGGGCGGTCGGCCTCCAGGAGGCCTTCATGAACGATCCTTTCCGCAACCAGGTGCCCGGCCTTGAAAGCCCGGCTGCCCGGCTGGCCGGCGTCACGCCCAGCGACACGGCCGATCTGGCCTTTCCGACCCGCGCCATCGCGGTCGGAACCGAGGGTTTCGTCCAGCTGATCACGATCGCCGGGGACACGGGCCGCGTTTTTGTCCTGCCCGGCGCCCCCTTTCCGATCCGCGCGCGCCGCATCCTGTCCACCGGCACCTCGGCCACCGATATCGTCGCGCTCGCATGATGCTGAAGATCGGCGTGGGCTATGCCCCGCGCGCCCCGCGTGCGCTGCAAGCGCAGCCCGTGCAGGGGCTTCTGGTCGCCGTCGCTTCGGACAACGCGTCGGTGCCGGTCAACCCGGTCGCCCTGACCGTCGAGGTCGCGGCCCCTTCCCCCCATGCCGGCAGCTATCTGCTGGCCCTGGCCGACCTGGCCCGCGGACCCGTCTGCCTGGCGGCGCCGGCCATCCGGGACGGAGATGACGGGCTGGCCGCCGAACCGGGCCTTTGGGCCTGCGACGCGGCGCGCGGCCCGGTTGTCGTGACCCGGCAGTGGCTGGCAAACGGCACGGTCATCGCGGATGCCGCGGGACTTTCCTTTGCGCCGGCCGCCAGCCACGCCGGACAGGATATCGTTCATGCCGAAACCGCCGCCCAGGGCGAGATCCGCGCCACCAGCCTGTCGAAGGCCCTGGCCTTGCCGATCGTGGCCACGCCCGAACCCGCCAGGCTGAGCGTGGCGGGCGATGCGACGCTGGGGCTGGTCGTCGATCCCGCCGGCACCGCCGGGATCGAGATCATCGAGCCGCAGATCTATGCCGGCAGCTACACGATCCAGGCCGCGGAGCTGAAAAAGGGACCCTTGTGGCTTGTGCCCGCCCGGATCGGCGGAACCGCGCAGGTCGGCGCCTCGCTGGGCGTGGTTTCCCGCGGCCTTCCCGTCGGCGACGGCGATGCGGCCCCCATGTCCCGTCAAGGCCAGTGGCAGCGCGACGGCGCCCCCATCCCGGACGCGACGGGGGAAACCTACCAGATCCAGGCCGCCGATGCGGGCCGCAGGATCGGCTTTCTGGAAACCGCGACGGACAGCCACGGCGCGCGCCGGCAGATGTCGAACGAGATTGCGATTGGAGGCACGTCGTGAAGATCGATTTCAATTTCGCGCCCGACACCCGGGTGACGCTGGCCGCGAACGGCCAGACCGAGAGTGTCGATCTGTGGTCGCGCGCCCACAAGCTGCTGCAAGGCCATGCCGGGCGCATCAACGTCTATGACCAGGCGCTGTCCGCGCCCTCGTCGGGCAGCGCGGTCGCGCGCGGTGACGGCAAGACGACGCTGAACCTGCTGGACGTCAGGGACGCGGGCGATGTCGCCCTTTCCATGCAGGCGGACCGCAAGGCGGTGGTTCGCGCCCAAAGGCAGCAAAAGCGCGGCCATCCGTCCGGCGAGGGCTACTGGCTGCCGGTGGACGGCAGCAACCGCTTTGTCTGCGAGCCGGGCCAGCGGCACCGCAAGATCTATGTCTCGCTGTCGTCCAGCGCCCTGACCAGGGCCACGATCGCCGCCCATGCCACGGCGGCCGGCACCGCCACGACCGAGGCGCAGGTGACGGGCGCCTGGCTGCTGGCCCGCCCGCAATACGGCGGCACGCCCCAGATGGCGATCCATCAGGATGTCCTGGCCCTCTACAGGGCTGCGGTTGTCGCCGACAACCAGCCTTGCCGGTCGGATCATTATTTTCTGGAGCGCGGCCACGACTACAGCGGCTTTGACTGGGGCGGGCTGATGGGCGAGGACGAGCTGCACCCGATGGTGATCGCGGCC